>Ga0207797_1001267_pt1 | contig 18446 bp, 15 predicted proteins | sample PRCRCaboRojoPR_6_FD_187275 | JGI IMG/M metagenome (GOLD analysis project Ga0207797, IMG submission 187275) | Marine sediment microbial community from Cabo Rojo, Puerto Rico - PR CR 10% Liquid 1 (SPAdes) | ecosystem: Environmental > Aquatic > Marine > Coastal > Sediment | place: Cabo Rojo, Puerto...
GGCTCGCCGAGGAACGGGAGGAGCTCGAGCAGCGGCTCCTCGGGCTCGGCGAGGAGCGCGTGGGCATGGAGGAGCGGGTGGCGGCGCTCCAGGAAAAGGCCGGCGCCCTCTCGGACGAGACGGCCCTTCTCGATCAGCGGCTCAAGCGGCGGACCGCCGTGCTCGAGGAGATCCGCCAGGAGTACGAGCGGGCCCGCACGGATGTGAACAGCGGCGTGACCAAGGAGATGGGCCTGAACCAGGAGTCCGGCTACCTGACCCAGCGGATCGGGGAGATCACGGACAGCCGCACCCGCCTGGAGCAGGAAAAGAGCGAGGTGGCGGAGAAGATCGAGCGCATGGCGGAGGCGTCCCGGAGAAAGACCGAGACCCGCGAGGCCCTGGCCGCCCAGCTGGCCCGCATCGAGGAGGATCTGGAGAGGGAGCGGGAACAGCGAGACGAGCTGGAGCAGATTCGGCGGCGGGTCGAGGCCGACCTGAAAAAGGCGGAGACCGACCTGGCCAACCACGACTCCCGTCTGGCCAGCCTCCGGTCGCTCACGGAGAACTTCGAAGGGTTCAAGGTGGGGGTCCGCACCATCATGAAGGCCCAGGACCTGGAGGCCCGCAGGCACGGGCGGATCCTGGGCCTGGTGGCCGACATGATCCAGGCGCCGCCGGAGCTGGAGCAGGCCGTGGAGGCCGTGCTGGCGGACCGCCTCCAGTACGTCGTGGTCGAGGGTCTCGAGGACGGCGTGGAGGCCGTCTCCTACCTGAAGGAGCGGTCGCGGGGGCGAAGCAGCTTTGTCCCGCTCCGTCACCTGCGGTCCAACGGCCACGGGAACGAAGGAAACGGCCTTCCCCTGCTCCGGGACCGGGTGTCGGCGCCCGACGCCTACCGGCCCCTGATCCACACCCTCCTGGGGGATGCGGTCCTGGCCGAGAACCTGGACCAGGCCGTGGCCGTCTGGTCCAGGAACGGAACCCGGCAGTGCCTGGTCACCCCGGACGGGGACATGATCGACGAGCGGGGGGTGATCAGCGGCGGCAAGGCCGGCCGGAGCTCCCACGGCCTTCTCGCCCGGAAGCGGGAGATGGCCGAGCTGGAGGAGAAGGTGTCGGCGCGCCGGAGCGATGTGGAGGCCCTGACCGGGAGGCTGGAGCAGATCGAGCTGGACGCCCGGGAGAAGCGATCCCGGCTGGAGTCCCTGGACGTCGAGCGGGAGGAGTGCCGCGAGCAGATCAACGAGCACGACCGGGCCATACTCCAGTTCGGGCACGAGCTGGATCAGCTGGAGCGGTTCTCCGAGCGCATCGACGGGGAGCTGGAGCAGAAGGGCCGGGAGCAGGAGAAGCACCGCGAGGCCCTCACGCGCATCGAGTCGGAGCTGGCCGCCTGCAAGGAGACGATCCGCGAAAAGGAGCGCTACCTCCAGGAGAAGGAGGTCGAGCTCAAGGAGAGCGAGGAGGAGGCCGAGCGTTACCGGGGCGAGCTGGCGCAGCTCCGCATGGACGTGAACCTGGCCAAGGAAGAGGAGAAGGGCCTGCTCCAACAGCTGGAGCGGATCGACGACTACGCGGAGGAGGCCCGGGAGAAGCTCGAGAAGATCGGCCGCGACACCGAAGAAGCGAGAAAGACCCACGAGGCCTGCGAAGAGCGTGAGAAGGCCGTGGGCGGAGAGCTGGAGGAGCTGCGGGAGCGGCTCGCCGAGGCGGAAGGGGAGGTCAATCGAGCCGAGCAGGACAGGGGGCTCTTCAAGAGCCGAATCCGGGAGGAGGAAAAGAAGGCCGAGCTCCTGCGGGGAGAGCTGGACGACCTCAAGGAGCGGATCAGCCGGGCCCGCATGGAGCAGTCCGAGATCACCCACCAGATGAACGGGATCGTCGAGCGGGTCCGGGACCGGTTCAACCTGGAGCTCCCGGCGGTGTACCGCGACTACGTGGAGGACGGGTTCTCCTCGGCGGAGACCCGGGAAGCCCTGGAGGACCGGAAGCAGAAGCGCGAGAAGCTCGGGGAGGTGAACCTGGCGGCCATCCACGAGCACGAGGAGCTCCAGGAGCGCCACACCTTCATCACCGGCCAGCGGGAGGACCTGCTGAGCTCGATCGAGTCCCTGAACAAGGCCATCCGGAAGATCAACCGGATCTCTCTGGAGAGGTTCATGACCACCTTTTCCGATGTGGATCACAAGCTTCGAGAGGTGTTCCCCATCCTGTTCAAGGGCGGGACCGCCGGGCTCCGGTTGACGGACGAGAGCCGGCCCCTGGAGAGCGGCGTCCTCGTGGAGGTGAAACCTCCCGGGAAGAAGCTGAGCCACATGGGGCTCCTCTCGGGGGGCGAGAAGGCCCTCGTGGCCATGGCCCTCCTCTTCGCCATATACCTGATCAAGCCCAGCCCGTTCTGCCTGCTGGACGAGGTGGACGCTCCGCTGGACGAGGCGAACATCGATCGCTTCAACAACCTGCTCCAGGAGATCCGCAAGCACTCCCAGGTGGTGCTGGTGACCCACAACCGGCGGTCCATGGAGATCGTCGAGCGCCTCTTCGGCGTCACCATGGAGAAGGCCGGGGTCTCCAAGATGGTCTCCGTGAACCTGGGCCGGGCTCAGCGGCTCGCGGCCTGACCCGTCTACCCCCGGTCCCGGAGTCGGTCCTGAAAAGGCTTGAAAGTCCGGTCCGGTTGTTTTACAAACGCACCGTACCCGCCGCCCCGCCCAGCCGGGGCGGTTTTTGTTCATGGCCCGTATCCCGGCGTGGACAACGCGCGGGGTCAACGTCACCCGAAACCGAGGTTTTTCCCGGTGCCCCGCCGGATCGGCGAGCAAGGAGCCGGAGTCAGGATCTCCGAGACCCGCCAGGCGTCGAAGGCGTCGGGCGCCCGCAGGACGTCATGATCAACTGGTTCAAGAAGAAGGACAAGAAAAAGGGCAAGGATGAGGAGCCCGAGGCGGCGGTGCTTCCCGCCGAGGAAGCCCCGGAAGAGGACGACCGCGAGACCCCTCCGGAGGAGGCCCTGCCGGAGGATGATCGCCCTCAGCCCGAGCCGGAAGCCGAGCCGGCGTTTGAGCCGGAGCCCGAAGAAGGAAGGAAGAGGGGCTTCTTCCAGCGCCTGAAGGAAGGGCTCACCAAGACGCGGACCGGGTTCGCCGGACGCCTGGACCGCCTGGTGTTCGGGAAGAAGGAGATCGACGACGAGCTCATGGAGGATCTCGAGGAGATCCTGTTCACCTCCGATCTGGGCGTGGCCGCGACCCAGGAGATCATCGACCACGTCCAGGAAAAGGTGAAGCGCAAGGAGCTCAAGGACGCCGACAAGCTGAAGGACGCGCTGAAGCAGGAGATGCTCTCCTTCCTGCGGGTGCCCGAGGGGGACCGGTCCGAGCCCGGCCCCGGAGAGCCGAGGGTGGTCATGGTGGTCGGCGTGAACGGGGTGGGCAAGACCACCACCATCGGGAAAGCGGCGCAGCTCTTCAGGGACCAGGGCAAGGAGGTCGTGCTGGCGGCCGCGGACACCTTTCGGGCCGCAGCCATCGAGCAGCTCTCCATCTGGGGCGAGCGCACGGGCTGCGAAGTGGTGAGGCAGCGCGAGGGATCGGATCCGTCGGCCGTGGCCTTCGACGCCGTTTCGTCGGCCGTCGCCCGGAAGGCCGACGTGGTGCTCATCGACACCGCCGGGCGGCTGCACACCCGGAGCAACCTCATGGAGGAGCTTCAGAAGACCCGGCGCGTGATCGGTCGAAAGCTGCCGGGAGCGCCCCACGAGATCTGGCTGGTCCTGGACGCCACCACGGGGCAGAACGCCATCAGCCAGGCGCAGATCTTCCACGAGGCGCTGGGGCTCACCGGCATCGTCCTCACGAAGCTGGACGGCACGGCCAAAGGCGGCATCGTGGTCGGCATCTCCCACCAGCTCGGCCTTCCCATCCTCTTCATCGGCATCGGGGAGCGGGTGGACGATCTGAGGCCCTTCGACCCGGACTCCTTTGTGGAGGCCATCTTCGGTTGACGGGGAACCGGGCGGGCCCGCGGGTTCCGGCTGCAGGCATCGGGAGTGGAGAGAAGGCGACGATGAAGGAGCACGTGCTTCGAAAAAAGATCATGTGGGGCGATCTGGACTCCCTGGGGATTGTCTTCTACCCGCGCTACTACGAGTGGATCGACGCGTGCGGCCACCTCTTCTTCGAGTGCCTGGGGCTTCGGCTCGGCGACCTGTGGCAGGAGCGGGGGCTCCTGTTCGGCCTGGTGGAGACGTCGTGCCGGTACCGGCGGCCGGGACGGTACCACGACGAGATCGAGATCGTCACCACCGTCGAGGAGATGAGGAGCAAGACCCTGCTCCTCAAGCATCTGATCCGGCGGGCGGACGGCGGAGAGCTCATGGTGGAGGGTTACGAGAACCGGGTCTGCCTGGACTGCTCCGACGCCGAGGGCTTCCACGCCGTCCGCATCCCGGAGGACGTCGCCGCGGTCCTCCGGGACGCCATGAGAGGCGGGGCCGAGCCCTTTTGATCCGGGGCGGCCCTTCGGTTCAGAGCGCCCGCATCCACTCGGGCCGAAGACCCACCTCCCCGCGAAGGGCCGAGTCGATGAGGTCCAGGGCCTCCTGCTTCCCGCGGGGGAGCCTGGCCTTGATGGGCAGGTAGTTGGAGGCGTGGTTGGAGAAGAAGAGACCCCGGCTCAGGTCCGTGTGGGCGAGCATCTCGCGGAGCTCCCTCAGGAGCCCCTCCTGGTCCGGCAACCGGAACTCCCCGCGGCTGTAGTCCTCGTAGAGCGGGGTGCCCGGGACCAGCATCACGCTCAAGGCGCCCACGTAATCGGGATCCATGGCGCTCAGGAGCTCGCCCGTCGCCTTGGCGTGCTCCAGCGAGCGTTCGGTCCCCCCGATCCCCAGAAGCACGGTGACCGACAGCTTGATCCCCGCCTCCTTGACCTTTCTCCCCATGGCGATGAGGTTGTCCGCGCTCGCACCTTTGCGGATCTCCTCCAGCAGCCGATCGTCGCCGGTCTCCACCCCGAGATAGAGGATCCCCAGTCCGTTCTCCCGAAGCGCGATCAGCTCCTCCGGCGTTTTCATTCGAATCCCCTTGGCATTGGCATAAGCGCCGACCCGCTTGACCCAGGGCAAATGCTCCCGGATGCGGTCGAGGATCCACATGAGACGCTTCTGGGGGATGATCAGCGCGTCACCGTCCATCAGGAAGACCCGGTCCTGCCGCCGCATGGTCTTCGAGGCGAACAGGATGTCGCTCAGGATGGTCTCGTCGTCCTTGATGGTGAAGCGCTTGTCTTTGTATGTGCCGCAAAAGGTGCACTTGTTGTGAGAGCAGCCCAGCGTGACCTGAAGCAGGATGCTGTAGGCCTCGCTGGGAGGCCGGATGCAGTTTCCCTCGTAGTGCATGCCTTCGCCCGGCTCCGGACTTGCCATGGCGTTTCAACCTCCCTCGCGTGTGATATGCGGTCCGCCTCTTCGGAACGGCGGGAATGTCTCATCGAGTACTATAATCCTCCTGGAGAAAATGTAAAGGCGGCTCCGACGAAGTCAAACAAGCCTCAGGGCCGGGGATTCGACACGTCATCAGCAGGTTGCCCCTCTGCTCAACGGCGGCTGAGCCGTTGCAGCAAAGCCGTCCGTCCCGTCAAAATGCGGGACAGGGAGACCGGAAATTGACGGCCTTGCAAGGCCCTGTCCGTGACCTTGACTACTCGCTTCGGTCGAGCAGCGAGCCCCGTGGGCCTTCCCCCGCACCGGAAGGAGGGACCCCGAACCGGTATTGTTCTTGCAAAACGTGGCGCGCGGGGCCCTCCGGATCGTTCGGGCCCCGGCAACACGTCATCGAGCAAACCCCAAAAAAAGAGGCGCCAAATGAAGCAAATCAAGCTGAAACACAAGCTGTTGATCGGGTTTCTGTCCATGGTCGTCCTCGTGATGGTCGCGTCCACGATTGCGGTGTTCGTTCTCCTCGACAAGCAGTCCCGGCGGGCCTCCTACTCGCTCCTGGAAAAGGCCCTGAACATCGCGAAGGACGATCTGGTGGCCAAGCGCCTGGAGATCCTGGGAGAGACCCGGCAGATGGGGACCATGAACGACATGGGGTCCAGGGCCAAGTTCCTGTATGGGTACAAGACGACGGACAACGAAAACCTGACCAAGACCACCTACACCGATGCCGCGAACGATCTCTATCAAATCATGAAAAGGAGCACGCTCTGGAAGGCAGCGCTCTACGACCGCGACGGCGATTTGCGGGTGTTCGCCGTGCGGAAGCCCGACGGGACCTTCCTTCTGGGCTACGGCGGCTCCGCGGATGTCGGGTATCGAGGAATGGCGCTGGCCGATGGGGAGGACCCGTCCGGCCGGGAGTGGGAGCTCCTGGAGTCGGGCACCGACCTCGGGGCCTCGAAACGTCTGGAGGGGGGGATCGAGGACCGGGAGGAGGTCTATTTCACCCGCATGGACGGCACGGTCTGCCTGAAGGCCCAGGTGCCCGTGATCGGGAGCGAGTTCAACAAGGAGACCGAAGAGCTCGAGGCGATGCAGTTCGGTGCCATGATTGCGGTCCGGCGAATCGAAGGGGATTTCGTGAAACGGATATCCGGGCTTTCGGGCGTGGAGGTGAACCTGTTCAGCGGTGGGAACCTGTCCGTGGGCACCCTTCCGATGTATGAATCGATCCGGGTCGAGGACGGGATCAGCGCGAAGAAGGAATGGTCCCTGGAGGAGCAGGGATCCCTGACCGGAGACGTCCCCGTCCGCGGGGAACCTCACCACCAGCGTGTTCTCCCGCTCCAGGGAGGCGGGGCCGTGGTCGGGGCGGTGGCCGTTCTTCAGTCGGCTTCCGACGCCGCTTCCGGGACCTGGCAGATGATCCAGCTCCTGGGCGTCGTCTACCTGGGCTGCCTCCTTCTGATCATCCCCGTCGGGCTCGGGTACACCTCGCGTCTGACCCGGCCGATCACCCGGGTCATCCGGTCCCTGACGGGGACGGCGCACACGGTGGCCTCGGCCTCCGACCGGGTGGCCACCACCAGCCTCCGTCTGTCCGAGGGGGCCGGGGAGCAGGCCTCGGCCCTGGAGGAGACCTCCTCCTCCCTGGAGCAGATGTCCTCCTCCACTCGGAACAACGCCGACAACGCCCGTGAGGCCGACGATCTCATGAAGAAGTCCAACGAGATCGTGACGCATGCCAACGAGGCCATGGAGGATCTCACCTCGGCCATGGAGGAGATCTCGGGCGCGAGCGAGGAGACCTCCAAGATCATCAAGACCATCGATGAAATCGCCTTCCAGACCAACCTGCTGGCCTTGAACGCCGCGGTGGAGGCGGCGAGGGCGGGGGAGGCGGGCGCCGGGTTCGCGGTTGTGGCCGATGAGGTCCGAAACCTGGCCCTTCGGGCCGCCGAGGCGGCGAAGAACACGGAAAGCCTGATTCAGGAGACGGTGAGCAAGGTGAACGCCGGGTCCGATATCGTGGACCGGACCGCGGGGGCCTTCTCGGAGCTGGCCGGGAACACGGTCAAGGGCGCGGAGCTCGTGAGCGGCATTGCCTCCGCCTCCCTCCAGCAGGCCCAGGGGATCGAGCAGATCAACCGGGCCGTCTCCGACATGGACGGCGTGGTGCAGAAGAACGCCGGGTTCGCGGGGGAGTCGGCCTCGGCCTCCGAGGAGCTCAAGCTCCAGGCGGACCGGATGAACCGCATTGTGGACGACCTGGTGGTTCTCGTGGGACGAGAGGAAGCCGGAGAATCGGAGGGGGGCGGCGGGGACCGCGGGCCGGCCTTCCGGAGAAAGAAAACCGACCTTTTCCACGGCTCGACCGCGCCGGCGCTGCCCGAAGCCCCGGCCACCGGCGGGTCCGGCCTGAAGCCCGTCGAGGCGGAGCCGCGGCCGCAGGCCGAGGACGATGAACGCCGTGCATCGTAGCGCGTAAAGAGCCATGCCTGCGGCCCGGGAGGGCCGCCCTCCCCCTTTCCACCGGTCGTCCGATCCCTCCGGCGCGGCCGGAGGATCCCTCCACGGGACCCGCCCCGTCTGTGGGCGGGCCCGATTCTTCCCTTGAACCCGCACCGAGGATCGATTATGGTCGAAACGAACTTGGTGCGGGGCCGCGTGCTCACCTCGACATCACACCGTCCCGCCCATCCCAAACGAAAGGAACGAGGTATGACCGAGGTCACCGAAGGGGTTCGGTGGATACGGGGCCAGGACGACATGATCCCGGACGCGCACGTCTATCTTCTGGGGGACGACGCAGGCGGGGACCTGACCCTGGTGGACGCCGGCCTGGTTGGAAAGGCCCCTTACAAGATCGAATCCCTCAAGCGGATGGGCGTGCCCCCGGAGAGCGTCCGGCGCATCGTCATGACCCACACACACCTGGATCACCTCGGCTGCCTGGGAGCCCTCCTCGAGCAGCTCCCCAACGCCGAGCTCTGGGTGCACGAGGCCGAGGCCGTGCCCCTGGAGACCGGGGACGAGCAGACGGTGTACGGCATGGGGATGTTTCGGAGCATGTGCCAGGCCCAGTATGGACTGGAGCCCGGGGCGTTCACCTTTTCCGTGGACCGCAAGCTCCAGGGGGGCGAGACAGTGGGGCTCGGGGGCGCGGAGTGGGAGGTTCTGCACATCCCCGGGCACTCGGCCGGGAGCATCGGCCTGTACGACCCCGTCAGGCGGATCCTGATTCCCGGGGACGTGATCTACGCCGATTCCGCCATCGGCCGCTTCGATCTCCACGGGGCCGACGGGAGCGCCCTGAGGGAGTCCCTGTACCGGCTCGCCGACCTGGACGTGGAGACCCTGCTGCCCGGGCACAACCGGATCGCCACGGACCTGCCGCCCGACTACATTCGAAGGACGGCGGACCAATGGGCGCCGTACCTGAAGTGAACCGGCGTCCGCCGGAGGACCTTCCGCTGGATCGGCAAGGGACTGAGCATTCACCGAAGCGGTTGCGGCCGCCCGAGCCGTCATCCACGGGGCCGTCCGAGAACGGCCGGCGAGACCCCGTGAAGCGGGTCGCCCGGCGCACGCGATCAAGGAGGTACAACCATGCTGCTCATTGAAGATCTCAAGGTGGCGCTCGGGGAGAAGGTCATCCTCCAGCACATCGATCTCGAGATTCACCCGGGTGAGACCCACGTGCTCTTCGGCCCGAACGGGTCCGGCAAGACGTCCCTGCTCATGACCATCATGGGCTATCCGCAGTTTCGCGTCGTTGAGGGGAAGATCGAGTTCAAGGGCGAGGAGATCACCCACATGCCCATTCACGAGCGGGCCAGGCTGGGCATCGGCATGAGCTACCAGCGGCCGCCCACCATTCACGGCCTCAAGACCCGCCAGCTCGTGCAGTTGTGCGCGGCCGGGGAGGAGGTGGATGAGGGCAACCTGGCGAGAAAGGTCAACTTCGAGACCTTCCTGGACCGGGACGTGAACGCCGGGTTCTCCGGGGGGGAGATCAAGCGGAGCGAGCTCCTCCAGCTCATGGCCCAGGACCCGGACCTGATGCTGTTCGATGAGCCGGAGTCCGGCGTGGACATGGAGAACATCCAGCTGGTGGGCGGCACCATCGCCGCCCTGCTGCAGAAGGACGTCCAGGCCAACGGCGACAAGACCAAGATGGCCAAAAAGCTCGAGCGCACCAAGATGGGGCTCATCATCACCCACACCGGGTACATCCTGGACTACCTGACCGCGGACAAGGGTCAGGTCCTCTACGACGGCCGGTTGAGCTGCATCAGCAATCCCAGGGAGATTCTGCGTTGCGTGGGCGAGTCGGGATACAAGGAGTGTGTGCGATGCATTACAGAGACCAGCTGAAGGAACGGGCGGAGAAGGCCCGGGACAAGAAGGCGGCCATCGGCCCGGACGTGAATTTCGAGGAGTTCGATCCCGCGCCGGTACCCCACTCCTACATGGCCGAGGAGGAGCTGTGCGCCCTGCCCATGGCGGACCAGAAGAACCTGCTCATGGCGGGACTGGACGTGAGCGGCAAGGGCCGAGGCGGCACCTTTTTCCAGAAGGACACCTCGGTGGTCCACTGCCAGGCGGGCCAGGAGGACGTCGAGGTGCTGTCCATCAAGAAGGCGCTCGAGGAGCACGACTGGCTCGAGGAGTACTACTGGAAGCTCGCCACGGTGGACGCGGACAAGTACACCGCCGCGGCCGAGCTCGACCTGCACGACGGGTACGTGATTCGATCCAAGCCGGGGAGCAGCACGGTCTACCCGATCCAGGCCTGCATGTACCTGGACAAGGAGGGGCTCCAGCAGAACGTCCACAACATCATCATCGCCGAGGAGGACTCGGAGCTCCACATCATCACGGGGTGCGCCACCTCTCCCCACATGAAGCGCGGCCTCCACGTTGGCATCTCCGAGTTCTTCGTCAAGAAGAACGCCAAGCTCTCCTTCACCATGATCCACAACTGGGCCGAGAACATGGCCGTCCGGCCGCGCTCCGTGGCCCGGGTGGAGGCGGGAGGGCAGTTCGTGAACAACTACATCTGCATGAAGCCCGTCCGGTCCCTCCAGATGTACCCCACGACCCACCTGACGGGCCCGGACGCGGTGGCGCGGTTCTACAGCATCGTCATGGGCAGTCCGGGCTCGGAGTACGACATGGGAGGGCGGATCATCCTGAACCACCCGGGAAACCGCGCGGAGATCGTCTCCCGGGTGATCAGCAACGGCGGAAACGTGGTCGCCAGGGGGCACCTCGTGGGCAAGGAACCGGAGATCAAGGCCCACCTGGAGTGTCGGGGCCTCCTTCTGAACGGGGGCCTCATCCACGCCATCCCGGAGCTGGAGGGCCACGTGGACGGCGTGGAGATGAGCCACGAGGCGGCTGTGGGGAAGATCGCCCAGGAGGAGATCACCTACCTCCAGGCCCGGGGGCTCACCGAGGACGAGGCCACGGCCACCATCGTGCGGGGGTTCTTGAGCGTGGACATCCCGGGACTGCCGCAGGAGCTCCAGGCGGAGATCGACCGGGCCGTGGAGGAGAGCGACAAGGACGTCATGTAATCGTGAAGCGAGGAACATCCCCTTTCGCCGCGAGGCGGAGGGGGATCGTCGTTCGAGACCGGCGGAGCGCAGGGAGGGGACATGGGGTTTTTTCGGGGTTCCGTAACGTGCACGCGGTACCGGGTCGCCGGAGACCCGCCCGAGGATTTTCGCGAGACGGTTCGGGAGCGGATTCCACGCTACGCCTTCCGAAGGCTGCGGGAGGACTCGGACCAGGAGCGTGCCGTGGGATGGGTGAACGTGCTCGACGAGTTCCAGATCGGGTTCTACGGCGACGAGTTCTTCAAGGAACCCTACCTGGCGCTCTCCTTCCGGGTGGACACGAGGAGCGTTCCGGCTCGGGCGCTTCGGCAGTACTGCCTGGAGGCGGAGGAGGAGGTGAAGGCCCGGGAAGACCTGGAGCACCTCAACAAGAAGCGGCGGGAGGAGATTCGGGAGGGGGTCCGTTCGCGGCTTCTTCGGCGCGCCATCCCCCGCTCCGCCACCTACGACATGGCCTGGGACCTCCAGAGCGGCGTCGTTCTCTTCGGCTCCACCAGCAACCGGATCTGCGACGACTTCAGCGAGCTCTTTTACAACACCTTCGACCTGCGGCTCAACTCCCTCTACCCCTACGCCCTGGCCTACGAGCTCCTCCAGGAAGAAGGACGGGACCCGGGCGTTCTGGACGATCTGCAGCCGACGGCGACGGCCGGGGAGGCGACGGCGTGAACCTGGTCGAGCGGGTGCAGCAGACCGAGTTCCTGGGACGGGAGTTCCTGACCTGGCTGTGGTTTCGGAGCGAGTCCGGGGAAGGCTTGTTCGACCTGGGGGAGGTCGGGACGGTGGAGGTCTGGTTCGAGGGGAAGATGACCCTGGAGGCGGACGGCGAGGAACGGGGGGACAAGGTGACCTGCACGGGCGGCACCCGCCTGCGAGAGGCGCGCTTCGCCCTGACCAGGGGCAAAAGGGTCACCCAGGCGGCTGTGAGGCTGATCAAGGGGGACGACGAGTGGACGTTCTCCCTGGACGCGCCGTGGCTCAACCTTTCCGGGCTCAAGACGCCGAAGGTGATGCAGGACGCCAAGGAGGATGCCGACGGCCTGTTCTACGAGCGCATGTTCCTGATCGAGCAGCCGATCGCCGTGGTGAATGCGCTGTTCTCCGAGTTCGTCCGGCTCCGGGTCTCCCAGGAGTGGGAGCAGGAGGAGCTGCCGGCGTTGGGAGACTGGATTCGGCGGGGCGCCGGGCAGGGCCCCGCCTGAGAGTGGAAAACCCGCCAGGAGGAATCGCACCATGTGGACGGTCAAGGAGATCATGACCCGGGACCCGATCACCGTCGGTCCGGGCACCCCCATCACCGAGGCGGCCAAGCTGCTCCTGGATCGCCGGATCAACGGGCTTCCCGTGGTGGACTCCGAGGGGAAGCTCTCGGGGATCATCTGCCAGAGCGACCTGGTCACCCAGCAGAAAAAGTTTCCGATCCCCACGCTGTTCACCTTGCTGGACGGGCTGATCCCGCTTCAATCCACCAAGAGCCTGGACCGGGAGGTCAAGAAGATCACGGCTACCACGGTGGGGGAGGCCATGACGCACGATCCGGTCACGGTCACGTCCGACATGACCGTCGACGAGGTGGCCACCCTCATGGTGGACCGGAAGTTTCACACCCTGCCCGTGGTGGACGGCGAGGTCCTGGTGGGCGTCATCGGCAAGGAGGACGTGCTGAAGACCCTGATGAAGAGGGACGAGGCATGATCGGAGAGCCGGGGAGCACCGTTGGGGTTCATCCTCCCAGGTAGGCCTTCTTGACCTCAGGATCCTCGAGAAGCTTTTGAGACTCCCCCTGGAGCACGAGCTCGCCGCTTTCGAGCACATAGCCCCGGCTGGCGAACTGGAGCGCCAGGCGGGCGTTCTGCTCCACCAGCAGAATGGTGGTGCCCTCGTCGTTGATCCCCTTGAGGGCCTCGAACACGCTCAGCATGAGCAGGGGCGCGAGGCCCATGGACGGCTCGTCCAGGATCATGAACTGCCGGCCGCTCATGAAGGCCCGGCCGATGGCGAGCATCTGCTGCTCCCCCCCGCTCAGGGTGCCGGCCTTCTGGCTGGACCTCTCCTGCAGCCTTTCGAAGATGGAGAACACCTGCTCGACGTCCCGCTCGATCTGCTCCCTGTCCCGGCGCGCGAAGGCCGCGAGCTGCAGGTTTTCCAGCACCGTCAGGTTCCCGAACAGCCGTCTCCCCTCGGGCACGTGGCTGAGCCCGAGCCGGCTCACCACCTTGTCCGCCGAGTACTTCAGGAGGTCCTCCCCCCGAAAGGTCATCCGCGTCCCCTTCTCCACGGGGATGAGCCGTGAGATCGCCCGGAGGGTCGTGCTCTTGCCGGCGCCGTTTGCGCCGATGATGGTCACGATCTCGCCTTCGTCGATGTCGAAGTCGATGCCGTGCAGGGCCTTGATCCGGCCGTAGGACACGTGAAGGTTTTCCACCGAGAGCAGCATTATTCCACGGTCTCCTTTCCCAGATAGGCCTCGATGACCTTGGGGTTGTTCTGGATCTCCTCCGGCGTCCCCTCGGCGATCACCTCACCGAACACCAGGGTCTGAATCCTCTCGCAGAGCTCCATGACCAGCTTGAGGCGGTGCTCGATGAGGAAGATGGCCAGACCGATCTCGTCCCGCACCTGGCGGATGATGCCCATCATCTGCTTGAGCTCCTCGGGGTTCATGCCGGCCGTGGGCTCGTCCAGGAACAGGACCTTGGGCTCGGTGGCCAGGGCCCGGGCCATCTCCACCCGCCGCTGCGCCCCGTAGGGCAGGTTGAGGACGTTCTGGTCCGCCACCTGGTCCACCCGCATCATGCGGAGGAGCTCCATGGCCTTTCGCTCGATCTCTTCCTCCTCCCTGCGCCTGGCGCCGGATCCGAAGAAGGCCCCCAGGAAACCGTATTGGACCTTGGAGTAACGGGCCATCTTCACGTGCTCCAGCACGCTCATGTGCCGCCAGAGCTGGAGGTTCTGGAAGGTCCTGCCCAGACCCCGGGCCGCGATCTCGTGGGGAAAAAGGCCGACCAGGCTCTCACCGTCCAGCCTGACGTCTCCCTCGGTGGGGCGGTGGATTCCCGTCATGAGATTGAAGATGGTCGTTTTCCCGGCGCCGTTGGGCCCGATGAGTCCCCGGACCTCGCCGGGCTCGACGGACAGGTTGTAGTTGTGAACGGCACGCAGCCCACCGAAGAAGTGGGTCATCTCGTTGACCTCGAGCAGCGGCATGCTACACCTCTCGTTGCGGGTTCTGTCTGGGGCTCAGGATCTTGCGCACGTTGAACTCCCGAAAAGCGATCAGCCCCGTGGGCCGGAAGATCATCACCAGGATCAGCAGGAGCGGGATGATGATCCACTTGAAGATCTCCAGGGGCCGCAGGGCCTCGCTGAGCACGCTGAGGGTCACCGCCCCCACCACGGACCCGATGATGGAGTTCAAGCCCCCGAAGTAGACCATGGCCAGGACCTCGGCGAGCTTCTGGATGCCGAAGGTGGCCGGGTTGACGTAGCGGAGCACGTGGGCGAACAGCCCGCCGGCCACGCCCGCCCAGAAGGCGGCGAACATGAAGTTGACCATCTTGGTCCGCCGGGTGTTCACGGTCATGGCCTCGGCCGCCTCCTCGTCGTCGCGAACGGCGTTGACCGCCTTGCCGCCCAGGGTGGACTGCACGAAGTTGTTGATCATCCAGAGGGCCACCACCGCCCAGATGAAGACGGTCGGCAGGTTGGCCCAGTCGGGCTGGCTGCCGAGGCCCCGCGGGCCCCCCACGATCTCCAGGTTTTCGATCAGGCTCTTCACGATGAACATGAAGGCCAGGGAGATGATGGCCAGGTAGTCCCCCCGGGTTCGAAACGAGGGAATGGCGATGACCAGGGCCCCCAGGGATGCGACCAGGCCCCCGGCGATCAGGCCCACGGGAAAGAGGAAGGGCCCCAGCCAGGCGGGGAGGAGGGGTGCGCCGAAGATCTTGTCGTCCACGAAGAAGAGCAGGCTGAACACCGACGCCCCGTAAGCGCCCAGGGCCATGAATCCCGGGTGGGAGCAGGAGAACTCGCCCTGGTAGCCGTTGATCAGGTTCAGGCTCATGGTGACGATCACGGCGATCAGAGTGAGCTTGAGCGTCAGGACCCGGTAGGCGCTGATGCCCGACCAGATGTGGAGCGTCAGGAAGAGCAGTCCCAGGTGAACAACGACGGTGACCAGGATGGGCATCCGCATGAGGGCTTCGGCCGCGCGGTTGGCGGTCGCCCCCGCCAGCTTCGTCACCACCGCGATGGGGAGGGCGAAGATCAGGAGCACGTAGGCTGCGGCGGACGGGATCAGGAGGGGATTGCTGAGCGCGATCACGCAACCGAACAGCATGGGGACCTTGGGCAGGCCCAGGAGCGTGGCCAGCGGCGTCCCCCAGATGCGCTCGAGGATCACGGCGAGCAGGGCCCCCAGAAGCCAGGCCAGTGCGGGCGCGCCGGAAAAGAACCTGCCGAGCCTGGCGAGCACGCCCGTGGGGCCTTGATCGGGCACGGTACCGGTGGGTTGTGCCATAGTTTCCCTCGTCCTTGTCGGTGTCGACTTGCGGCGTCCCAGCGGGAAGCCGCGGTTCGCTGCGTAAACCTCTGCTTGCTACAGGCGTAGCTTGGCACTGTAGGGTTCGCCGAAGAACCCGTGGGGCCTGAAGACGAGAATGAGCAGGATGATCGAGTAGGCGATCAGGTCCCGAAGCGTGGAGGGGAACACCATGGCCACGAAGATCTCGATGAATCCCATGAGAAACCCGGCGAGGGTGGCGCCCATGATGGATCCCCTCCCTCCGAGAATCGCGGCCACAAAGGCCTTCCACCCGAAGACGATGCCCATGTAGGGATCCAGGACCGGGTAGGCCACGCCGAAAAGGATCCCGGCCACGGCCGCGAGGGCCGATCCGATGGCGAAGGTCATGCCGGCGATCTTGTTGATGGAGACCCCCATGAGGGGCACCACCACGTAGTCGAAGGCCATGGCTCGCATGGCCATGCCCCACCGGGTGCGCTTGATGAACTGGTGGAGCGCGATCATGAGCCCCACGGACACCACCACGATCATGATCTTCTTGTTGGTGACGAAGACCCCACCGAGGTTGTAGGTGTGTCCCTCGATCAGGTAGGGGAAGCGGACCCGCTGGGCCCCCATGAGGGCCAGGTTGCTGGTCTCGAGAATGATGCCGATCATCAGGCCGGTGATCGCCGCCGATGCGCGTGGAGCCCCGCGGAGCGGCCGGTAGCCGACGCGCTCCACGATCATGCCGAGGAAGGAGGTCAGGAACATGGAGATGATGATGGTCAGCACCAGGATCAGCCAGCCCGGCATCGAGATCGCCCCCCAGGAGGCCAGGGCGACCAGGCCGGTGGCCACGCCGAACCCGATGTAGGCCCCGGCCATGAAGATGTCGCCGTGGGCGAAGTTGAACAGCATCAGGATGCTGTAGACCATGGAGTAGCCCAGGGCGATCAGGGCGTAGAAGCTCCCCCACTGCAGGGCGTTGACCAGGTTTTGCAGGAAAAATTGCATCAGGGCGACTCCTTGTGCTTTCCACCTGAATGGAGCGACCGTCGCCCCATCCGGGTTCACGAAGGCGGGCCGGGGCTGGTGTCCCGGCCCGCCTTTTCATTCAGCAAGCCCCGGCTTCAAGGGGTTCGGGCGAGCCGAAGTCGCCTAGGGGCAGACGGACTTGTAGAACTCGTACTCTCCCTTGTCGCTGATGCGTACGATCACGGCGCACTTGATCGGGTCGCCTTCCTCGGTGAAGGTCATCTGCCCGGTGATGCCGTCGAACTCCTCGATCTGGGCCATGGCGTCCCGGACGCACCTGCGGTCCTCGTCGATGTCGCCGGTCAGGTTGCCGCAGTCCTCGATGGCCCGCTCCACGATGCGCAGCGCGTCCCAGGTGAGGGCGGCCACATCGTCGGGAACGTAGCCGTACTTCTTCTCGTAGCGGTCGATAAAGGCCTTGGTGGCGCCCTTGGCGCCGGCCGCCGCGTAGTGGGTGCTGAAGAAGAGCCCGTAGCAGTCCGGTCCGCAGAGCTCCACGGTCTCGGCGGAGCCCCAGGAGTCGCTGCCCACGATGGGCTTGTCCCACCCCAGCTCGTGGGCCTGCTGCACGATCAGGGCCACCTCGTTGTAGTACTGGGGCGTGAACAGGACCTCGGCGCCCGACTGGAGGATCTTGGTCAGCTGGGAGCTGAAGTCTGCGTCCTTGGTGGTGAAGCTCTCGTAGGCCACCACCGATCCCTCACCGTGGATCTTCTCCCAGGCCTCCTTGAAGAACTCGGCGAGGCCCTTGGGATAGTCGCTCGCCACGTCGTAGAGCACAGCCGCCTTGGTGAACCCGAACTCGTTCGTGATGAAGTTGGCGACCACGGGACCCTGGAAGGGATCGAGGAAGCAGCCGCGGAACACGAAGGGACGGTCCTTGGTGGTGTCCGGGTTCGTGGACCAGGGGCTGATCATGGGGGTCTTGTAGTTGTCCGCCACGCCCCCGGCGGGAACGGCCTGCTTGGAGGACTGCGGCCCCACGATGACCAGGACCTCGTCCTCGGTGATCATCTTGGTGTTCGCCTTGACCGCGGACTCCGCCTTGGACTCGTTGTCCTCGATCACGAGCTCGACCGGCACCTTCTTGCCGCCGACCTCCAGGCCGCCGGCCGCTTTCACATCCTCGAGCCACATCTGGGCGGCGTACTTGGAGCCCTCCCCCACCTTGGGGATGTCCCCGGTCATGGGGGCGTTGATCCCGATCTTGATCGCCTTGGACGCCGCCCACGCACCGGGCGTCACCAACATCGCGATCGCAGCGCAGATTGCCACACACCACAGAGCCTTCTTCATCGCACCCTCCTCCTTTTCTGGTTCGTGAATGTTGCCTGACATCGTGATGGGAGACCGCTGGTGAGATCCCCCGGGGTTCCCGGCGGTTCTGGGCTTCTAACACAGAACGGACCCGATTTCAATCACCAACGCGATCAGGGGGACGAAATCGGAAAGCATGGGTAAGATTTGGACACGATATGGGGAGGAGCCCTGCACCGTCGCCCGGCCCGACATCGAGGTGCCCCTTTCCGCCCGGGGGACACGGTCACGGCAACCGTTGAGAGAGCCGGTGGTCGAGTCGTGCCCCCGGGGCTACCGCGCGCAGTCGGCGGGGTCGCCGCACAGCTTGTCCAGAGCGTGCTCCAGGGCCGGGATGACCGTGGCGAGGTTCTCGCGGACCGCCCTGGGGCTTCCGGGGAGGTTGAGGATGAGGCAGCGGCCGCGGACGCCGGCCAGGGCCCTGGAAAGCATGGCGTGGGGGGTCTTGGCGAGGCCCGCCGCCCGCATGGCCTCGGCCATGCCGGGGACCTCGTAGTCGAGGATCTCGCGGGTGGCCTGGGGTGTGACGTCCCGTGGGGCG
>Ga0207797_1001268_pt1 | contig 18441 bp, 14 predicted proteins | sample PRCRCaboRojoPR_6_FD_187275 | JGI IMG/M metagenome (GOLD analysis project Ga0207797, IMG submission 187275) | Marine sediment microbial community from Cabo Rojo, Puerto Rico - PR CR 10% Liquid 1 (SPAdes) | ecosystem: Environmental > Aquatic > Marine > Coastal > Sediment | place: Cabo Rojo, Puerto...
AGACCATCGCGTACGACCGGCGCATCGCGCAGGAGCGGCTTGTCACCCGGATCGTTCTGCACGAACACTATCAGGTCGATCCGACCTTTGTCTCCTATGAGCCGCGCCCGGCGAAAGAACTCCTCGATACGGAGGAGGATGCGGCGCTGCTGGTGGGGCCGGAGGTGCCGTCGCTCCAGCCCGAGCCGTTCTCGATCGACATCGGCCGCGAGTGGTACGAGCTCTCCAACTACCCGATGGTGTGGGGGCTGTACGTGACGAAACGGGACCGCGCCTCGGACGAGATGATTGAGTCGCTCATCGCCTCTGGTGAGGCCGCAGACGAGAACCGCGACGTCTGGGTACAGGCGCAGGAGACGACCGCGTCGCTAAATGAGTTCTACCGAGAAGACCTGCGCACCGGCATCGACAAACTCGCCATTGCCAGCCTCACCGAGTTTCGGAAGTATCTCTTCTACTACGACGTGACGGAAGACGTCCCTGATCTACCGTTTGTCTATCTCGACGAGGACGAAGAGGAAGAAGGAGAGGAGGAAGAACATTGACTCATTGGGTCATTGTCTCATTTCGTCAATGTGGTAAACGGGTTTGTGCACATTTTCAGCAAGAAGCACTCTGTCATCACACCGAGGCTCTCCGTTTCTGGCTTGGCCGAACAGTCGTAACGCGCACGCCGGGTTTGCAAGGGGTCAATGTGTCAATGACGAAATGAATCACTGATCTATCATGGCCGAAGGGATTGAAGTCATTGCCCGCAATAAGAAGGCGCGGCACGAGTACGACATCGAAGAGACGCTTGAAGCGGGGCTCGTCCTGGAGGGCTCGGAGGTGAAGTCGGTGCGACAGGGGAAGGCGAGCCTCGATGGGGCGTACTGCAAGGTGGACCGGAACGGCGAGATGCAGATCCACGGGATGTACGTCAAGCCCTACGAGGAGGCGGGGCCATTCGGGCACGAGCCGCGACGAACCCGCAAGCTGCTGCTCCACGACCGGGAAATTCAGAAGTGGGGGCAGAAGGCGGAGCGGGAGGGGTATACGATTGTCCCCCTGGCCTTGTACTTTCGAGATGGATGGGCGAAGCTGAAAATTGGTCTCGCAAAGGGCCGCAAGCAGCACGACAAGCGGCAGTCCATTAAGGAGCGGGAGATGGAACGCCGGATGGAGCAGGAGCGGAGCGATTACAACTTCTAACTTCGTGGGAAAGGGGGATGGGAATGAGAGGGGAGGATTCAGAAAGTATTGTATCACTGACGACGAGCATTGAGACATGGCATTTCCGCCGGTCGACGAGCAACTGAAGGTCCTCCGCCGTGGTGTCGAGGAGATCGTTCCGGAAGAGGATCTGGCCGATAAGATTCGGGAGTCGCGAGAAACGGAGACACCCTTAACGGTCAAGCTTGGCTGCGATCCGAGTCGGCCTGACCTCCACCTCGGACACACGGTTGTACTCCGAAAATTGCGGCAGTTTCAGGACCTGGGCCATCGGGCGATCCTCATTGTGGGCGACTTTACGGGCATGATTGGCGACCCGTCGGGCCGCTCCAAAACCCGCCCGCAGCTCACCCTGGAAGAGACGCGCGAGCACGGACAGACGTATTACGAGCAGGCCACGCGCGTCCTCGATCCGGACAAGACTGAGATCCTGTACAACTCCGAGTGGCTCGACGAGATGACGTTCAGCGACGTCATTGAGCTTGCCGCCCAACAAACTGTGGCGCAGATGCTTGAGCGGGACGACTTCAAGCAGCGCTACGAGGCAAACCAGCCCATCAGCATCCACGAGTTTCTCTATCCGCTCGCCCAGGCGCAGGACTCGGTCCACATCGAGGCCGACGTGGAGCTCGGGGGTACCGATCAGCGCTTCAATCTGCTCCTGGCCCGTCGCGTCCAGGAGGCGAACGGGCAGGATCCGCAGGTCTGCATGATGCTACCGCTTCTGGAGGGGACCGACGGCTCCGAGAAGATGTCCAAGTCGCTCGACAACGCCATCGGCATCACCGATGCGCCGGAGGATATGTACGGAAAGACGATGTCCGTGCCCGACGATCTGATCTACCGATACGTCGAGCTCGTCACCGATATTCCCACCGAGCAGCTCCCGAAAATCAAGCAGTTCGCCGAGGCCAACCCGCGACAGGCGAAGGCGCAACTCGCCCGGCGCATCGTTGAAATGTACCACGACGAGGACGCCGCGGAGCGGGCCGAAGAGCACTTCGAGCAGACCGTCGTGAAGGGCGGGGTGCCGGACAACATTCCAGAGTACGCGCTGGAGACCGAGGAGGGGAAAGAGGTCGGACTCCTCAACCTCATGCGCCACGCTGGCCTCACCGACTCGAACAGTGAAGGTCGACGTATGATTGAGCAGGGGGCCGTGACGATCGACGATGAGAAGGTCACCGATACCGGCCGCTACATCGACGTTGCGGAAGAGGCCCCGTTTGTGCTCCAGGTGGGCAAGCGCCGCTTTGCTCGCATCGTCCCGGCCGAGAACGGGGAAGCATAGTCCCTCCAGCTGTGCAGGCCTACCAGAGATGTGCGGGCCGAACGTGCCGACTCGGTCAGTTCACGACGACAATCTTGCGGGTCGCGGCGAACTGTTCCCCCGTGAACCGGAGGAAGTAGGGGCCACTCGCCAGCGATCCCGTCTGGAACCGAACGATGCGTTCGAATCCCTCCCGCACCTCTTCGTCGAGGAGAACGCGGACGCGTCGTCCGAGCAGGTCGTAGAGCGCGACGCGCAGCGTCTGGGTCTCGTTGAGGACAAACCGCGTTTCGGAGATCGAATTGAGGCCAGCAGCAACACCCCCTGCTTCAATCTCAATATCCTGAACGAGGATCGCCCGCCGCTGAGAACTGACGAGGGGAGAACGATTGCCCGCGTCGTCTTCTGCAACCACGGCAAAATAGTAGCTACGGTCGGACTGAAGGCCATCGGACGGGTCGATGACGACCGTTTCAGGTTGTCCGGCCGGGGCGGGGAGCGGCGGATTGGCCACGGGAGTGGCTTCTGCAAAGTCTGCGGCTGACTGTATGCGCGTCGTGTCGTACCGGAGGTCGTAGCGGAAGGCGGTCCCGATCCGGTCATCATCTCCGGTGGCGGTCCACTCCAGGGTGACGGACGGGTCGCGAGTGTTGACCTGACGGATCCGGAACTCCCGAACCGGGGCCGGTGCCGTGAAGTCGACCTGTTCCGTCTGGGGGAGCCCATCGAGGGACTCGGTCCCCGTGTTCTCGGGATCCAGCACGTCTGCGAGCGTCGTGCCCTGGTAGTCGCCCTTCTGGAACCCCGGAGCGATGCGTCCAAACCAGTCGGGCTCGTTGTTGTCGTCCGACGGCGACTCGCTGGCACACCCGGCAAGCCCGCCCGAGAGAACGCCCACAATCCGCTGATCGGCGTTGAACAGTGGCCCTCCCGATGATCCAACCTGAGTCGTGCCCAGTTCCCAGTTGCCAATTCGTAGGTGCGTGTCCCCCTCGGAGGTCTGTCCATAACCGGCAATCGTGGAGGGGTCTTCGTCGAAGCTGATGCGCTTGCCGTCGGCGGAGGGATGATGAATCGTGGTTGACTCTGAGGTGGCCGCTCCCGCCCGACTCCACCCACTGAAGTAGAGATCGTACGAGTCTGGAATCTGGTCGTCGATCTCGACGAGGGCGAGGTCCGGTTCCCCGGCAATTTGTCCCGTCTCGTGCCAGTTGCCGGACCGAGCCCGAAGCATTGCCCCCGAGGACGTCTGATCTGTCGCGTCGTCGCTGGTTTCCGTGGCGTTTTCGGAGCTGCCCAGAGCGCGGCAGGTTCGGTTCTGGTAGTTCCAGTAAAAGACCATCGTCGTGGCCTCTTCTGGCGACGAGATGCAGTGCTCGGCCGTCAAGAAGTACGGGGTTTTGTTCTCGGCGGTATTGTTGACCAGGGCGCCGGAGCAAAAGAAGGTGGTGCCGTCGGACTCGAATGAGTACCGCGCTACCGATTGGATCTGTTCGCGCCAGGGATCGGCTTCGTCACAGGCTACGTCGAGGTGGCAAGCACCAGCCTTGGGTCGTCCGTTCTTCTGTCGAGACGGCCGCGCACGATATCCATGCACGACGGTCCCGATGTAGAGGTCAATCTCGGAACGGTGATGGGCGGGGACCTCCAGTTCAAGAATGATCTTCTCGCCCCGAATGAGGGGTGTCCAGTGTTCCCCCGCTGTGGCGTCGGCGGCCGTGTAGGGACCCCGGACTACCGTTTCGCCGGGACCGTGCAGATAGAGGACCGATTCCGGTGGCAGTTGGAATCGCGTAAACCCGAGACTCAGCGAAACAGCATCCCGGGACTGAATGCGGAGACGCCACAGCCAGTCCCCCGACGGCAACTGTTCCCAGGTCCCATGGCGGGCCGGCGAAAAGTTTGTGTCGATCGTTTTCCCGTAGCGATACGGACCAATCCGGTCTCTCTGCGCTTGGTCCTCGGCCCGAAGCGCCGCCATGTCGACGGCAGGCAGCCTCTCCATCGCGACGGCATCAAGTTCCTGCACCGTGGCATTCCGTTGCGACGGAAGCACAGATCGCTCCTGCGCGACACTGGATCCGGCGGCCACAACGTTCGCCAGGAGCAGCAGAAAGAGAATGGTGGGCTGGCAATAGCGCTGCATGAAGTGCGGACTGGCCATCCGAGCTTAATCGAGGCTGGATTGCGCCCGCACCCGCTCATCCATGTCTTCAACCTTCTCGGTCAGGGCGTCTTTATACTCGACCATTCGATCGCGCAGCGCTGGATCATCAGTCCCGAGGATCTGCAGGGCCAGCAGGGCGGCGTTGTCCGCAGCGTTGATGGCCACCGAACCTACTGGTACCCCGCCCGGCATTTGCACAATAGAGAGGAGGGAGTCTACCCCGCTCATGGTGCTGGTCTGGACGGGCACGCCAATGACGGGGAGGGGGGTGCTCGCGGCGAGCATGCCGGGAAGATGGGCAGCACCTCCGGCGCCGGCGATGATGACCTTCACGCCCCGCTCGTGGGCCTGCTCGGCGTACCGTTTCATGATGCCCGGGGTGCGATGGGCGGAGAGCACGCGCATCTCGTAGCTGACGTCAAACTCGTCGAGGACCTCGGCGGCGTCTTCCATGACGGGCAGATCGGAGTCGCTGCCCATGGCGATGCCGATAGGGGGCGCGGTGGTGGACATAGGCTGTAGAAGAAGACAATTCAGACTCGAAGAGGAGTTCAAAGCTCAATGGCACTGGCCGCCATTTCGGCGCGTTTCCGGACGTCGGCCCGATTGCTGCCAAGGGCCGTCACGTGGCCCATCTTGCGGCCAGGGCGGACGTCTGGTTTGCCGTAGACGTGGGCGGACGCGCCTTCTACGTTTAGCGCGCGCTCCAGGCCAGTCGTGCGTGGGGGATTGCCCTCCCGACGACCGAGAACGTTGACCATGACGGCCACGGGTTCGCGGAGCGCGGGGGAGCCCAGCGGCCAGTCCAGGATGGCGCGGATGTGGTTCTCGAACTGGGAGGTGGCGCTGCCTTCAATTGAATAGTGACCTGTATTGTGGGGACGCGGCGCGAGCTCGTTGACGAGGATGCGACCGTCCGGCATCTCAAACAATTCAACGGCGATGAGTCCGACCCCCTCCACGGCGTCCACCGCCTCCTTGGCAATGCGGCGGGCGTCCGCGGCGACCTCGTCGTCAATGTCTGCGGGGACCTCGACGGCGTGGCAGCGGTGGTCGCGCTGCTCGGTGTAGGCCACGGGGTAGACGACGTGCTCGCCACCGGGACGCCGGGCCACCTGCACGGCCAATTCGCGCGTAAAGTCGGCAAACGCCTCAACCATCAACCCGTCCTCGGCCGCCAGATCGGGCCAAGCCTCCCGCACGCCGTCGGCAGAGTGGGCCGTGGCGTTGCCGTAGCCGTCGTAGGCGCCCCGGCATTGCTTGAGCACAACCGGATAGCCGAGGGACTCCGCCGCGTCGAGGGCTTCTTCCGTTGTGGTGCACCGGGTAAACGTCGGGACGGGACAGCCTGTATCCTCAAGGTGCTGTTTCTGAACCGCCTTGTCTTTGATCAGGGAAAGGGTCTCGGTAGACGGCCAGAGGGCCGTGTCGTCGGGCAGGACCGCCGCGGCTTCACTGGCCGGCGCCCATTCACTTTCGACCGTCACCACGTCACACTCGGCGACGAATGGTCGAAGAACCTCCGGGTCAGTCCAGTCGCCCACTTGCGCTCCGGCGTACTGGCGCATCGGACCGGCGTCTTTGGGGGACAGGAGTTTGGTCTCAACGTCTAGCCGGACTGCTTCGGCAGCCATCATCTTGCCGAGTTGGCCGCCCCCGAGGATGCCGATGGTTGGGAACGTCGAGTCCATGCGCGGAAGAGCCATTCAATCGAACAAACGAATGAAGGGGGAACCGTCAAGGGGGAGAGGGGCTATGGCGCGAGCGAGGGGGAGAACATTCAAATGGATGGCTACGCATCTTCTGGGTCGGGCTCGGACTCATCCTCGCCATGCAGGAGCTCGTCAAGTTCGCCTTCGTCCTCCACGAGCACCTCACGCGCCTTCGTGCCGTTGAAGGGGCCTACGATGCCCGCCTCTTCGAGCTGGTCGACGATGCGTGCGGCCCGCGTATATCCCACGGCAAGTTTGCGTTGCAAGAGCGACACGGAGCCCTGCTGGCGCCGCACGATGACCCGTGCGGCCTCCTCGAACTTGTCGTCCGTGTCCTCGACCCCAAGGGTCTCGTCGGGGCCGTGACCGGCCTCCTGGAGGGAGGGAAGCGTGTAGGCGGTGACACCGGGCTGGTCGGCCACGTAGTCGACGACGGTCTCCACCTCGTCGACGCTCACGAACGGCCCCTGCAGGCGCTTCAGGTCGCTGCCGCTAAGGAACAGCATGTCGCCGTTGCCTACGAGGTCCTCGGCGCCGCCCTGGTCCAGAATCGTGCGCGAGTCGACCCGGGACGCCACCTCAAAGGCGATGCGGGAGGGGAAGTTGGCTTTAATGACGCCCGTCACAACGTCCACGGATGGGCGCTGCGTGGCCAGGATCAAGTGGATGCCGACCGCGCGGGCCATCTGGGCGAGCCGCGAGATCGGCCCTTCCACGTCGTCCCCCGCCGCCATCATCAGGTCGGCCAGCTCGTCGACCACCACCACGAGGTACGGCATGTGGCGGTGCCCCTCCGTCGGGTCCAGCTCTCCGGCCTTAAACTTCTCGTTGTAGCCGGTGATGTTGCGCACGTTCGCGTCCGAGAGAAGGTCGTAGCGGGTTTCCATCTCCCGCTCCACGCTCTTGAGGACGCCAGAGGCCTCGTCCACGTCCGTAATCACCGTCTGGTCGATGTCCTCCGGGACGGCCACGAACTGCGTCTCCAGCGGCGTGTACTGCTGGAGTTCGATCTTCTTCGGGTCGATGATGACGAAGCGCAGGTTTGCCGGGTGGGTGGCGTAGATGAGACCCGTGATGATCGAGTTCAGTCCCACAGACTTCCCGGAGCCGGTGGCCCCGGCAATGAGGAGGTGGGGCATCGTGGTGAGGTCGTCAATGTACACCTCCCCCTCAATCGTTTTGCCGAGAGGAAGCGGGAGCTCCAGCTCGGTGTCCTGGAATTTGGTGGTCCCGATGATGTCGCGGAGGCGCACCAACTCCCGATTTCGATTCGGGATTTCGACTCCCACGGCAGACTTCCCGGGAATCGGCGCGATCATGCGGATGCCCGGGGCCGCCATGGCCATCGCCAGGTCGTCTTCGAGCGACTTAATGCGACTGACCTTGATGCCCGGTGCGGGCGTCAGTTCGTAACGGGTCACCGTGGGCCCCACCACTGCGTTGATCTCCTCGATGTCGATGTTATACATGTCGAGCTTGTCGAGGAGGACCCGCTTGTTCTCCTCCAACTCCTCACGGTTGATGGTGGAGTCCTCGTCCGGCGATTCGTCGAGGAGGGACAGGGAGGGGGGCTCGTACGCAAAATCCTCGGGCGTTTCGGGGGTACGTTCAATCTCGTCAGTGGTCTCCTCCTCGACCTGCTCCTGGATCGTCATCGACACGTCGTCCTCCACCTCGTCACGGGCCTCTGCCTCGTCGTCCGCCTCGGACGATTCCGCTTCCGGGGACGCGGCCGTGGGCTTCTCCGGGGCACGAGTCGGCTCCTCGTTTGTCCCCTTGTTCCGATCATCGGTGGAGGGTGAGGAGGGCGGGTAGCTGATCGAGTCGTTGCCAGTTGTCGTGTCTGACTTCTCGGAAGAGGGGGCGGGAGAGGGTTCAGGAGCAGTCTGGTCGCGGTCTCGCTCCGGAGTGGACTCCGGAAAAGGGTCGGAATTGGGACGGAAGAGATCATTGCGACGGACCGGTGTCTCGCCCGACTCGGAGGTAGGGGCCTCCAGGGGCTCGGAAGCGGGCTCAACCGGGCCTGTGGATGTCTCATCTTCACGGACGGGTGCGGTCGAGGACGACGACGCGGCGGACTGCGTGGTTTCTTCGGTCGAGGCTGGGGAGCCGGACACTCTGGACGGCGAAGGTTCTGGGGCCGTCTGTACTTCCGCGCGGGCCTTTCTCCACTGTGTCTGCACGTAGGCTCCGGCTGCCGCGACGCCCCACAGAAGCGCCTGAACGGCGTCGATGATCCGGTCTACCGTACGCTGGATGTCATGGTCTACCACCAGCAGCAGCATCACCGCGACGGCGAGGAGCAGCAAGATGAACGACCCAACTTCCCCAAACACATTTTGGAGCCAGCCTGCGGTGCCGATCCCGACCGCCCCGGCCCACGCCGTCAGCGAGGCCTCCACGCTGTGGTCAAACCACCCCAGGAGGCAGGACCCCACAAAGGCAGAGAGGGCAGTGAGAATGGATGGATATACCAGTCGCCGAAGGGGGGTGTGACGGAAGATGGCATATCCCCATACCATGATGAGACCACTCAAGAGGAGCACTCCATACCCGATGAATCCGGGCACGAACAGTTGGGCGAGTCGGGCCCCGAGGAGCCCAAGTACGTTCTGCACGGGGATGTCCGACTGAACCTCCTGCGGATTCAGGAACGCCTCGCTAAGCTGAGCCGAGCGGAGGACAGTGCTGTCGCTCGTGTGGTAGGACACGAAGGCGAGGGAGAGGAGAAGGGCCAGCACCATGAGCACGAGCCCAAAAATCTCCGCCTTACGGCGTGGCGAGATCAGAAAAGCCGACCCGTTTCCAGTATCGGAGCCCGAGGCAGCCATACGACTCAGAAAACACGAAACAAAAGCGGGCACGCGGAGCGGGTGAGCGCGTGCATCTCACATGTGTGTCCACTGTTCATCAGTAAGGTGGGCCGAGCACCGCAGAAATGCAATGGGAGCTGGGGCGTCGACGCGCGAGCACACCAAAGATCCAATAACCGTCTGGGCTCAATTGCTCCCGGTGGCGACACCGATTCCGGAGATGTACGGCCACGGAGACACTATTACGCCTAGAACTCCTGACCGAACGGAAGCCTCCCGGCCATCCGATGGTCCGGTGCAACAGTTCAAACGCGAGGGCCGATCATGGTGCGACCCTCTCCTCATACCGCAAAAGTCGGTTCTCCGTATAATAGGGGAGCACGGGTACCGTATCCAGTTGGAAGCAGTAGTCCAAGTCCGTGCCGTAGTTCTGCTCGACGAGTCGTTCGGCGTGATTGGCTCCACGAAGAGCGTTTTCGAGATCGTCGCGGTCCTGGTGGTAGAGTGTGTAGGCCGTGTGGGCGGAGTCGGTCACCGGATACGGCTCCCGGCCCTCCCAGAGTCGATCCAGCAAGAGTCCGGCACAGAGGGTGTCTTCCAGGGCGAGTCGGTTCTGGCGCCCCGCACAGATGATGGTGACGGCGTCGGTGGTCTCGCGAATAAAGTCCACGACCCGCTCGGCATTCAGAAAGCACGCCGCTACGAGAGTATCGGCCTCCTTTGCGCGCTCCAGGGCCTGGGTGCCATTGCTCGTGTTGAGGATAATGTCGCGCCCTTCAACGACGTCTCTGGTGTACTCCCGTGGAGAGTTTCCCAGGTGGTAACCCTCGATCTTTTCGCCCCCTCGCTCGCCCCCGAGCCGGTAGATGTCCGGGTCAAGATTACTGGCCAGCTTGCCGGCCTGTGCCATGTCGAGCACCGGCATGACGGCCCGGGCGCCCCGATCCAGCGCGGTCACGATGGTAGAGCAGGCGCGGAGGACATCAATGACGACGACCGTCCGGTCCTGCACGTCACCTTCCGAGATGTTCGAGTGGGTCAAAAATACTTCAGCGTCCATCGGAGAAGTGAGTCAGGAGGACGAAAAGAGAGAGGACGACATAGGGGAGAGAAGCGAGGGTTAGTCCTTGTGGAAGGGGGGATCCGTCACCTCAACAGCGAATGAACGACGTCGACTAGACACCTGAAGCGATTGGCCCTCCTTAGTGTATTCCGGCTCGTTGGGCACGTAGCCGAGGCCGATGCCCGTGTCGAGGATCGGGGACTGAGTCCCACTGGTCACGACGCCGATGGCGTCACCGCGGGACGACTGGATCACGTTGTCGTGGCGGGGGATGCCCCGCTCGGTTGCCACGAAGCCGATGAGTTGGCGCTCGGGTCCTTGATCATGGATCTCTCGCAGCGTGTCGCGACCGATGAAGTCGCCTTTCTCGAGCTTCACCAGCCAGCCGAGGCCCGCCTCGTAGGGGTTCGTCTGCTCGGTGATGTCGTTGCCGTGGAGGCACAGCCCCGCTTCGAGGCGGAGCGTGTCGCGCGCCCCTAGCCCTGCGGGTTTGAGTCCTTGGTCCTCGCCCGCGTCCAGGAGGGTCGTCCACACGTGCTCGGCCTGGTCGGCAGGGACGTAGAGCTCCAGGCCCGGCTCGCCGGTGTAGCCGGTGCGGGAGATGATTGCTTCGTCGCAGTTCAGGAAAGCGCCGTCACCTCGTTCCCAAAAGTGATAAAACTTGAGGTCATCGAGGTCGTCGTCCAGGAACGGTTGCGCGATCTCGAGGGCCTTCGGGCCCTGCAGCGCCAGGAGGGCCGTCTCCGATGAGATGTCCTGAAGGGTCGCGCCCATCGGGTTGTGATCGTTCATCCAGGCGAGGTCGCGCTCGATGTTCGCGGCGTTGAGCACCATCAGGTAGTGATCCTCTGCCCGGCGATACACGATGCCGTCGTCGATGATGCCTCCCTCCGGTGTGCACATCACGGTGTACATTGCCCGTCCGTCGTAGAGGTTGGAGGCGTCGTTGGTGACGATGTGTTGGACGAAATCGAGGGCCTCATTTCCCCGAATGAGGACCTCGCCCATGTGGCTTACGTCGAACAGCCCGGCGTCTTCGCGGACAGCCATGTGCTCCTCCATGATGCTGGAGTACTGCACCGGCATCTCGAACCCGCCAAACGCCATCATTCGGGCCCCGAGGGTCTCGTGGACGTGGTGAAGCGGCGTGGTCTGGAGGGACGTGGATGACTCGGCCATGGGCCAGGGAACTGATTACCGGGCAATGACAGAACAGCGTCGAGCGGAGCGCCCCGCACGCCTACGCACGACATTCTCCATAATACTCGAAGACGGGAGCTTAGTCAACGAAGGGGAAATGATTTTGGTGAACGCTCTTCTATGATGGAGAAATGTTCTCGAGACCTCGGAGGTCTCCAAAGCACCGTCCAAAGCATACGTCCTCATTTTCTCTGTCCCAGTTGCATCCCGGATACGGGCACCGAAGACCTCCGAGGTTTTTCTTCATGGGCTTCTATCCAAGAGCGCTTGCGAATTAGGGACGCCACGCCTCGTAGTCGGCGTCCGAAAGAATCGCGGCAGCTTCTTCGGCGGTGGCCCCATCCTCGAATGCCAACCGGAAGGTTCCCCCGGTGCCCTCACGAATGGTCTGGAGCTCCATGTCTTTGATGTTGAGTTCTGCCTCCAAGAGATGGCCCGAAATGTCGTGAATGACGCCGGGCCGGTCCGGAGCGCGCACGTAGACGTCGGCCAGCGGGCGCAAAAAGCCCTTGCTGTCCTGCGGAATGGACTCGCGGGCCGCCCGGGCGTCGTTGAACAGCTCTTCGAGAGCGTCAAGGTCTTCCTCGATGAGCCGATTCCGCATCGCTCGGAGATGGCGGCGGAGCCGACTGAGGGCGTCGTGGATGGCCCCCTCGTTGCCCACCAGCACGTCCCGCCACATGTCGAAAGGCGAGGACGCGATCCGGGTCATGTCCCGAAAGCCACCGCCGGCTAGCTGGAGAGCGAGCTCCTCCCCCTCCTCGTCCTCGGTCGTCGCGACAAGATTTACGAGCGCGACGGCCAAGAGCTGCGGGACGTGGCTCACTGCGGCGACAAGGCGGTCGTGGCGGGCCGCGTCGAGCACAAGCGGACGAGCGCCGGTGGCCTCGACGAGGTCCACGATCGGGGCCAATCGTTCACCCAGCGCGTGTTCGTCGGCGTCCGAGGGCGGACACAGGCCGTAGACCGCATTCTCGAAGAGCAGCGAATCGGCGTGGTCGATGCCGCTGTGCTCGGCCCCGGCCATGGGGTGTCCGCCCAGAAAGCCCACGTGGTCTGGAAGAACGTCCTGTGCCTGCTCCAGCACAGGTTGTTTCACGGAGCCCACGTCGGTGACGAGGCATCCGTCGGACAGATCGTCGGCGATGGTCTCCATCAGCCCCAGGATGGAGGCCAGGGGGGTGGCGAGGACTACGAGATCGGCCCCCGACACGGCCGTGATCGGATCGGCAGCCTTCTCGTCGAGTGCACCGCGTTCCGCCGCCCGCTCCAACACCTGAGGCCGATCGTGGCCGACGATTGTGAGGTCGGGGCGACGCTCTTGCCAGATGAGGCCGAGCGATCCACCGATGAGTCCGGTTCCGAGAATGGCGAGGCGGTCAATCATGCGTGCGGGATCGCGGAGGATGTGCGGAGAGCGTACAGACGGGTAGCGGTCAGGTCATGCACGCTGGCCGTGCGAGTGATGTTCGCGGGCACTACAGAGAGGGGAGGTGCCGTGGTCGCTTCGAGAAGCCGGTCCGAAGCGGACCCTCGGGCGCACGGACCCTTCGAAAAACGGTCGAAGGAAGCGCTTTTCGGCGGAACCGAAAAATGTTTCACCTGTCATTTCCGTCGGAATCGATGCCCGTTCGCCGGAGAGGCGGGCGGTACCATTCATCTCATCCCGCAGCGGGGCTTGCCCGCTGACCATTTCGTACAAATCCAGGTCACACTCCAATGATTAAGAAGGTAAACAAGCGCTCAGACGACAGCGTCAAGGTCACGTTCGTTCTTCCCGACGACCATCCCTATGGCGACGAGGTGTCGGTGGTTGGCGATTTCAACGACTGGACCCCCGGCGAGCACCGCTTCGTGCGGCGCAGCAATCAGACCTACAGTACCAACGTCACCCTCCCGGAGGATGGCCGCTTTGCTTTCCGCTACTACAGCGAGCAAGAAGGCTGGATTAACGAGGAGGAGGCCGACGACTTTGTCCAGAATGAGTTTGGCGAGACCAACTGCGTGGTCGCGACCTAAGCGTTCTTGCGCCCGCCCGTTCGCCCCGCCGGCGACCGCTCAGTCCTGAAGCGCAGCGGCGATATCGGCGGCGTCCACGGATCGATTGAAGGTCTCCTCGCGCGTGTCATTGAGCAGCACACACGTCCCGCGCGGCGACACCACGAATCGTTTGCGGTCGCCGTCGGGAGTCGGAAACGTGACGCCCACAGACGCCCCGCTACTGCTGGCTTCGTCTCGAAGCTCGGTGATGGTGTCAGCGTCCGGGGGCGCTGCGAGATCTGTCATCTCAATTGCATCAGGCATCTGGGTCTCAGAAGTCTGGTGAAGAGGAAAGGCTGATGAAGAGGTTCGAACCGGATCGTCCTCAATACTAACGCCCCGCTCTCTGACTGGAGAGCGGGGCGAGTTGTTTGGGCTGAAATGGGTGAAGGGGTTACTCCTCAGTGGGTTTTCGAAGACTGGTTTGCCCCACGAACCCTTCGGGACTTTGAATGACCAGCCGGAAGGCCTGGCCCGGTTCAATGCCCGCGTACACCTCACGGAACGTGTCTACATCCGGGACGTCCTGCCCAGCCATCTGCAGAATAACCTGGCGGGGCTGCAGGCCGGCCTCCCGGACTTGCCGATTGGACTGATCCACGTCCGTAATCACGACGCCTCGCGTGTCGTCCAGGCCCAGTCGTCGGGCAATCTCGGGGGTCACGTTTTGGACACTAAAGCCCAGTTCATCCATCATTTCATCCTGCGAGGGGCCGGACTCCTCCGTGGAGGCCGTCATGCCTTGATCGCGGGAGCCGAGGGTCACGGTGAGCGATTCAGTCTCGCCGCTCCGCTTGAGCACGCGCAGGGACACTTCGTCTCCGGGCTGCTTCGAGGCGATCAGGTTCGCAATCTGGAGAGACTCGTCCAATGGGGTGCCATCGACGTGTGTGAGTACATCGCCAGACTGAAGTCCAGCCTCGGCGGCCGCGGTGCCCTCCGTGACACTACGAATGATAACCGAGCCCTTCGGGAGGTCCTCATTCTCGATGAGAGAATTGGAGGCGGGCTGGTAGCTGATGCCGAGGAACGCGCGCCGGACCTCGCCCTCCTCAATGATCTGAGTCGCCACCCGCTTCACCGTGTTGGAGGGGATGGCAAACCCGATGCCCTGGTAGCCTCCCGTATTTGAGGCGATGGCGGTGTTGATGCCGACAAGTTCACCACGTAGATTGACGAGCGGCCCGCCCGAGTTGCCCGGGTTGATCGCGGCGTCGGTCTGGACGAAATTCTGGGCGCCCTGTCCGGCGGTCTGTTGCAGGCGACCCACCGCGCTCACGATGCCCGCGGTCACGGTGTTGTTGAGTTCCGGGGAGAGCGGCGACCCGAAGGCCAGGACCCATTGTCCGGTCCGGAGCTGGTTGGAATCCCCAAAACTAATGGCCGTCAGGTCTTCATCTGCGTCGACACTGATGATGGCGAGGTCGCTGAAGGCATCCGTACCGACCACTTCCGCGTCGTACTGAGTGCCGTCCTGCATCCGGACACTCAGCTGATCCGCGTTCTCGACGACGTGGTAGTTCGTGATGATGTGCCCATCTGATCGGATCACGACCCCCGACCCGAGTCCCTGACGACGTTCAGGTTCGCCCCGGGGCCCCCCAAAGAAATCCTCGAAGGGCGTTCCCCGAAAGGGATTCATCAGGCGGCGCTCGACCACCTTCTCGGCCTGAATCTGGACCACGGCGGGATTCACCGACTCGGCCACCTTAGTAAAAGAGGTTTCGAGCGCAGCGGGACTGATTGTTTCTTGGTCCCCGGTGGCTTGCTGTTCCACATTAATCGCAGTGGAGCCGTCCAGGGCCGCGGCCTGGCCCGAGGTCCCGACCATGTCCCCGGCGCCGAACAGGTTGGCGCCCGCGGTGGCGAAAAGGATGCCGGCCAAAAAGGCGCCGCCAATCACGACGGCCAAAGAGACTTTGCCTTGTGTGCTCATGGAAAATCAATAGTCGTGAAGGAGAACACGAGGAAGTGTGCGTAGCGGCGCCCGAGGACACACATCTTCGTCGTCTCGGAAGTCCATCCGTACAACGGGCTGCGTCCGGAAATTCGTACCGCCCTATGTCGTTACATCTCTGATACGCAATACACCCCGATGTGGTGCCTTTGTCCCGAGTAACGAGGCAGGAAGGTAGGCTGGATACCAGACAGTTTTCATCGTGAGCCGGTGAAGCTCCGATTTTATATCGCCGAAATATGGTCTTTGTCGGGGAGGCTGCGATCGAAGCGCCCTGATCCCGAACGCTTTCGGGAGAAGAAGTGCTTTCAGAGTGAAGCTCTTTGAAAATCGCGGAGAACGGGGAGGAGGGCCGTTCTTCGCGACACCGTTTCCGCTTTATTCGGAGAGATTCACCCCGGGAGCACTCGGTCACTGCGTTCCCAGCGCTTCGACTTCACTTCGCTCCGCTCAGAATGACCGGTATTCTTAGGAAGCTTCACCGGCGAGTAGTGATCTGATATTCGAAACCGTTTGGTTGGTAGACGGGAGGATTTATTCGTCGCCCGGCACGCCCGGCTCCGTCATGCGCCGGACATCCAGGTACTCGTTGAGCTCCTCGTCGCTGAGCAGGTCCATCGTTTTCACCACCGTGCGCACGCTCTCACGGTTGGCGGCGGCCGTCTTAGCCACCTCGCTGGCCTTGTCGTACCCGATGGCGGTGTTGAGGGCGGTCGCGATGGAGGGGTTCAGCTCCAGCAGCTCGCGGCAGCGCTCGCGGTCGGCCTCGATGCCCTCCACACACTTGGTCCGGAAGGCGTCCACGCTGTTGGTAAGGAGGTCGATGCTTTGGAGCATGGCGTGGGCCATCACCGGCATCATCACGTTGAGCTCAAAGTTGCCGTGCGTGTTGGCAACGGTGATGGTCTGGTGATTGCCCGTGACCTGCGTGGCCACCATCATTACCTGCTCGCTCTGCACCGGATTCACCTTGCCCGGCATTATGGACGAGCCGGGCTGAATGACCGGTAGCTTGATCTCGCCAATGCCGCTCGTGGGGCCGCTGGAGAGGAGGCGCAGGTCGTTGGCGATTTTGAGGAGGGCCGTGGCGAGCGTGTTGAGGGCGCCGTGGGCGTCCACGTACAGCTCCTTTCCGGCCTGCTGGGCGAAGTGGTTGTCGGTCTTGTAGAAGGAGAGGCCGGTGGCGTCGGCGAGGTGCTGGAGGGCGGTCTCGGGAAAGTCCTCGGGGCAGTTGAGCCCGGTGCCGGTGGCCGTGCCGCCAAGCGTCACCTCGGAGAGGCGATTCGACGCCTGCTCGATGCGACGAATGGCGTGCTCGATCTGGGCAGCGTACCCGCCGAATTCCTGCCCGAGGCGCACCGGCGTGGCGTCCATGAGGTGGGTGCGGCCGCTCTTGACCACGTCGTCAAACGCCTCGGCTTTCGTGCGGAGCGCCTCGTGCAGCGCCTCCAGCGCCGGGAGCAGGTCGTTCTCGATTCCCATCCGCGCTGCCACGTGCATGGTCGTCGGGATCGTGTCGTTCGACGACTGCGACATGTTTACGTCGTCGTTGGGGTGGACGGCCTTGCTCCCCCGCTCGGCCCCCACTAGGACGGAGGCGCGGTTGGCGATCACCTCGTTGGCGTTCATGTTCGTGGAGGTGCCACTCCCCGTCTGAAAGATGTCGAGTACAAACTCGTCGTCGTGCACGCCGTCGATCACCTCGTCCGCCGCCTCCACGATGGCCTCGGCGGGTTCAGGGTCGAGGAGGTCGAGGTCGTGATTCGCGAGGGCCGCGGCGCGCTTCACGTGGCCCAGGGCTTCGATGAAGCGGCGGGAGAAGCGCAGGTCGCTGATCGGAAAATTCTCTTTGGCCCGCTGGGTCTGGGCGCCGTACAAGGCATCGGTGGGGACGCGCACGTCGCCGAGGGAGTCGCTTTCAGTGCGGTAGTCTGGACTCATGTTTTTGAAGGGGCGATGGGTGAGAGGGGGGCGAAAGGGGCAGTGCTGAACCTCGGGCTTGGGAGGTTGAGGTTCAACGAATTGCTTGTCCCGCTGGGGAAGAGGGAAGGGGTGGGAGGGAAGAGAGGACCGAAGTTATGAAGATGCAAAAGGGAGAATCGCTCTTGCGTAGCTTATTGCTGCGAGTGGGGAAATGGGCGAACAGGGGAAAGGACGAGGAAGCTCAAGGATTAGTGACCATGATGTGGGCCCACGGTTGGCCCGGTTCCATGAGCCAGGGACCGCCCTGTGGGCGCGTGGGGAGGCCGGTGCTTTCGGCGGTCTGGTACGGGACGTAAATGACGTGGAGACGCGACGCCTCGCGGACAGTGTCGGCCGCGGGGTCGTAGGTGCCGGACAGGTTGTAGAGGGCGGCGGGGTGATCGGGATACGCGAGGGTGCCGTCCTCAATCTCCGCGCGGCGTACGCTGTCGACGGCGGTTACGCCCTGTCGCCGCAACTCACGGCCTCGCTGCATGAAGGGCGCCAGGGATTGATGGTAGCAGGCGACCTTGAAGCCGTCCTGTGCCGGATCGTCGGCGAAGCAGACGAGAGTCCCCGTGCCCTCCCGGAGCGTCGTGATCGTGCCGTCGGGCCCGTACCCCCGCACGGTGGCTGCGTCGCGCATCGAATTGGGGGCGGCCTTGACGGCGGCCGCGATCTGGGTCTCGGCGTCGGGCGGCGACTGGGCCTGAGCGATCGGGGCGAACATGAGGGATAGGAGACAAAGAGCGGCGATGCGGTGCATGGCGAGGCGGTGTCGGTGCTAGAGGTGTTGGCGTGCTGTAGTGGCGATCCCGGCCACGTCCAATGTAGCGGTGACGGGTATCGGTTCCAACACGGATGGGGCGTGGGGCGAGTGGGCGAATGGGGGAGAGGGGGAACGGAGGAGAGGAGGAGTAGAGAACAACTTCGGGGTTGCACGTTCAGAAGCTGTTTGGCGGACTGTCTGCGGCCACCCCGGTGAGTACTCGGTCGCACTCTAAAAGTATTCGGTCGCATTGCTCGCAGCACTGCGCTCCCAGCG
>Ga0207797_1001269_pt1 | contig 18426 bp, 16 predicted proteins | sample PRCRCaboRojoPR_6_FD_187275 | JGI IMG/M metagenome (GOLD analysis project Ga0207797, IMG submission 187275) | Marine sediment microbial community from Cabo Rojo, Puerto Rico - PR CR 10% Liquid 1 (SPAdes) | ecosystem: Environmental > Aquatic > Marine > Coastal > Sediment | place: Cabo Rojo, Puerto...
CTGTTGCATTCACGCTCAGTTCACGGTGAGCGACACGCCCGTGGCGGTCGCTCACGGTTCACGTTACCGAGAAGTGCGCCGACCGGGATTTGAACCAGAGGAAGACTCGCTCCCGATGGTCGCTCGTCTTCCAGGGCGCAAATCCCGGGGCCGCATTCAGCCCCGGCAAGCGCCTCGCGACACAGCAAGCTGGTCGCTCGGCGGGTTGCGCGTCGTAGAATGCGCCGACCGGGATTTGAACCCGGGCCATGAGCTTGGAAGGCTCAGGTCCTACCGCTAGACCATCGGCGCGCAGGCGACCGTTTGGTGGCACCGGATAAGGACGTTTTCATTCCATAGCGAGCTCCGCTCACGGCCGCGGTGCGGACCCACCCCGACCCCCTGGAGGACAAAACGCGTTGGGGCCGGAACTGGAGCGGTGATTGAACGGCCGGGTACCGTATTATGACTCGTGTGATCGGCGATCGGTCCGGAACAGGCGCAAACCTTTATCCGAGACAACCATGTACCAACGCTCAACGCGCATCTCGCGCGGTGACTCCGATGAGTGCCGGGAAAGAAATCAGTCGAAACCTGTATCCCCTGGGTCTCGACGAACACGACCGGTTGAACGACGAACTGGGAGGCGGATTGCCGCGCGGCAGCATCGTCCTCGTCGAAGGCGAATACGGGGCCGGCAAAAGCGCAATGAGCCAGCGGTTCGCCTACGGCTTCTGCGAGGAAGGCCTGGACGTCACGCTCCTCTCGACCGAACTCACCGTCCGCGGGTTCATCGACCAGATGGACTCGCTGGGCTACAACGTCGAGGGCCACCTGCTCGACGAGCGGCTCCTGTTCCTGCACGCCGACATCGACACCGGAGGCAACGAACTCCGGAGCGGATCCGGGGAGGTCGACCGCAAGAATCTCCTGGAGCGGCTGATGGACGCCGAGGTCATGTGGGACGCAGACGTCATCGTCATCGACACCTTCGACGCCATCCTGCGGAACGATCCGAAGTTCGAGGCCCTCATCCGCGAGAACGAGGAGCGACAGGCCGCCCTCGAGATCATATCCTTCTTCCGGGACGTCATCACCAACGGCAAGACCATCATCCTCACGGTGGACCCGACGACGGTCAACGAGGAAGCTATCGGGCCGTTCCGCTCGATTGCCGACGTGTTCGTCGAACTCATCATGGCCGAGGTCGGCAACGACGTCCGGCGGAGCATGGCGGTCAAACGGTTCGCCGGCATGGGCCAGCAAGTCGGTGACTCGATCGGGTACTCGGTCCGGGCCGGGACGGGGATCGTCATCGAGAACCGCAGCGTCGCCTGATCCAGCGTCCACGAGTGGCGAATCAGACCAGCCACCGTTCTTACGGACCGTGGACCACCGCGTAGCAGTTACCGCTCGCGAGGAAGGCTTCCCCCAGTACGAGGTCACTCGCCCGGACGTCTGCCTCGAACTCGGCCGGATCGTAGATGTGGTAGAACCGCGGGATGGTGGTTCCGTCGGGGAGGGTCCAGTCGACTGTGGTATCGAACCCGACCGTCTCGTCGAATTTGTCGTGAGTCGTGCTCCAGGCGCTGACGATCGCCCGCCCATCATTGATTAATACGCGCGCGAGCTCGTCGAGGCTCCGGATTCGGGCCTCGCGGGTCCGGAGATGGTGGATGGCGGCCACGTAGAGCGCCACGTCGACGGTATCCGCGCCGATAGGCAGTTCGGTGGCGTCCGCCTCGAGGAACTCGGCCCGGTACTCCCGTGTAGCTGCTCGTTCTCGGGCTTCGTGGAGAAGCTCCCGGCTGACGTCGATACCGACGGCCCTGTCGACCCGGTCCGCAAGCGGTTCGGTATGGCGCCCGTTCCCGCATCCGACGTCGACGCCCACCTCCCCAGAGACGTCGGCCAGGAACTCGGTGACCTCCGGCCAGGGGTACTCCCGCGTCTGGGAGAAGTGTTCGGCGATCCGGTCGTAGACGGCGTCGATTGGGGGTTCCTCCGCCATCACCCGAAGATCAGGAACACGACGTAGGCGATTGCGAGCATGACTGTCCCGTGTTTGGCGCCGGCCTTGACGCTCCCTTCGCCCATCTGGCCGGCCACGAAGCCCGAGATGAACCCCTGCACGATCCCCGCGTGGAAGAACAGCAGGCTGTAGGCGTCCTTCGTCGCCTGTGTGAGATTCTGGAGGTTACCGCCGAACCCGAGCCCGGTCCCCGACCCCGCAGTCCCGGCGAACTCCTCGCCGGTCGGGATGGACGGGATAAAGACCGTATCGAGGGCGACGACGATGACCAGGAAGACGAAGAAGGAGATGTATACGACCACCATGTAGGTCAACAGTTCGTTCCGGCGGTCCCGCTCGAGTCGCCGGGTGGATTTGGCCTCGTCGGCCGCGATGCGGAGGACGGGCCCGATGTCGTTGGTCGCGCTCATCGCGTTGGTGGTCAGGGTTACGACTCGCGTGATCGCCGGTGTCTGGACCCGGTACTGCAATCGGCTCAGGGCTCGCTCGACGTGCGCCCCCCAGGTGATGTCCGCCCAGGTCCGCTGGAGTTCGGTCGACAGCGCACCGAGGTCGGTCCGGACCACCCGCTCGAAACTTTCCACGATGGCCATCCCTGCCTCGTTCGTCGAAGCCAGTCGATCGAGGAAATCGGGGACCGACGCCTGGATGGCCCTGATCCGCCGCTGGCTCACTTCGTAGGTCACCGCGAAGGTCCCGGAGACGAAGAGTGTCGCCTGGATCAGGGCATCGTCGTAGGCGGCGAACGCCGTCACGCCCTGGGTCAGGGGACCCCACCAGGCCGCCGCCACCCACAGCAGACCCAGCGGAACCGTGGCGTAAAGCACCCATACGGGTTCCTCCGTCACCAGCCGGATCGGGTCCCGGAGCTTCCTGGCCGTGGGTCTGAGCCGCCGATAGATGGCCAGTCGATACCAGTTGGCGGGGCTCGCAGAAATCCCACCGTCCGTCAGGGCCTGCTGGGTCCGCGGCTGTACTCGCACGTCGGAGAACCGGCCCGCGAGTTCCGCGCTCGTGTCCTCCTCCGGGGTCTCGCGGACGTCCTCGGTGATGCTGTCGAGATAGATCACGAATCCCACCGTGGACAGCGGCAGGATGAGATACACGAGCGTCTGGAGGAAGGAGAGGGTCCCACCGAGGAGCAGGCCGATGACGACGAGGATCGTGATCAGGAAGAGCGGCCCGGCGACGAACACCGTCACGTAGGCCTCGGCGAGTGTCCCCAGCAGTTCGAGGAACTGCTCCTGCTGGGCGGACTCCTCGTCTTTGAAGTACTCGTACTGGTCCCGCAGGAAGTGTGAGATCGAGCGCCCGCTGCGGAGCACGCTGCCGAGGTTCTCGCTGAACTCCTCGAGTTCGTCGCTCGGCGTCCGCTTGCCCAGCCGACGGAGCGCGGACAGCAGGTCCGTCCCGAAGATGTCCAGGTCCTTCACCGTGACCTCTATCTCGCGGGCGCTCTCGCCGTACACCCCGGTATGCGCCGCGAGTGTCCGGAGAATCTCCGGGAAGGGCATCCCGGAGCGGGAGAGCGCGAAGACGAACGCGACGTTTCGCTTGAGCGTCGCGTCGATACGCCGCTCGCGCTCGTTGGCGACGTACTGGGGCATACTCCAGCGAACCTGGTAGGTGCTGAAGGCCCCGAACACGCCCACCGTCGCGCTGCTGGCGACCAGGATGACGAACAGCTGCAGCAGGTGCATCTCGGCCGGGGCCTCCATCATGAATCCCAGGAGCCAGGGGACCTGTTCGGGGATGTCCGTGGCCGCGATGAGGTCGCGGGCGGCCACAAAGAGGTAGACCCCCCCGACGCTCCCGAGGAGGGCCACGAGGGTGGCATAGAGGAAGGTTTTCGCCGCATAGACCCGGTAGGTCTCCCCGACGTGGGCCCCATCGAGGGCCTGGACCTGCCGGGCGTTGATCGATTTCCGCCCCTCGGCGTAGGATCCGAATAGCCCGAGTGCCGCCCGAGTCACGATCAGATCGATGCGCGCGCTGACCGGGGCGAGAAGCGCGACCGCGAGTGGCAGGGCGACCAGTACCAGCGGCAGGAATTCGACGACCATCAGTCCTCGGGTGCGACCTCGTCGGGGCCCGTGCCAGTTAGCTCACCGCCTCCGCCCAGATCGGCGTCGAGTCGCCCCGAGATCCGGTCGATGACACGCTCCGGGTCGGCGTAGTAATCGTTCACGAGGGCGGTGAACCGGCGGTAGTCCCTGACGTCCTGTTCGACCAGATACTGCAGGACTCGTTTGCGGTCGCGGAACTCCCGCAGCAGTTCCGAGCGGGACCAGCCCCGCTCGTCACGGATCTCCTCGAGGACGATGCTGTCGAACTGCCGGAACTCGTCGACCTCGGGTTCGTACTCGAACGCCGTCGAGTAATCCAGATCCCCCGTTCGCTGGTCGATACCCTCGATCTCGGCGATGACGTTCGTCCGGCGGACACGCTCCTCGCCGACGTAGGTCAACATCTGGACCGACAGGATGTCGAGGGACTGTATCATCGCCCGCGGGACGTTGATCGGGTCGTTCTCCAGTCGATTGATGACAGTCTGGACGCTATCCGCGTGCATCGTCGAGAACGTCGTGTGCCCGGTGTTCATCGCCTGGAAGAGGGTCATTGCTTCCCGGCCGCGAACCTCGCCGACCACGATGTACTCGGGCCGGTGGCGCAGCGCGGACCGCAGCAGGTCGTACATCGTGATGTCCTCGCCCTCCCCGAGGCTCTCGCGGGTGATGGAGGAAAGCCAGTTTTCGTGATACAACGTGAGTTCCCGCGTGTCCTCGATGGTGAGGACCTTCGAGCGCGGCGGCACGAACATCGAGACCGCGTTCATCGAGGTGGTCTTGCCAGACGCGGTTCCGCCGGCGAAGATGAGGGACTTGTTGCTCTCGATGGCCAGCCAGAGATAGGCCATCTGATCGAGACTGAAGGTGTCAAGTTCGATCAAGCTCGCCGGCGTGAACGGCTCGTCCGCGTACTTCCGGATGGTGAAGGCCGAACCGCGCGGGGTGACTTCCTGCCCCAGGGCGAGTTCGCCACGGCTGCCGTCCGGGAGCGTCGTCTCGGTCACGGGGTCCCCGACTGATATGTGCTGGCCGGACTGCTGGGCGAGCCGAATGACGAAGTTATCGAGTTCCTCCTCGCCGAACTCCCGGTTGGTCCCCATGTCGGTGTACTCGTCGTGATAGACGAAGATGGGGACCTCGTACCCGTCACACGAGATGTCCTCGATGTGGGGGTCCCGCATGAGCGGGTCGATCCGCTCGTAGCCCTCGAAGGTGCGATAGAGGTAGTAGTAGAGTCGATAGAACGAGTTCATGTCGACCTCGAGGCCGTACTGCTCCAGGAGGGTCTTGAGCTGGGTCTTGAGGATCCGCTCGGAGTCCTCGGGGTCGTACTCGGCTTCGTAGATGAGCGTGTCACGCAGGTCCACGAACAGGTCCTCGAGGAGTTCCCGCTCGAACTCGGTCAGGTCCGGTTCCACCACGACGTACCGGTACTCGTTCGCCCGGGGGTCGTGGTTGACCGAGATGAACGCGTACGGCGCGTTGACCCAGTACCGCTCGACTTCCTCGTAGCCATCGAGACCGGAATAGGAGATCAGCGGCCCGTGGGCCTCGGGGTCGTACGGGTCCAGATCGATCGTGGAACCGGTGAGGACGTCCGCGATCCGCGACAGCCGCCAGCGGAGCGAATCGGTGACCGACTCGAACGCCGGCGACCGCCCGTCGCCGACCTCGGAATCGCGGGACATTGTAGGTCTCTACCGGGACTGTCTGTCCCGGGTCGCTTAAAACCTGCCTGCATGCGGTCGAACGATGGACCCGGTGTCTGAATCGGCCTGGCTGCTTGAATCGGGAGGACAGCAGTCCCGACATCCTCGGTTGTGGTCCTGGCTGGCCGCATCGAACGATGGCCGCGGGCGTAACGTACATTTCCACGCAGGGCCAAGGCGTCATAGATGCGCCGGGACTACTTCACCCTGGACGCGGAAAACGTCGACTGGATCGACGAGGGGGGTGACCCCCAGATGCCGACGGTACGCGTCGATTTCCAGGGCCCGGAGACGGATCTCCGTCAGGGGTTCACCAAGCCCGACGGCTCCACGCTCGAGAGCGGGGAGACTGACATCTCTTTCCGCCTCCAGACAGACCCCGAGGACGCACACGCGGAGGGGGTCGTCGGCGTCACGAACCGGGTGACGGGCGATTTCATCTTCGAGCTCAACGTGGACGCGGCAGACGTCTTCGAGTTCCTCGGGGCGGCCCGTCGCTACGCCGAGGAGACCGAGGACACCTCCCACTACCGCGTCGAGCTCTATCTGGACGGGGAGTCATTCGTGAGCTACGAGAAGGATACGTTCCTCGTCTATACCCGCGAAGGTGACCTCCTCCGGTCACAGAGTCTCATACCCGGCGGCGTCGAGCTGTAACTGCCCGGTCAGGCTGTCGACTCGATTTCCTGGTAGATGACGTGTCCACAGGCCTTACAGTGAGAGGCATCCGGGTCGTGGGACGAGAGCCCGCAATCGGGACAGGTGACGTTGACCTTCTCCCGCGTGGCCCATTCCCGGACGATCTTGCTCGCTTGGCGCGGGATGACGATGATTGCGGCCAGGATGGAACCGACCGTGACCCACCGGCCGGCCTGTGTCGTCGGGAGGATGTCCCCGAACCCGACCGTCGACAGCGTGACCACGGTATAGTAAAACGCGTCGCCGAACGTCGAGACGGCCGGGTTGGTGCTGTGTTCGACACTGTAGAACAGCCCAGCCGACGCGGACAGCAGGACGAGGACCGTCAACAGGAGCTTCATCGCCCGAAGGGTGTTGTCCGAGACGGTCCCGAAGAAGAAGTCCCGGTCCTTCGTGAATCGATAGAAGCGGAGCACCCGAACGATGCGGATCACCCGGAGGAACCCGATGTTGAGCGCGCCGACTGACAATGGGAGGACCAGCACTGCGAGCGTGGGCAGGATGGAGACCAGGTCCACCATCGTGTAGCCGTTGATGAACTCCGCGAGCCGATTTGGCGCGCCGTAGAGGCGCAACACGTATTCCACGAGGAACACGAGCGCGATGGCCACTTCCATCGTCCAGAGCACACCCCGTATCTCCCTGCCGACGGGGTAGGTCTCGAGGACGAAGATGCCCACGAAGGCCACGTTCAACAACAGTAACCCGATGTCGATCCCCTTGCCGACGACGGTCCGGTGATCGAGGAGATAGAACTCGACGAGCTCCCGCCGTGACCGACTATCGGGTCGGTCCCCCGTCCGGGCCATAGGCCGGACTGCGGCCCCCATTGTATAATGTGCTGTCCTTTCGTCGGGCCGGTCTCGACGTGTCCGCCCCTCCCGGGCCGACCCGAGATGTTTCGACAGGATATACAACCCGGGCCCGAGATGACCGGATATGGACCTCTTCGGAACTGCCGGTATCCGGGGCAGTGCGGTGGACTCTGTCACCCCGGAACTGGCACTTCAGGTCGGGCAAGCGGTCGGCCAGGCGGGCCGCGAGTTCGTCGTGGGACGAGACGGGAGAGAGACTGGCGAGGCGCTGGCTGCCGCGGTCGAAGCGGGGCTCGAAAGCGCGGGCGCAGACGTCCGACGGGTGGGGATGGTACCCACTCCGACGCTCGCGTTCGCGTCCATCGGACGATACGGAGTGCAACTAACCGCCTCACACAACCCGCCCGCCGACAACGGCATCAAGCTCTTCGATGACGGGGTCGAGTTCGACCGCGACGCCGAACGAGCCCTGGAAGAACGCGTCGCAGACGGAACGGCCCCGGCGTCGTGGGATGCCTGGGGCAACGGGGAGGATATCGCGGTGCTGGAGGAGTATCGGTCGACCGTCGCGTCCTATCTCGAACCGCGTCGGGTCCCCGCGAGTCATCCCGTGGCGACGAGCGGCGAACTCCCCGATTCGCCCCTGGCGGGCGTCGAGATCGCGGTGGACTGTGGCAACGGGATGGGCAGTCTCGCGACGCCGCAGGTCCTGGGTCGTTTGGGTGCCAGCGTGGTAACGGTAAACGGGTCCGTAGACGGGCACTTCCCCGGGCGGCCGAGCAAGCCCACGCCCGAGACCCTTACCGATTTTCGCGCGTATCTCGCCGACAGTGACGCGGTCCTTGGTGTGGCCCACGACGGGGACGCGGACCGTGTCGTCCTCCTCGACGGGACCGGCGACGTGGTCCACGAGGACACGGTCGTCGCGATCCTGGCCGAATACTACGTCCGCTCGGCGGACGTCTCCGACCCGGTCCTCGTCACGACACCGAATGCCTCGGGTCGCATCGACGAGCGCGTGGATGCGGCCGGGGGCCGGGTCGAGCGTGTGCGGCTCGGGGCGCTGCACGAAGGGATCGAACGGGCCCGTCGGAAGAGCGGCGACGTAGTGTTCGCGGCCGAACCCTGGAAGCACATCCATCCCGCGCTCGGGACCTGGATCGACGGCGTCGCGAGCGCAGGGCTCCTGGCCGTGCTCGTTGCGGATGCGGGCGGGCTCGATCCCCTCCGCGCGCCAATCACCGAGCGCCCGTATCGAAAACGGAGCATCCGGTGCCCCGACGGCGCGAAGGCGACCGCGATCGCGCAACTCGAATCTACACTCCCTGCCGAGTACCCGGCTGCAGCGGTCTCGACGGACTACGGCGTGCGCCTGGATTTCGACGACGGCTCCTGGGTCCTGGTCCGACCGAGCGGGACCGAGCCCTATATCCGGGTGTACGCGGAGAGCGAGTCCGTGGAGGACCTGGTTGCGGCCGTCACTGACCTCGTCGAGTCAGCGGTCGAGGCGGCCTGAGAACCACGGTTCTGACCGGATTTTCGGTGGCTTTATTTTCCCATCGAAACCCCTTTCGACCGAGCATGTCCGGACTCGACAGGCGGACGTTTCTGAAAGTGGCTGGCGGCACAGGCGCGGGGACTCTCTCTGCACTCGCTGGGTGTGCGGGCGGTACCGGCGGAGACGGAGCGGGTGACGATGGAGATGGGTCCGGCGAAGACACCACGTACGTGGGGATGGTGTACGCCACGGGCGGTCTCGGCGACGGGTCCTTCAACGACCAGGCCCAGCAGGGGATCCAGGAGGCCGCGGACGAGTACACGGTCGAATTCGACGAGTCCCAACCCGAAGAGGTCGCCCAGTTCGCGAATTTCCAGCAACAGTTCGCCCAGTCGACGGACCCGAACTACGACCTCGTGTCCACCATCGGGTTCCTCCAGTCGGACGCCCTGTCGGAGACCGCCCCCGACTATCCGGACCAGGACTTCATGATCGTGGACAGCGTGGTCGAGGCCGACAACGTCGCCTCCTACGTCTTCAGGGAACAGGAGGGCTCGTATCTCGTCGGCCAACTCGCGGGTCTGCTGTCCACCCAGGATTTCTCGGCGGGGGCCGGGTCCACGAATCCGGAGGCCTCGAGCGTCGGCTTCGTGGGCGGGGTAGAGTCGGACCTCATCGGTCGGTTCGAAGCCGGGTTCCGGGCCGGAGTGAAGGCCGCAAGCGAGGACATCGAGATCCAGTCCTCCTACGTGGGGTCGTTCAACGACCCCTCGGGGGGTCAGGAGGCCGCGCTGGCGATGTACAACAACGGTGCCGACGTGGTCTATCACGCGTCCGGGAACACCGGGACCGGCGTCTTCCAGGCGGCCCAGGAACAGGAGCGGTTCGCCATCGGCGTCGACCGTCGCCAGTCCGTGACCAAGCCCAGTTACGCGGACGTCATCCTGGCCAGCATGGTCAAGCGCGTGGACACGGCGGTCTTCAACTCGGTCTCGGCCGTCGTCGAGGGAGGCTTCGAAGGCGGGAGCGTCACCACGCTCGGTCTCGAAGAGGAAGGCGTTGCGATCGGCTACGGCGACCAACTCGGGAGCGAGGTCCCACAGGACGTCAAAGATCAGATCACGTCGGCCCGAGACGGCATCATCGCCGGTGACATCTCGGTTCCGACCGACCCCGCGAACGTCTGATCGGTTCCGGAGACGGAAGACTCTCTCATATATGGACACAGCCGTTCGGCTGGCCGGTATCACGAAGGAATTCCCGGGCGTCACTGCCAACGACGACATCGACCTGGCAGTCGAGGAGGGAACCGTCCATGCGCTCCTCGGCGAGAACGGCGCCGGAAAGACGACGCTGGTGAACGTCCTCTACGGGCTCTACGAACCGACGGCGGGCTCGGTGTACGTTCGCGGCGAGGAACGGGACTTCGATTCCCCGCGGGACGCCATCGATGCGGGTGTCGGGATGATCCACCAGCACTTCATGTTGGTAGATCCGATGACGGTCACCGAGAACATCGTTCTCGGCAACGAACCGCGGAAATGGGGCGGACTCGTGGTTGACCGCGAGCGGGCGCGCTCCGAGGTCGTCGAACTCAGCGAGCGCTATGGCTTCGACGTCGACCCGGACACGGCGATCGAGAAGACGAGTGTCGGGGTCCGACAGCGCGTCGAGATCCTCAAAGCACTGTATCGTGGGGCAGAGGTGCTCATCCTCGACGAGCCGACGGCCGTGCTCACGCCACAGGAGGTCGAGGACCTCTTCGAGGTGCTCGCCGAGCTCAAGGCCCAGGGCAAGACGATCATCTTCATCACCCACAAGCTGGGCGAAGCGATGGAGGCGGCCGACGAGATCACCGTCTTGCGCGACGGGCGGAAGGTCGGGACCGTCGACGCGGCGAGCGCCGACCGGGAATCCCTCGCCCAGATGATGGTCGGCCGGGAAGTATTGATCGAGATGGAGACGCCGGCCGTCCAGGTGGGCGACCCGGTGTTGCAGGTCCGTGACCTCTCGGTCGTGGACGACCGGGACGTGGAGGCCGTCTCCGGGATCTCGTTGACGGTCCGCGAGGGAGAGGTGTTCGGGATCGCCGGGGTGGACGGGAACGGGCAGGCCGAACTGGTCGAGGCGATAACTGGCTTGCGGGTGCCTGAAGCCGGTTCGATCCGGTTCGAAGGGACCGATATCACCGAGTGGAACCGGCTCGACCGGATCCACGAGGGGATGGCATACATCCCCGAGGATCGACAGTCCCGCGGCCTGGTGATGGATTTTGATCTCGTCGAGAACGGGCTGTTGGGGAGTCAACACTCCCGTCCCTTCGTCGATGGCGGCCGGATCGACTGGGAGGTGGCCTCAGAGCATGCCGACCGGATCGTGGAGACCTACGACGTTCGGCCAGGGAACACCGCCGCCGCTGCCGCGTCGTTGTCGGGCGGCAACCAACAGAAGTTCATCGTGGGCCGGGAGTTCGAACGCGACCCGCGACTCATGGTCGCGACCCACCCGACACGTGGCGTGGACATCGGGTCCACGGAGTACATCCACGATCGAATCCTGGAGATGCGCGAGGAGGGGACCGGCGTGTTGCTGATCTCCTCGAAACTCGACGAAGTCCAGGGCCTCGCCGACCGACTGGCCGTCATCTACGAGGGCGAACTCATGGCCGTCGTGGAGCCCGGCGACGTGACGGAGGAGGACCTGGGGCTCCTGATGGCCGGCGAGTACCCGGCGGACTTCGACGCTGTTACCGACCACTCGCTCCCGAACGGGGAGGAGCCGCTATGAAGCTCCCCGAACGCCTGGCGGATCGCTGGGCGCGGCTCGTAACTGCCTCCGCGTTCGAACGGTTACTCATCAGTGGGGCCGCACTGGTGCTCTCGATCCTGGTCGGTGGGGTACTCATCCTCGTCGCGGGAGTCATCGCGGAGTGCCCGAATCCGGCCCTGTCCATGCTCGGGGTGAGCGTCTGTTACGATCCGATCGCGGTCTTTGACAAGTTGTTCCTGGGTGCCCTCGGTGACCCCATCAATCCCGCGTTCAAACCGTTCCAGGGACAGTTCGCGTGGATCATCCGACCCGGCTTCGACCCGTTAAACGGCCAACTCGCGACCACCCTTTCGGAGACGACTATCCTGCTGTTCGCGGGGGTCGCGGTGGCCATCGCGTTCCGCGCGGGCATCTTCAACATCGGCGCCCAGGGCCAACTCGTCGTCGGCGCCCTGGCGACGGCGATCGTCTTGCTGCAGGTTGCCCCACACATTACGGGCGCGATCGGCACGATCGTCCTGTTGATCGCCGGCCTGTTCGTGGGCGCGGCGGCGGGCGGACTCTTCGCGGCAATCCCGGGGGCGTTGCTGGCCTACGCGGATGCGAACGAGGTGATCACGACGATCATGTTGAACTTCGTGGCGACGGCCGTCGCCCTTTACCTGGCCTCGAACCAGTTCAAAGATCCGGAGAGCTTCGCGAACCAGACCGTCCCGCTCCCGGATCACGCCCTCTTCCCCAACATCGTGTTCCAGCCGCGGGACGATTTCTCGCTGATCGCGCTCGTCCTCGCGGGCCTGTTCCTGGTGGCCATCTGGTACCTGCTGAATCACACGTCACTCGGCTTCGACATCAGGACCAGCGGTCTCCAGCCCCAGGCCGCCGAATACGGCGGGGTCGACTCCAAGCGGACGGTCATGGCGGGAATGGTCCTGTCGGGGGCCCTGGCGGGCATCGGCGGGGCGGTGTACGTGCTCATGGTCCTGGGGAACTTCCAGACCGGCGTCCCGGGGTACGGATTCGACGGGATCACCGTGTCCATCCTTGCCGGGAACAACCCGCTCGGGGTCGGATTCGCCGGGCTGTTGTTCGGCGTGTTGAAAAGTGGCTCCATCGTGGTGGACGTCGGAACGGACGTTCCGCCCCAACTCGTGGGGGTCCTGCGCGGTCTCATCATCCTGTTCGTCGCGATGCCGGAGTTCTTCCGGCTCATCGGCACCTACGTGCTCCCGGAGGAGACCGGTCGGGGCCCAGCAGCCACGGACGGTGGCGAGGTGATAGACGATGAGTGACCTGCCGGACCGGTCGGCGGTGCTCGAACGTGTGACCAGATTGGGGACCCGGGGCAACGTGGCGCTGATCACGTTCCTGCTCTTGTTGGGTATCGGCATTGCCGGGGCCCTTTCCCCCGAATCGACCGTCGGCCGCCTTTTCGACATATTGACGGCGTCCAGCACACTCTCGGCGGCCCTCCGGCTCTCGGTCCCGATCGCGTTCGCGGCACTCGGGGGGATCTTCGCCGAGAAGAGCGGCGTGATCAACATCGGTCTCGAGGGCCTGCTCATCATCTCCGCGTTCGCCGGCGTCTACGCCACCGACGTGACCGGCAGCATCCTCGTCGGGATCGTCTCCGGGGTGCTCGCGAGCACGCTGTTGGCCGGACTGTTCGGCGTGGTATGTATCGAGTTCAAGGCCGACCAGATCATCGCGGGCCTGGCGGTCTGGCTCATCGCGCTCGGCTTCGCCCCGTTCATGTCACAGGTGATATACGGGGGACCGAACACCGCGAGCGTGGCGTCCCTGGAGACGTACACGGTGCCGGTGTTGTCGGAGATTCCCTTCTTCGGGGCGCTCTTCGACGCCTCCCTGATGGTGTATCTGATGTTCGTCGCGGTGGTCGCGTCCTGGTATACGCTGTACCGGACTACGTTCGGTCGCTGGGTCCGGGCGAGCGGGGAGAATCCGAAGGCACTGGATACGGCCGGGGTGAGTGTTCGAAAGGTCCGACACGCCTCCGTGTTGCTATCTGGGGTCCTGTCCGGATTCGGCGGTGCGGCCCTCTCGCTTTCGCTCGGCCAGTTCACGGGCAACGGCGCGACGATGGTGAACGGCAAGGGGTTCATCGCCATCGTTGCCTACCTCTTCGGGAACTACAATCCGATCGGCGCCATGCTGTCGACGCTGCTGTTCGCCGGTCTCGACGCGGTGCAGCTCACGCTCCAGGCTCGGGACGTCTTCGCGATCCCCCAACCCCTCGTCAGGACGATCCCGTACATCACCGTCATCGTCGTCCTCGCGCTGGTCGGCCACACCCGCCTCCCGGCGGCCGCCGGCGATCATTACGAGTCCGGCGAGGAGTAAGCCAGGGGCTATTTTGCCCCCTCGGTCGAAGCCCGCGGCATGGAGTCGTTACTGCAGGCCGCCCGGGACGTGCTCGACCGGGCCTACGTCCCGTACTCCGAGTATCCGGTCGGGGCCGCGATCGAGACTGTCGACGGGTCGGTTTACACCGGCGCGAACCTGGAGATCGCGAATTACTCGAACAGCCTCCACGCCGAGGAGGTCGCGCTCGTCCGGGCATACATGGACGGTCACACCGACTTCACCCGGATCGCGGTCACCTCGGCGGCCCGGGACGGCATCACGCCCTGTGGGATGTGCCGCCAGACCCTGGCCGAGTTCGCCGACGAGGACTTTCTGGTCATCATCGACCACCCCGAGGCGCCGACGACCCATCGGCTGGGCGAGTTGCTGCCGCACGCTTTCTCCGGCGAACTTCTTGACGAGCACGGGCCTGGGGAGGGCCGATCGAACGACTCGCCGGACGAGTACTGATCGAGCAGCACCGCCGGCTCCGGCCGCGCGGAAACCGGGAGATGGCTAGCTGATGGGGTACGTATCGGGCATAGCCAGACCTGGTCCGGTGATCTGCCTTGAAGCTTTGGCGGGCGCGGATTGCGATTTTGCGGGGAGATCTCCGTCGAGGTCCCGGCTAGCGATGGTGGATTGGGGTCGGAGGGAAGGTGGATCCGGCATGGGATGCAAGCCGGGCGTGGAAGCGGTACCAGCACCATCAGGACGGGTCGTATGACGACAGGATTTTGGCACTCTCCGAACAAGTCGGGCCAATACGATGGCACCTGACAGCGAGGACCCCAACGACGCCGAGCAGTACCACCTTGCCATCGGCCCCGACGACCTGGCCGACTCGGTGCTGCTGCCCGGGAATCCGGAGCGGATCGACGCGATCACTCGCTTCTGGGACGAGGCCGCGGAGCGAGCCCATCACCGCGAGTACCGTACGGTCACCGGCAGCTACGACGGTACACCCATCTCGGTGACGTCGACGGGGATCGGGAGCCCCTCGGCCGCCATCGCCGTCGAGGAGTTGGCCCGCGCTGGTGCGGAGACGTTCATCCGGGTCGGCTCGACCGGAGCGATCCAGCCGGGCATGGCAGTCGGCGACCTCGTGATTACGAGCGGGGCGGTCCGCCAGGAGGGTACCAGTGACGAATACGTCAGGGAGGACTACCCGGCCGTCGCGGACCGGGAGGTCGTGAGCGCGCTCGTCGCCGCTGCCGAACGCCTGGACTACGACTATCACGTCGGGCTCACCATGAGCGCGGACAGCTTCTATGCCGGGCAGGGCCGACCGGGGTTCGAGGGCTTCCAGGCCGCCGGCAGCGAGACCCTCGTCGAGGAACTGCAGGAGGCAAACGTGAAGAACATCGAAATGGAGGCGAGTGCCATCCTCACAGTCGCCTCGATCTACGGCCTCCGGGCCGGTGCCGTCTGTTCGGTCTACGCCAACCGGGTCACCGGCGAGTTCCGGACCGAAGGCGACGAACGCGCGGCGGAGACGGCCAGCTTGGCAGTGAAGCTACTGGCCAAGATGGACGAACGGAAGGACGCCGCTGGCGTCGAGCACTGGCACCCGGGCCTCTCCCTCCAGGACTGACCTGCCCAGGCCGGCGCCGGTGCGCCGCCGCGACCGGGGCGAAAGAACGAGCCGGTCTATCGAGTCAGTGCTCTGGGTCCTCTGCGGGCGCGATCATCTTGTCGATCTTGATGATGACAACGTTGTTGGCGTCGTCCTTGCCGTCGACGGTCCCGTCGATGCGAAGCTTCGAGATGGGCGTCGGGCCGACCGACACCTGGTCGCCTTCGTGGAAGTCGTTGACAGAGCCGCGGACGCCGATCTCGGCGCGACAGAGGTCAGGGTGAAACACAGATGACAGGTTTACGTCCTGGACGTTCGCGTCCTCGACCGGCTCGCCGTTCAGGACGATCGGCACGCTTGCCGGCTGGTCCATCTGTTCGATCTCGAGGGCCTCGTAGGCGTTCGTGGTCGGCTTGTAACCCCCCTTGGGGCCGGGGACGCCCTCGACCAGTTGCAACGCTTTCAAACTCTGCATCTGATTGCGGATGGTCCCGGGGTTGCGGTCGACTTCTTCGGCGATCTCCTCTCCCTTGATGGCGGTCTCTTCCTGTGTATAGAGATCTACCAGTGCTCGGAGAATTGTCTTCTGACTGGATGTCAGCTCGATGGTAGACATTGTCCGGTAGTAGGCCGCGTCATCTGATAAAAGTCCCGACTACTCCAGGTACGTGGTGGCGTCCCCGGTGCGGGCGGCAGTCCGAGGGCCCCCGCAAGTGCGAACGAGGGAAACCGGGAGCCTTAATCCACGGACCTGCGAGCAACCGTTCATGCAGGGACGACGCGTGCTCGTCACCGGCGGGGCCGGGTTCATCGGCTCGAACCTCGCGAACGAGCTCGCCGCCGACAACGACGTTATCGTCGTCGACGACCTCTTCCTCGGGACCGAGGAGAACCTCGTCGACGCGGTGGAGTTCCACGAACAGAGCGTCCTCGACGAGGACCTGCCCGCGGACGTGGACGTCCTGTTCCACCTCGCGGCGCTGTCCTCGATGAAGATGCACGAGGAGGACCCCCAGCGCGGCGCCCGGGTCAACGTCGAGGGGTTCGTAAACGCGGTCGAGCAGTTCCGCGAACACGGCGGCGACACGATCGTCTATGCCACCACCTCCTCGATCTACGGGGATCGGACCGAACCGTCCCCCGAATCGATGGCCGTGGCCGCCCGCACCGGCTACGAGGCCTCGAAGCTCTCCCGGGAGCGATACGCCGAGTACTACGCGAACTACTACGACGAGTTGAGCGTGGCAGGGCTTCGTTACTTCTCGGTCTACCAGGGGATGGCCGAGGGGGCCGAGGCCCACAAAGGCGAGTTCGCGAACATCATCGCCCAGTTCGCCGACGAGCTGGCAAACGGACGGGCGCCCGAAATCTACGGCGACGGCAGCCAGACGCGCGATTTCACCCACGTCGATGACGTCGTCGACGCCACCATCAGGGCCGCCGAGGCCGAATTAACCGGCATCTACAACGTCGGGACGGGCGAGCAGTACGACTTCGAGACCGTCGTGGAGATGCTCAACGACGAACTCGGCACCGACATCCAGCCCGAGTACGTCGAGAACCCGATCCCGCAGGACGTCTATGTCCACGACACCATGGCCGACGTCTCGAAGTTCACCGAGGCCACCGGCTGGGAGCCAGCCGTCTCCTTCGAGGAGGGTATCGAGCGGGTCTGCGAGCCCTATACCTGAGTCACACCGCGCTTCCGGCGCCACATCTTTCTCGCCCGCTACTCGGCCCCGGATCCCCAGTACCGCCGGGAGGCAAGCGCTTTCACGCCGGGCACTCGAACGCGGGTCCATGGATCGAACAGTCCGCGTCATCGGGGCCCCGACCGACTACGGGGCCAACCGTCGGGGCGTCGACATGGGCCCGTCGGCCATTCGGTACGCCGGCCTCGCGGCCGAGATCGAAGCCGCGGGGGAGATGGTCTGCGAGGACAGCGGCGACTTGCTCGCGCCGCGGGTCGAGGAGGAGCCGGTGGAGAACGGTTCCGGGAGCGTCAATGCACGATACCTCTCCGCCGTCCGCGACGTGAACACGCGACTGGGCGACGAGGTCGCGGGCGCAATCGAGCAGGGGACGCTCCCGCTGGTCCTGGGAGGCGATCACTCGGTCGCGATCGGTTCGCTGCAGGGGTCGGCCCGCGACGCCGACATCGGCGTCCTCTGGTTCGACGCCCACGGCGATTTCAACACGCCCGAGACGTCCCCGAGCGGGAACGTCCACGGGATGCCGCTGGCGGCGGCGCTCGGCCGCGGGTATTTCGACGGCCTCGACTGGGCGACCGCGCAGGGACTCGACGAGGCAAATGTCGTTCTCATCGGGCTTCGCTCCCTCGATGCGAGCGAGCGCGAGGCGATCCGCGACAGCGAGGTGACCGCGTACACGATGTCGGACATCGACGCCCGCGGGGTCAGCGCGGTCGTCGACGAAGCCCTCGATATCGCCTCGAGCGGGGTCGACGGGCTGCACGTCTCCCTCGATCTGGACTGGCTCGACCCGAACGAAGCGCCCGGGGTCGGGACGCCGGTCCGGGGCGGCGTGAGCTACCGCGAGGCCCACGCCGCCCTGGAGGCCGTGGCGAAGCACGACGAGCGATACGACATCCTTCGCTCCTTCGAACTCGTCGAGGTCAACCCCATCCTCGACGAGCGGAACGCGACCGCGGAGATGGCCGCGGAACTCGCGGCCAGCGGGCTCGGCAAGCGCATCCTGTGAGCTGCCTGGGGGGCTGGAGACATTCACTAATACCGCGCGCGAGGCGGCCTATTTCTGCCGTGTGTCGGCAGTCGCGCCGAAGAGTTCTCGCCCGACGGCCTCGAGGGACTCGATACCGGCGACTTCCGTGGGGAGTTGGGGGACCGTCACCAGTCCGGGGTCGTCGCCGTACCGCCGCGCGAGGGTACCCAGATG
>Ga0207797_1001270_pt1 | contig 18422 bp, 13 predicted proteins | sample PRCRCaboRojoPR_6_FD_187275 | JGI IMG/M metagenome (GOLD analysis project Ga0207797, IMG submission 187275) | Marine sediment microbial community from Cabo Rojo, Puerto Rico - PR CR 10% Liquid 1 (SPAdes) | ecosystem: Environmental > Aquatic > Marine > Coastal > Sediment | place: Cabo Rojo, Puerto...
CGGGTATATTTCGGTGCACCAACATTTCAGAAAAAAACCGTATACTACCTGCAAGATCACCCAAAAGAACCTGGATGCATATGAAACCCGCATGCACGAACCTGCACAACAAGGACATGATCATAACATGCGGATTCCATGGCAAAGGTTTTCGAAACATGCAAATCTTGCTTTGCTATTATACTAAACAACAGAACCTTAATTGAATTTTATACGAATGAAAACTGTCAGAGGCATACAGGATTATCTGGATCCGGAGAAAACACCAAAAGGCGCACCAGAACGTTATGAGCACATGCATTCATGCCGGGTTGGTCTTGCGCTCCGGTACAACGACGAATCATGTTCATCCCGTTTAACCTATAAGGGCCCCAATCTCCTTCCATTGGTCGTCGCTCATCTTGGCTCCTATAACCTCAATGACTTTTCCCGCCAGCACGGAACCGATATACCCACACCGGTCCAGCTCATAATCGTTCACCAGTCCATACAGGAATCCAGAGGCATACACATCGCCGGCACCCGTGGTATCAACGGGGTCAGAAGCTATGGAGCTAATGTGGTGTTTTTCCGCACCCCGTTTGACAAAAGATCCTTCCTTTCCTATCTTCACTACCGCTATCTGGCAGATATTGGCCAGTTCATCCAGGGCCTTTTCCGGTTCCTTACCTGTAAAGGCCTTGGCCTCCTCCTCATTGGCAAAGAGAATATCCACGTATTCTTTCACGAAGGATTTGAGAAAGTCGAGGTTGGCTTCCACCACGTTAAAACTTGCCAGATCGAGTGAGATTTTCATGTCATTTTTCCGTGCCTGCTCGAAGGCTCTTTTCATAAGTTCCTGATTTTGAATCAAATAGCCTTCAATGTGAAGGTACTGGTATCCTTCAAACAGTTCGGGGTTAAGATCGTCGGGGCTTAACTCCACGGCTGCACCCAGGAAGGTGGCAAATGTCCTTTCAGAGTCTGGCGTGACCAGGGCAATGGCCCTTCCGCTATCGGTTTTGCTTCTCAGCAGGTGGGGATGAATGCCGGTTTTCTCCATATCGTTGGCGAAAAAGTTGCCCAGTTCATCTTCTCCCACTTTCCCGATGAATCCGGTATCCACATTTAAACGGGCCAGTCCGTGGATGGTATTGGCTGCTGAACCGCCACTGGATTGCTGTTTATCCATATTTTCGGTTGCCCTGGTCAGCTTCCTGACAAACTCCTGATCGACAAGCTGCATACTGCCCTTGGGCAGATCGTGTTCCTTCAGGAAATGATCATCCTGCAGACGGGTCATGATATCAACCAGGGCATTTCCTATTCCAAGTACCTTGTCCATAATATACCTATTTAATCATTTACAACGAGGGTGGTACAAAATGCCCCAAAAACCGCATGGATCATTTCGTCAGTTGTTTGGGGCATTAATAAGATCATATCTTAATTAAAATATTGACTTTCAGTATGTTGTCATTTGCAGAATACGCATTTCCTGCATGTCATTGTGGAACCCGCATGTTATGACCATCTCCTTGTTGTACAGGTTCGTGCATGCGGGTTTTACTGGCTGGACCGGATTTATTTCAGGCCGAATTCTTCCTTGATCTTATCGACATGATCGAGTTTCTCCCAGGCAAAGATCTCCACTTCCTTGCGGTCGCCGTTAATATAGACCACCTTTTTACCCGGACGACGTCCCATATGGCCATAAGCGGCTGTCTCCTGGAATATGGGGTTTCTCAGGCCGAAGCGCTTGATGATGGATGCAGGACGCAAGTCGAAGAGTTTTTTCACTTTTTCGGCGATCTCTTCATTGGAGAGGTTGACGCTGGGATTGTTGGCACCCACATAGAGGCCGACCGGTTCAACCACGCCGATGGCATAAGCCAGCTGTACCTCAACCTCATCGGCTATACCGGCAGCCACCATATTTTTGGCAATATGACGGGCCGCATAGGCAGCCGAGCGGTCGACCTTGGAAGCGTCCTTTCCTGAGAAAGCACCGCCACCATGTGCACCCCGTCCGCCATAGGTATCCACAATGATCTTTCGGCCGGTCAGCCCGGTGTCTCCGTGAGGACCGCCAATGACGAATTTGCCGGTGGGATTGACCAGCAGTCTGAAATCGGTTTCAAAAAACTTATGGATCTCTTGGGGATAAGTGTCTCTTACCCTGGGTATCAGTATGTTTTTCACGTCGGTCTCGATCTTCCCGAGCATCTCGCGGTCGGCTTTTTCCCTGGCCTTGGGTGTATCGTCCACCGGTGTAATGAATTCATCATGCTGGGTAGAGACCACAATGGTATCGATGCCCAGGGGGGTATGATCGTCATCATATTTGAAAGTAACCTGGGCTTTGGAGTCGGGCCTCAAATAAGGCATTTCACCCTCAATTCGGCGTATTTCGGCAAGTTCTTTCAAAAGACGGTGAGAAATATCTACCGGCAGAGGCATATAGTTCTCGGTCTGATTGGTGGCAAAGCCGAACATCATGCCCTGGTCACCGGCGCCCATCTCTTCTTCGCTTTCACGCTCAACACCCCGGCTGATGTCGGGGGATTGCTCGTGAATAGAGGTCAAAACCCCGCATGAATCGGCATCAAACCGGTATTCGGGCCGGGTATAACCTATTCTGCGAATCACATTGCGTGCAATCTCCTGCACGTCAACATAAGCTTCCGTTTTAATTTCTCCTCCTACCACACACAATCCGGTGGTGACAAAAGTCTCTGCAGCACATTTGGAATTCGGATCCTGTTTGAGCAATTCGTCCAGTATGGCATCTGAAATCTGGTCGGCCACCTTATCAGGATGGCCTTCAGATACGGATTCCGATGTAAATAAATATGGCATAGTCTTAAAGTTTAGTTGTTTTTTTACTTATTGAAAACATGAATCAAACTCCTGCATATATCATAGAATAGCAGTGAAATCTTCGAATATTGTGCTCATGGGTATCAGAGAACCCGCATGGCCTATTCATGTTGTTGTTGTCATGATCCAATCATACGGGCCTCATTGATCAGCTACCATGGGCATGATACATGGGGCAAAGCGCTTCTGTCCGGTGGACGGACAAAAGCGCACCAACCATGATCAGTATCTATAGTGTTCTGATTTATAGGGACCTTCAACAGGATGTCCGAGATATTCGGCTTGTTCCCTGGTCATCTTGGTCAGTTTGATGCCCAAGTGCTTCAGATGGGAACGGGCCACTTCCTCATCCAGATGCTTGGGCAGGCGGTACACGCCGATATCCCGTTTGTTTTGCCACAGATCAATCTGGGCCAGCACCTGGTTTGCAAAGGAGTTGCTCATTACGAAGGAAGGGTGACCGGTGGCACAACCCAGGTTAACGAGCCTGCCTTCGGCCAGCATAATGATGGAATGGCCATCGGAAAAACGATACTCATCCACCTGGGGTTTGATGTTGATCTTCTCCACATCCTTGCTTTCCTCGAGCTTCTCTACCTGTATCTCATTATCGAAGTGGCCGATATTGGAGACAATGGCTTTGTCTTTCATGTTCCGCATATGCTCGACGGTGATCACATCCTTGTTGCCGGTGGCCGTCACAAATATATCGGCTTCTCCTACTACATCTTCCAGGGTGGTCACCTCGAAGCCTTCCATAGAAGCCTGCAGGGCACAGATGGGGTCGATCTCCGTGACGAGTACCCTGGCGCCGAGACCGGCCAGTCCCTGGGCACATCCTTTGCCCACACCACCATAGCCGCAAACTACAGCTTTCTTACCGGCAATCATAATATCGGTAGCCCGTTTGATGCCGTCGATCAGTGATTCGCGGTTGCCATAGTTGTTGTCGAATTTGGATTTGGTTACCGAATCATTGACATTGATCGCGGGGAAAAGCAGAGAACCGTTCTTCTCCCGCTGATAAAGGCGGTGCACGCCTGTGGTGGTTTCTTCGGATATACCCTGAAGCTCGTTCACCGTACGCTGCCATTTATCGCTGTCTTCCGACTGGATATGCTTGAGCCGGTTTAAGAGGGCTTCCTCGTCCCAGGCTTCCGGTTTCTTCTCCAGTATCGAGGGATCCTGTTCGGCCTCATAGCCGAGGGTTACCATCAACGTGGCATCGCCTCCGTCGTCAACGATCAGGTTGGGACCCTTGCCGCCGGGAAAAGAAAGAGCCTGGGCGGTACACCACCAGTATTCATCCAGAGTCTCACCCTTCCAGGCAAATACCGGTACACCGGTTTTGGCTATGGCAGCTGCAGCTTCATCCTGGGTAGAAAATATGTTGCAGCTGGCCCATCTCACATCGGCGCCCAGGGCTGTCAGGGTTTCAATCAGGACCGCCGTTTGAACCGTCATATGAAGTGAGCCGGTGATCCTGGCACCTTTCAGGGGCTTGTCCTTACCGTACTTATTTCTTAACTCGATCAAACCCGGCATCTCATGCTCAGCCAGCTCCATCTCTTTTCTTCCCGCTTCGGCAAGATTGATGTCTTTTACCCGATAATCCAATTTTTCATCAATTTTTTCCAAATGATTCATATGTTCTGTTTTTAAATGTTTATACCTTATTACGGGCTTAAAATTAATGAATTTCCTTTTATCATCAAGCCTCTTTACTAAAAGTGAAGATGCCCCAGGTAAGATGGCCTTCCTTGCCTCCATTGACCCAGTGTCTGAGGCCTTTTTTCATGTTGTCGATGTATTCCTGGGAAACATAGCCCTCAAGCCGGGGTTCATTCTTCTCTGTTTCCTTCAGCACCCGGTAATAATGCGTAGTAAGCTGATCTGCCATCTCTTCAAACTCCTCTTCTTTCAATCCGTAGTTCTTGCAAGCCTTCCGGTAGAAAGCAGGAGAACCCAGTGAGGAAAGGTTGATCCGCTCGTAGATGGGCTGAAGCACCTCTTCGTCACAGTTGTCTGTCTGCATGGGATCGGTAAAGATGAAGCGGCCTCCGGGCTTAAGCACCCGTGCTGCTTCACTGATCACCTTGTCTCTGTCATCACTGTGAAGAATGGCATCTTCCGACCAGACAATGTCAAAGCTTTCATCCTCATAGGGGATATCATCAAAACTGCCGTCAATGACATCGATCAGATGATCAAGGTTCTGTTCACGGTTCATCTTGCGGCCCCTTTCATTCTCTGCCTCACTCAGATTCAGCACGACCACCTGGCAACCATACTTCCTGGCCAGATGCCTGGCTGAACCGGCAAATCCGCCTCCCAGGTCAATGATCCGGGTGTTGGCGTCGATCTTGTCAGCCTTCTCTGCCATCCGGTCGATGGCTCTGCGGCTGGCCGTGTATATGTCTTCGTCTTCTGTTTGATAGATCCCAAGGTGGAGATCCTCGCCACCCCAGACCATGTAATAGAAATTGTCAGCATCCTTGCTGTTGTAGTAGCTCCGTGCTACTTCCACATCGTTGGAATATTTCTTATCGCTCATAGTAACCTCCTGATGTTTATTTTTGATTCGTATCCAACATTCAAAATTCAAAAGCAGAATTCCTGTAAGCCGTCACGTATTTCTCACAGAAGGGATCTTTCCCCAACAGGGTCTCGGCAGCAATAATACTGGCCATCATCCTTTTGTCCAAAGGATTCATAATGGCCGAATCCAGGCCCTTGGTAATGGCCATGACCATGAAAGTTTGATTGGCGAATTTTCTCTTGGGAATCCCGTAGGAGATATTAGACAGCCCACATATGGTATGGACACCTTCGAACTCCTGGTTCAGGGCTTCAATGGTATCGAGGAATTCCACCCCAAAACGGTCTCCTGAGCCGATCGGCTGAACCAGTGGGTCCACGTAAATATTTTCGAGGGGTACATTGTTGTTAACAAGATTATTGATCAATGTATTCGCAATCTTCATGCGATCATCTTTGGTATATGGCATTCCCTCGTCACTCATGCAAAGTGCAATCACCTTCATATCCTTGCCGCTGACTACAGGGAGCATCTTTTCATAGCGGTCTTTCTCCAGGGAAATGGAATTCAGCATGGGGGTGCCCTTGTGCTCTTTTACAGCTTCTTCAAGCACTGCCGGATCGGGTGTGTCGATGCAGCAGGGGGCATCCACATTTTCCTGAACCGTTCGGATAAGCCATTTCACGTAGTCGGCTTCCTGTCCGACAAAAATGCCGGCATTGACATCAATGAAATCGGCTCCGTTCTCATACTGATCTTTGGCCACCTGTGCGATGGCCTCATAATTTTTTTCTTTGATTTCGTTGCGGATCTTTTTGCGGCTCGCGTTGATTAACTCACCTACTATTTGCATTTTATATTTCCTCCTATTTTAAAAATTCTTTTTGTTCAACAATATCACCGGGGGATATATATATAAAGTCGGGTGATTCATACGGCCCGTCCAGGATTTTGCTGAAATACCGGTCGGAGCCCTTATATTCAATGAATTCCTTCCCGAAGAACTCGGCATTCTTTCTGGCCCGGTCTCTGTATTTTTCGGTATCGCCGGTGCAGGTATCGACATAACTGATATACCGATAGTTTCTTATTTCGGTTCTTATGGTCTCCTCGGCGCACCCGGCACCGACCCTTTCAGTATATTCATTTTCCATCAGGCCCAGGGGATCGGTCTGGTTGTCTATCCAGCTTCGGGTCAGGTGGTAGGTACCCGGTTTATCGGAGAAGATCCTCTGATAAGCCCGGCGGCTTCCCAGGTAAAAGGCGATACAATCGTGGACACGTGGTATATAAAGGCCCTGACGGGGGGCTTTGAGACCGGTTACCCCGTTCGAGCACAACCCATATCCCAGTACGACCTGGTGAAAATGATCGCTGGTTGCATCAATGGCTTTCTGAAGGACTTCCCTCAGCTTGTCGGGTCGGCGGTGCAGATTCTGAGGCAAATATTCCACACCTACCTGACCGGGATATTTTTCAGCCAGTCGGTCCAATTCGGGTTTGATGCTGCCGCAGGCGATAATCTTTCTCATAGTGATTCCTCCTCCTTTTCCAGTTCCTTCATTTGCGACAATTTCGGATTTCCCAGGGCCCGGGCTATATAACGGGTCAATGAACCCTCTGACTTATGGGCTACTTCCACGTATGGGTCAGTAGCTCCGGACTTTATCGCTGCCTGCCGGGCAAGCTTCCTCGAGATCTCGTTGGCAAAGTCGCATGCCTCTTCGTACTGCTCGAAATGCCTGCTTTGATCTCCGTATTTGGTCACGTAATGGTATTGCTCTTCATCTTCCCGGATGAATACGATGGCTTCTCTTGTTTCGGTAATCGATCCGGAAACAGCACCCACGGCGTTGGCCACATCCGAAAATTCAGGCAAAACAAATTTGGCATGGACCAGCGATGCGGCCTTCCTGAGAAAATGCCTGGCGGGGGCCCCGGTGCCGATCAGCGGAAAGCGACTGTCTGCATCGATGGAAAGGTATTCATTGTCGCTGTGGATGATCTCCCGAAGCATCCACTTACCCCATTCCCCGTCGATGCTGGCAGGCATCTTTGAGTGATCGAGATTTTGACAGGCCAGAAAAATGATGATCTCCTCCACGATGATATCGATGATGCGGTTAAAGACTTCCTCTACCAGGTCCTTCCTGTTCCTGCCGTGTACATGGCAAAAGTAGTCGGTGGCCATGAAAGCCACCTCGGTGTTCCACATGTTCATTCCCCCATCCACATGAAGCAGGTCGGAAGGAGTCAGGGCTGCACACTCGATCTTACCCTGCTGGATAAGATCATTCATTTGCAGATGATTGGGATGAAAAACACCGCTTTGCTTCAAAAGGTCGGATAACCTTAAGGGTTTTCCGATCTTCGCAATAACCTGTCGCTGCTTTTGGGATAGCGATCTCGTTTCACTCTCGGACAATGGCTTATGCAGGTACCAGTATTCCATGTCGTAAGGATTCTTTCTGACCAGGGTGGCACGGGTCAGCGAACGTATCTCCTCGGCAACATGGTGGTGGTGCATGGCCATCTGGGAGAGGGGTCGGACACGGTCGGGACCGATCATCACTTGCTTACGTTGGTTATAGGATATGCGGCTATCGCAGCCCACACTGATGGTACGTATGCGGGCGGCTTCCACTGCCGTATGGGTGTTGCCCACCTTTGCACCCTCTTCCGAGACGACCACCCTTGAATTTTGTACCAGCGCCATATCGGTGGTGGTACTTCCCATATCAATGACCAGCGAACTCTCTTTGTTCGAGAGGAACCTGCCTCCGATGGCGCTGGCGGCAGGACCCGAGAGGACAGTCTCCACGGGTTTTCCAATGGCCTCGGTATAGGGCATCAGTGTTCCGTCGCCCCGAACGATCATCAGGGGGGCCTTGATGCCCAGCTCAGTCAGGGAGTTCCTGACTGCCCCGATGAAATCGTGCATCACGGCAACCAACGAGGCATTGATGGAAGCGGTGGCAGCCCTTTTGATCGAATCAAGCTTGGTCGAGAGCTGATGTCCCATCACCACCGGAATGGCAGCGTGCTTTCTGATGATCCGGACAGCCGCTTCCTCGTGTTCCGGATTGAGCGGACTGAAATAACTGGAGATGGCAATGGCATCCACTTCTTCCTGCTTTTGCCGGATCCACGACTCTATGCCTGCCTCGTCAAGCGGGGCAAGCTCCACTCCCTGTGCATTATGCCCCCCCTGAAAATAGGAGACATCCCCGGCTGAAAGCTTGCCGGTAAGACCATAGCTCTCCACAAGCTCCTGATCATATCCTATCAGAAGCAATCCCACCTTCCGGGCTTTACCCTCTGCTACCGAATTGGTGGCCAGGGTACTTGAAATACCCACCAGCTTGATGCTATAGTCCTCCTTGAGATGAAGCTTTTGCAATACCTTGATCACTCCTTTTTTCAGATCCTCGCGGGTGGTAAGCGACTTGGCCGCTGAGACCACCTTGCGGGAGCCATAGTGCAAAAGAACCCCATCGGTAAAAGTTCCTCCTGTATCGATACCTATTGCGTAATGATTCATGTTCTCATAACAGATTTCATCGAATACTCCTGGTTACTTGCCTAATAAGATGGTGAACCCAGCCATTTATCCGGAACACATCAATATTTTTTTGTCATGGCTATGTCCCGCCAAAAGCATCCAACGGCCACCGGCTTTTCTTTCATCTTGGATGCCATTCTCCCATCGACAGACCGGAGAATAAACAATCTCTCCAAAACGGAATGGCCACCCCGACCAACTTTATCAAATCTTGTCGTTGTCGGTTGAAAAGCTCCCGGAAAATGGACATACAGATGAATAGACACCTTATTCGCAGTCATTCTGCACTTTCCCGGCCGTTTTACGAATGATCCTTAATCCTGCTTTTTGGGCTGTTCCTTTTTGATGCGTTCTTCGGCTTCTTGCAGGATCCTTTCGATTTCCCGGTCAGCTTTTTCGGGCACCTTGTCTCTGGGGCCTTCATAATTGCTGATCAGGTCCCTTGTTTTCTCCAGAATACGATCTTTCATGGTTTTGCGTCCCTGGGCCTCCCAGTTCTCATAGCTGTTGCGGTCCATCAGGGTAGGCATCCAGTGGGCTCTAAACCACTTCATGGTATGGTCTTCATACAGATAGTGTCCGCCGGGTCCTACATTGTTGATCTGGTCGACGGCCATGGTTTCATCACTGACCTCCACCCCGTTTTCCACGATCCTTGCCATGGCGATGATCTCATCGTCCATCACGGTTTGGAAGATGTCGCCGGTCAGGCCCGATTCGGTATAACCATTATCATGCACGAAGTTGGCCCCGCTCATCATAGCGGCATTGATGGAAAGGCTGGCTTCCATGGCCGACTGCACGTCCATCTTCTTGGTATCGGTGCATCCTGAAGTGGAATACATGGGCAATCCACAGTAATGAACCACTTCGGTCAGGGCAGCACTGAGGAGGCTTAATTCGGGTGCCCCATAAGAATAGATGGAATAACGCATGTCGAGAATGGACTGAACGCCGCCGATGATCACGCAGGTACCCGGATTGATCAACTGGGCGGCGATAACTCCTACCATCGACTCGGAGAGGGCAACCACAATCTGGCCTGCATGAGAGGCCGGTACGGTTCCTCCGCCGATGGCACATGGACTATATACCTGGGGTATCCGGTGTTCTGCACAATACATGGCTTTATCTATGGCATGAAAATCGCTCACCAGCGGTGAAATGGGCTCGCCATAAAAAATATAATTGGGCCGCTGGCGAAACTCCTCTTCACCCCCTGCCATGGCAATGGCCATACGGTGAATATCCCGGCATCCTTCACGGGTAAACGACCAGCTCATGATAGGGGTGGTTGTATTCCGTACCATATCGGCAAATTCATATACATCAGCCAACCCGTTGGTCACATCGCTGATAGAACCCAGCGACTGTACATAACCCATATTGGGAAGGGCATCACAGACGCGGGCGACGATCGTGGCATCCTTTCTGAGATAGGGTCTCCGCTCCAGGGTCTCCGTATCAATGAAATTGGGAGGGGTCGGACCAGGACCAAAATAACTGCGTTTCTTCTCCACGGTGATCTTTTTCGATTCATCGCCGTCCCAGGGGAAAATCTCGGTAACGGGGGGTACGGTAGACAGGGCCTGCAATATGACCTCCGGGGGGAAATAAACACGAATACCGTCTATTTTACACCCGGCCTTCTTGAAAAGCTCCCGGGCCCCTTCATGATGTACGTTGGCGCCTGTATACTGCAGAGTCCTCATCATTCCGTTAAAGATCCGCTCCTTCTGATTTTCGGAAAGGATCTCAAAATGGGGACTCTCTTGTATGGTATAATTGGTTCTGTTGCTCATAATCGATCATTTTTTAGAATTCATTGACACTCCACCCTTATGAATGGCGTTTATCGGCATCCTCTACTATCTTGTGGAGCTCTTCTTTCAGCTTGTCATCGATGGGCTCGGTCTGATAGTTGTCGAGCAGATCCTGGGTTTTCTCATTGATCCGGTCCGACATGCTCTTGGAACCGTTCTTCTTCCAGGTCTCATAGTCGCTTCGATCCTGCAATTCAGGCATGTACCACTCTTTCCAGTGGTCGAAGGTATGGTCGGTGGTGACGTATTCTCCGCCGGGTCCTTGTTTTTCAATCAGTCCGAGGGCCAAATGATCGTCATCGGTATTGATGCCTTTGCCAAACTGCTTGACCATACCCATCATCTCCTGGTTAAGCACCAGGCTTTCCAGCGAAGCGTTGGTGCCATGGTCAATATATCCTACATCATGAATCAGGTTGGCTCCCGAGAGATAAGAATAGAAAAGGTTCATCATCTGTTCGGCCGCGGCCTGCTCATCCAGAATTTTGGCGTCGGTACATCCGCCTGTTGAGAACATCAACAGGTTCAGCCATTTGGAAATATCCGTATTGGCGGCTGAAGCCAGCGACAATTCCGGAGCTCCGTAGGAGTAGGTGGACATCCTCATATCCAAAAGGGTGGTTACACCTCCCATTATAAGGGGCATACCCGGACTTTTAAGATGACACATCACGATAGCCAGCAGGGTCTCAGCTAGAGACTGTACAAGCATTCCCGCAATGGTAGCCGGTGCCGTTGCTCCGGAACTGGGGCAGGGTGTATACATGGCCGGTATATTTTTCTCGGCGGCAAAAAGCATTTTTTCTACAGCCGTGCGGTCGTTTTTCAGCGGAGAGATGGGCTCAATATAGGCCACGAATAAGGGATTAAGCCTGAACTCCTCTTCTCCACCCTGTATCAGACATCCCATCCGCCAGAGATCTTCCAGGCCCTCGCCATCAACACTGGTCAATACCATAGGCTTGGTACAACCCTCCAGCATAGCCATAAACTGGTGGCGGTCATAGGTCTGCGGATTGGGTGCGTCACCAACGATGCCATGCGACATGAAAAAATCGTAATGGGACAATGCATCCACAAGGCGACCGGCATTGCGTATGTCGTTATATACTGTACGCCTTCTCTCTCCTGTCTCCCGGTCATAGGTGAAGGGCAGGTCAGAACCCGTGCCGAAAGTAACCGTATCCTTCTGAAGATGCAGCGAACGCTTCCCATTCCTGCCCTTTAGGGTAATCTTGCGGGGATAAAAATTGAGGGCCTCTTCAACCATGGTGGTGGGAATACGCACATTGTTCCCCCGTACCACGGCATTGCTGTTCTTAAACAGCTCCAGGGCTCCCTCATGATAAACATTTCCCCCTGTCCTCTCCAATATTTCCAGGGCTGAATAAAAGATCTGCTCTATCTGATCTTCCGAAAGCACCCGGAACCTGGTAGATTTATTAATGGTTTGGTTCATTTTCATAATAGGTTGTTTTTGTTTATTTAGCCTGTTGCCCATAAGGAACTTACCATGATGCAATGGTCGTTTCCTTTTGGGCAATGAACGATTATTTCATCATTGACGTTCATTTGCATACATACAAAGACTCAGTTAAAGTTCTGTCTATCAATACAATAACAGTGAATGATCGGCCTGTATCGACAACCTCTGTCAGAAAACCCGCAAGTTTATTTTCATTTCCCTGGTGTACAGGGTGAGGTGCATGCGGGCTGGGTAAGCCAACCTCCTCTCAAGAGGTGGTGACATCACCACCATCCCCCGATTGTTTCAGCAGGCGCGTTCATACCAGCCTGCCAGAGCCTCAGGCATTTTTCTTCTCAAAATACTCCCTGGCAATATCTACAGCTCCACCGGCATTGGGAGCATAAAGGTCGGCGCCAATCTCCCCGGCAAATTCCTCAGTTACCGGTGCGCCTCCGATGATCACGGCCACCTGATCCCGGATGCCTGCCTCTTTGAGGGTATTGATCACCTCTCCCATTCTGGGCATGGTGGTGGTAAGCAGGGCGGACATTCCCAAAAGATTCGGCTTGTGCTCCTTCACCGCTTTTACAAAATTCTCATTGGGCTGATCAATGCCGATATTGATCACCTTGTAACCGGCACCTTCGAACATCATGGCAGCCAAATCTTTGCCAATGTCATGCAGGTCGCCCGCAACCGTGCCAATAACCATGGTACCGGCAGTACCCATATCGCCCTCTGCGAGCCTGGGACGAAGAATATCCATGGCACCACTCATGGCTTTAGCACACCGAAGTACTTCCGGCATGAACATATCACCGTCTTTCCATTTCTGTCCCACAGCATCCATACCAGGCAGCAAACCCTGATTGAGGATATCGCCGGGATTGATATCTGTGTTCAGAAATTCTTCGGTCAATTTCTTTAACTCATCAACCTTACCTTCCATCAGGGTTTCTGAAATTTTGCTAAGATCCATACTCATAATAATTCCTCCTTTTTAAATAGTTCTTTTATACACAATATTTTCAGTACAAATTTTTCAATTTGATGGCATCAATTATAATCAAGATGGCCAAAAAGAATTAATTGTTTATATGCAAATTATGGAAATAAGGCTTTGATTGGATAAGATCAAATGAGGCATAAACACGGGCTTTATCACGGCTTTTACTTTCTATAGAATTATTCTGTTACAAAATACAAATCTCTGAATGTCAACTTATTCTTTTGTCATGCCTGGTTAATCTAATGCAAATATCAATAATTAAATGGTAAGATCAAAATAATTTGGCCAATATCTCTACACGCGGGGTGAAATTCACAGGGGCTCTCTCTATAAAATATTTCAATTCAGTGTCTTATAAAATACCTGATTTTAATCATTTTTCTAAATCTCATTTACAGGAAGCATTGACAGCACAGGGGAACTTGCGGGCGAGAATCAAAAATAAGCATCTGAATATAAGACAACAAACATGCAGTTGATTCTCTTTTGCAAGGGATTAAAAATTAATTGGGGTACGAAACATTTTGGAGCATTCACCCACTGGCTGTCAGAGGCAAGCCAGCATGGGACCGGGAATTTATGGGGCTAAAGGTTCATAAGGGAGATCCGTTGGGTGGGCCTTCTCAGGATAAAAAAGAGCGCATACCCACATAATTTTGCCCTTCAGTTTTAATTGTCAAATATATTCTTTACTTTTGCAACTGATTTGGTACCCAAATGGGTTTAACAGGGAATCCGGTGCAACCCCGCCTTTGGCGGGACAGTCCGGAGCTGTACCCGCAGCTGTAGTCCCTTTTCCGGTTTCAGCCGGAAAAAACTTTGATCATCCTGGCCACTGTAGTTCCGGTTCTGCCGGATTACGGGAAGGCGGTCAAAGTAAGGGAAAGCCAGAAAACCTGCCGGATCAACAAATGCTTTCGGGAACAAAAGCGACAAAAGATGAAAAACCAACCCCCGCATCCCCTGACATTAGTCCTTATACTGGTTTTGGTATTGGATGGCTGTACCGGTGATTCTGCCAGAGAGCAAGAAACCCGGACGAATTCTCCGGAGGGCAACTCCAAGGTGGAGCATTGGGAAAAGACCCATCCCGAACACGCCCGTTTATTTTCCATAGAATATAAAAAAGACGCCAAGATCGTCAGGATCAAAAATCCCTTTGACACCACGCGGGCATTAAAGACCTATCTGCTGGTGAAGGAAGGGGTTCGTCCCGGCACCAACCTCCCGGAAGGTCAGATGATCAGGATACCCGTTCAGAAGGTAGCCCTGGCCTATGCCACACATGTGGGCTTCTTTAAGGAACTGGGACTGCTTGACAGGGTCAATGGCATTTCCCAAAAGAAATACATCAAGAACAAGCAGGTTATAAAAGCGGTAAAAGAAAAGCGGATAAAGGAATTCGGACCTTCTCACCACATCAATACAGAAAAACTCCTTCAGGTGGGTCCTGAATTGTTGTTCGTAGCTCCCTTCAAGGACAACAGGTATGAGAAGATCAGGGATCTCGGCATTCCCATAGCCATCAACTCCAGCTATATGGAGACAACCCCTCTGGCCAGGGCCGAGTGGATCAAGTTCATCTCCTACTTTTTCAACCGGGAAAGAAAAGCGCGGCAGATCTTCGACAGCGTAGCCCATCATTATCAGCAACTGACCCGGAAGGTAGAGCATAAAAAAGACCCTCCCACCATCTTCTCCGGTAAAAAGATCGGTCAAACCTGGTATGTACCGGGAGGCAACAGTTACATGGCCTCTTTTTTCAAGGATGCCGGAGCGAGATACCTGTGGGAAGACAACCGCCAGTCGGGGTCGCTGCCCCTGGACTTTGAGACGGTCTTTTACCGGGCCAGTGATGCCGACTTTTGGTGCATAAAGGAAAATTTTAAGCACCGCTACACTTATGCCCAACTGGGGTCAGAGAATGTGCATTACAGTGAGTTTGATGCCTTTCAGAATCGCCAGATCATCTTTTGCAATACCCATTCTTCCCCCTATTATGAAGAAGGCATCCTGGAGCCCAATGTGATCCTGGCCGACCTGATCAACATTCTTCATCCCGGCCTTCTATCCGGTCACAGAAATAAGTACTATCAATTGCTAAATGAAGAATGATGCGCCAAAACCTCAAACCTGTCTTCTCCCACAACGGAATTCTGATGCTCTCTTTCGCCGGTAGTATTGCCGTGCTGTTCGTCCTGAACCTGGCAATGGGATCGGTAAGCATACCATTTGGAGGCATCCTTCAGGTGATACTGGGTTCAGCCGGTGAACAGAAGACCTGGTCGACCATCATTCTCAAGTCGCGGCTTCCGCAGGCCATAACAGCCTGCCTGGCCGGAGGCGGTCTGGCAGTTGGCGGACTGATGATGCAGACCCTTTTCCGCAATCCCCTGGCCGGGCCCTCCATTTTAGGTATCAGTTCGGGAGCCAGCCTGGGCGTAGCCTTCATCATGATGTTCGTCGGCCAGCTGCAACTCTCAGCCTTCACCGGAATCAGCCTCTTCAGCAATGTGGCAACCATTATCATGGCCATAGCCGGAGCGGTGGCCACCCTGTTCCTGATCCTTTTCTTTGCCCGTAAAATAAGAGATAATGCAATGCTTTTGATCATAGGCATTATGATCAGCTACATCACTTCAGCCCTGGTAGATATTCTCAAATATTACAGTACCAGCGAACATCTTCATTCCTATGCCATGTGGGGCCTGGGCAGTTTCTCCAATGTAGCCTGGTCCCAGTTGGAGATCTTCATACCCGTGGTGCTGCTTGGACTGGGAGTGTCTTTTCTTCTGATGAAACCCCTTAATATCCTGCTGCTGGGAGAGAACTATGCAGCCAACCTGGGATTGAATGTCAACCATACCCGGTTCTATATCATACTGGCCACCGGCATCCTGACGGCCGTGATCACTGCCTTCTGCGGACCCATCGTATTCCTGGGACTGGCAGTGCCCCACATCACCAAAATGGTTTTCAAAACCTCCAATCACAGCAGACTCATCCCCGGGGTGATCCTGGCCGGTATGCTGCTGGCGCTGGTGTGTAACTTCATTGCACGTTTGCCGGGTTTTGACAATGCGCTGCCCATCAACGTGGTGACCTCAATTTTCGGAGCCCCCATTGTGATCTCGGTTATCCTCAAACAACGGAGACTGAAGCTAAGTGTGTAATACAAAACAACCCATTATGGAAAATCATCTGCTGCATACAAAAGACCTGACCATAGGATACCGTGAAAAACGCAAAAATCCGAAAATCTTACACGGTCAACTGAATCTCAGGCTATTGCCTGGTGAGTTCACCTGTCTGCTCGGGCCCAATGGTTCGGGCAAATCGACCCTGATCAGGACTTTCGCGGGTTTCCACAAAGCCCTGGGGGGAAAGATCTTTCTGGACCAACAGGAAGTCCAGCAATTCAGGGAAAAGGACCTGGCCAAACTGGTGAGTGTGGTACTTACAGATAAGACCCATGTAGGCAACATGACCGTTTTCGAACTGGTATCCATGGGCAGGCATCCTTATACCGGTTTTTTCGGCAACCTCACCCATGATGACCTAAAGATTGTTCACCATGCCATTGATTCGGTGGGCATGCTTGGAATGAAAAACCGGCTGGTCAATGAGCTCAGTGATGGTGAAAGACAAAAGGCCATGATTGCGAAGGCACTGGCCCAGCAAACGCCCATCATCATACTTGATGAGCCCACGGCTTACCTCGACCTACCCAGCCGGATCGAGATCATGCAGCTGCTGCACAACCTCTCGTCCAACATGCAAAAAGCCATACTCCTGTCGACCCACGACCTGGAACAGGCCCTGCGCTTTGCCGATAAAATATGGCTGCTTGGAAACGAAAATCATGTTCAGTCGGGAACACCGGAAGATCTGATCCTGGCCGGAGAGTTCAAGAAATTTTTCGAGCGCAAAGGCATACGGTTCGATAACCTCTCGGGTACCTTCAAAATCACCAATCCGAAGGCCAAAAAGGTCAGGATCATTGGACAGGGACTGGAATACAACTGGATAGTAAATGCCCTCAGGAGGAATGGCTATACAGAGGGTCAGGATTCCGAGATGAGCATAGAGATCAGGAAAAACGGATCGCTCAACTATATCCTGAAAAAGCCCACAGGTGAGCACATTGAAATAGGTTCTGTAGAAAATTTAATTCATCAAATAAAAACTTTGGAATGATCCCATAAAAAACCTAGTTTTGCGGAGTATTTTGGTGAAAGGCAAATCACCCGGTTTGCCTTTTTAAAAGGGAATCCGGTGCAAATCCGGAGCAGTTCCCGCTACTGTAATCCCGTTTCCGGCAACTGCCGGAAACATCTGAAGTCCTCCGGGCCACTGTTGGTCCGTCAACAACGGACAATGGGAAGGCACCTTCAGATTGGGAAAGCCAGGAAACCTGCCAAAGACACCCGACAACATCATGGCTTTCGGGTTAGAAGCTGTGGTGAGGAGAATCGTTTTTCTCTTCTCTTTCTTTTCCCGAACAATGGTCATGATCACACACGCTGCCGGTATCCTCACGGGTTGACGGTTGAAAAAATGGGGTTGAACATGAAATACGTGGTATATGAACATCATGGCCTACATGCACACTGACTGGATCAACAGGACCCTCGTCCTCATGGCCCTGTTGATCTTGCCCGCCTTTGGCGCCAGGGGTCAATCCTACTCCAAAAAGGTGCATAAGCTACCTGAAGTTCAGGTTATAGCCAAGAGAAAAGATTATTACAGCGAAGACCAAAAGATCATGCGGCTGGATTCAGCCACACTTGCCCAATACAAGTCCAATAGCCTGGGAGAACTGATTTCAATTGCCACCCCGGTATACATCAAATCCTATGGTGCCAAAGGTGCTTTGGCTGTGCCCAATTTTCGGGGAACTTCGGCCCAGCATACCTCTGTCACCTGGAATGGTTTTCCTATCAACACAATGACCCTGGGTCAGTGCGATCTTTCTTTATTCCCTTCCGAGTTTGCCGATCAGGTATCCCTTACCCATAGTGCCCCGGCATCGCTTTACGGAAGTGGCACTTTTGGGGGAGCCATATCGATGGACAACCGGGTAGACTGGAACAAGAAGCAGGCCCTGTCGCTGTCGGGCCAACTGGGAAGCTGGAACAATCAGCGATATGGGTTGGAAGGGG
>Ga0207797_1001271_pt1 | contig 18417 bp, 19 predicted proteins | sample PRCRCaboRojoPR_6_FD_187275 | JGI IMG/M metagenome (GOLD analysis project Ga0207797, IMG submission 187275) | Marine sediment microbial community from Cabo Rojo, Puerto Rico - PR CR 10% Liquid 1 (SPAdes) | ecosystem: Environmental > Aquatic > Marine > Coastal > Sediment | place: Cabo Rojo, Puerto...
GTCGGAACTCCAGTTCTGGGACGCCCGCCTCGACGAAGTCGTGCGACGGATCCCGCTGCCCGCGTGACGGCCGGTGGGAGGCTCGGACCGGACGCTACTCGCCGGTCGACGAACGCGTTGCCCGCCCGCCGCTTGCGGCCCTATGGCGTCGGCGGCGACCCGTCGTAGGCGTCGTATTCGGAGAAGAAATTGAGCATCGCGAACTTCAGCTTCCCCGGGTCGACGTCGACCATCTCCGCCCGCTCCTCGGCGGGGAACGTCCCGTGGACGCTGTAATCGCCGAGTTCCCCCCGGGCCGCCTTCGTGTACCGGCGGTCGAGCAGGACGCGGACGCCGATCTCCTCGGGCGAACGGATGACGCGCCCGAGCGCCTGTCTGGTCTTGCGAACGGTCGGGATCTCGACCGCGTACCGCCACCCGGCGTCCGGGGTGTCGGCGAAGGTCGCGTCGTAGGCGTCCTGGACGGCCCCGATCCGGTCGTCGAGGTAGGGGTAGGGGACGCCGACCACGACGACGGTGTGCGCGGCGTCGCCGTCGAAGCTGACGCCCTCCGCGAGCGTCCCCCACAGGGACGTCAGGAGGGCCGCGTTCCCGTCCGCGACGAACGCCTCGCGGAGGTCCTCCGCGCGCTCCCCCGGTTCGTCGAGGTACGTCGTCGCGTCCACGGTCACCCGCTCCGCGTAGCGCTCGGCCTCCGCGTAACTCGGGAAGAACGCCAGCACGTTCCCGGGGGTACATTCGATCGCGTCCGATAGCGCTCCCGCCACCGTCGCCTGCACGTCGGGGTCGTCGCGCTCCCGGGCGAACAGCGGGGGCGTGTCCACGGCGAACGTCCGCCGGCGTTCCTCGGGGAACGTCAGCCCGTAGGCCATCCTCGCCGTGTCGGAGAGGCCGAGCACGTCCTCGGTCACGTCGAAGGGCCGGAGGGTGGCGCTCATGAGGACGCTCGCGTGGACCTCGTCGAACAGTTCCTTCGTGACCGGCCGCGGGATGCAGGTGTACAACTCGGCGCGGCCGTACACCTCCTCGGTCCCTCGATCGCGCCGGACCGAGACGACGGGGTACTGCCCCGTCTTCTTCCCTTCCGCCATCCAGAGCGAGAGGAAGGTGGCCGCCTCGAGGGTCTGGCACTCCTTCCGGACGTCCGCCTCGCCGCTCCGGTAGGCCTCCTCGTAGCCCTCGTCGAGGTCCCGGCCCAGCGCCATCGCCTCCTCGAGGTCGGACTCGTAGCCCGGGCCGGAGTAGCGCTGCAGGAAGGAGACGGTCAGGTCGTCCCGTCCCTCCTCGTTGTCGATCGGGAGGTCCTCCCACTCCTCGCCGATCCCCTCGCGGTCGCCGAACCCCAGCGCGTCCTCGTAGACCTCGACGAGCGCCCGGTGGTAGGCCGAGAGGACGTTCACCGCTGCGTCGGCGCGCGGATCGGACACCTCGGCGAGTTCGTCGAGCGCCGACGCGAGCGTCCGTTCGGTGAGGGTGCGGGTGGCGTGGTCCCGGGCCGCCGACTCGACGTTGTGGGCCTCGTCGAAGACGGCGATCACGTCCTCGGGGTCGCGATCGAGCCACCGGAAGAACTGCTCGCGGATCGCCGGATCCAGCAGGTGGTGGTAGTTGCAGACCACGAGGTCGACGCCGTCGATGCCGTCCTTGAGGAGTTCGTACCCGCACAGCCCCCGGTCGTGGGCGAACTCGTAGATCTCGTCCGGGGTGCGGACGTCCTCGAACAGCCACTCGTAGAAACCGTCGGTGTCCCGGGTCAGGTTCTCGTAGTAGTGCTCGCAGGTGTTGCGCTCCCGGAGGTCCTCGAGGTCGCCCTCGACCCGGTCGAGTTCGTCCATGACGGCGCTCCGGGCCTCGGCGGCGTCCGCCTCGCCGTCGCGACTCGCCTCGAGCAGTTCCTCCTGGCGGCGCTCGAGTTGCCGGCGGTCGCGCTCGGCGTCGACCAGTTCGTAGGTCGCGTCCCGGAGGACCTGGCACTCCTCGTAGCCGACGTCGATGTGGCACATCGATGACTTGCCCCGGAAGACGACCGCCCGGATCGGCTCCTGCGCGTTGATCGCCCGCGCCTCGGCCACGAACTGCCGCATCTGCTGGTGGACGTTGGTCGTGATGACGACCGTCCTGTCCTCCGCCCGGGCGTATTCGAGGGCGGGCGCGAGCGACGACAGGGTCTTGCCGGTCCCGCAGGCCCCTTCGAAGAGGACGTCCCGGCCCGCCCGCAGCGCGTCGTGGATCCGGCCCATCGCCTCGCGCTGGTTCTCGTAGGGCTCGTCGTAGGGGAAGAACCGCATGAACCCGGGCGTCGCGTCGGCGTCGTCGTTCGTCGCCACGTCGTGAGGTTCCGCCGTCTCGGGTAAAAAGGCTCGGCCGTCGGCAGCCCCGACGGCCGTCGCCGCACGCCGGTCCCTCGGATCCCTCAGTGTTCGGGTTCGACGTACACCGTCCTGATGCCGGGTTCGCGCTCCTTGAGGGCCGCTTCGATGGCCGCGATCCGGTCGTCCATCGATTCCGTGTCGAACTCGTCCGCGAACGCCACGTCGGCGGTCACGAGGATCCGTTCCGGGCCGAAGTAGACCGTCCGGAAGTCGATCACGTCCTCGACGCCGTCCCACCCCGCGACGATCTCGCGGAGTTCCCGCTCCTCGGCGGCCGGCATGCTCTCGCCGAGCAGCAGGCGCTTGTTCTGCCAGGCCAGCGCCAGGGCGAACCCCATGAGCATGAGGCCGATCGCGACCGCCGCGGCGGCGTCGTAGGCCGCGTTGCCGGTCGCCTGTTCGAGGACCAGGCCCACCAGCGCGAGGACGATCCCGGCGAGGGCGATGGTGTCCTCCGTCAGGGCCGTCAGCGTCGTCACGTCGCTCGTTTTCCTGAAGGCCTCGGGGTAGCCGTCCCAGCCGTGGCGGTCCATCTGCCGGTGCATTTCCGCCCGAGCCTTGATCAGGGCGTAGGTCTCGAAGGCGAAGGCGCCCAGCAGGACGGCGTAGCTGACGTAGACCGGGTCGAACGACAGGGCGGGGTCGTACGAGAACCCCAGGAACTCGACGGCTTCGGACCCGCCGTGGGCGCCACTTTCCGTGAGTTGCGAGAAGCCGTGCTTGGCCGACTCCCAACCCGCGATGCCGAACAGCAGGACGCTCACGAGGAAGCTGTAGAAGAACTGGGCCTTCCCGTAGCCGAAGGGGTGACGCCGGTCGGCCTTCTGGGCCCCATAGCGGATGCCGATCAGGAGGAACACCTGGTTGCCCGTGTCGGAGATGGAGTGGTAGGTCTCCGAGAGCATCGACGCGCTGCCGGTCAGCAGGAAGGCGACGAACTTCAGGATCGCGATGGCGCCGTTCGCGAACAGGGCGGCCAGCACGACCGTCTTACTCGAACCCATCACTGCCGTGTCAGGCCGGGGTGGGAAAACCGTTTCGGGTGGTCGCGTCGAAACCGTCGAGAGGGTCGCCGTCGTAGGGCCGCCCGTGCTCGTCGTTCTGTCGGACACCCACGGCCGCGACGCCCACGAGCTGACCGACCACCTGCTCGAGGTCGTCGAGGCGGCCGACCGCGTCGTTCACGCCGGCGATTTCACGACCGAGGTCGTGCTCGAGGCGTTTCGTGGCGTGGCACCTCGCCTCGACGCAGTTCACGGCAACGCCGACGACGAGGTCGTCCGCGAGCGGCTCCCGGCCGAACGGGTCCTCGAGTACGCGGGGACGCGAGTCGCCGTCACCCACCGGAGGGAGGGCGGCGAGACCGGCCTCTCGCTGTTCGGTCGATCGGTCGGGGCGGACCTGGTCGTCTTCGGCCACACGCATCGTCCGGGGGTCGTTACGGGCGCGGATCCGGTCCTCCTGAATCCGGGCAGTCACGCGACTCCACGGGGGCACCGCCCCGGCTACGCTGCACTGACGCCAACCGGGGACGGCATCGTGGGGACGCTTCGGGAGCCCGACGGGACGGTCGTGGACCGGTTTTCGGTGTGACCTGCGGGATCGACGTCGAAGTCCGGGTCGGACCGGACCCGGACTACTGGGTCCTCGGGGGACCTGAAGCGCGAACGGAGGGGGAGGAGAGCGCGGTGAATCCGGCGTGCGGTTTCTTCGGAGGGCCGAACCCAGGCGGGGGACCACCCGGGTGCAATATACCCTATGCGCAGAGGGATATTATAACTGCTGAAGGGTAAAAAAGCCGTTTTACTCTCCTGACCGTCCCCGTGTTCCGGGCGGAAGTCTCCGCACGAATCGGCAGCGGGCGCCCCGTCCTACTCCCAGCGCCGTCCCGGGAACCCGCGGACGTACCACAGCGAGAACACGAGCAGCAGCATGAGCGCGCCGCCGGCGAAGAAGAACAGACCGGGGGGCAGCCCCAGCCCCGCCCCGGCGTCCGGGGCGTTCGACGCGGCCGTGGCGGTCGCTTCGACGGCCGACAGTCCCGGCTCCGCGACCTGCAACGGTTCGGTCGCCGGTGCCTGTCCGACTTCCGACATCGTGCCGGCCGCGTCCCCGCCGCTCGGGGTCGTCGCCACGTCCGCGCCACCCGGGCTCCCGCCGCCACCGAAGAGGCCGCCGAACCCGACGGTTCCGAACGTGGACTGGACGACGAGCGCGCCGGCCGCAAGCACGCCCAGTCCGCCCAGCAACCGCGAGAGGGCAGTCTTCAGGCCCGACGACGCCTCGTCGTCGCCGGCGAAAACGACCAGCGGCTGGTCCGTCGGCGCGTACACGTTCATCTCCCGTCCTTTCTCGGAGTAGACGGTGTCGACGACTTCGATGGCGTCGGCGGCCTCGAGTTTCTCCAGGTGGTACTGGACGTTCTGTAGCGACGTGTCGATGCGGTCCGCGACCTTCGAAGGCGTAGCCGGGTCGTCGTGCAGGGCGGCGAGCAGCTTCCGCGCCGTGTCCGAGGAGAGCGCCGAAAGCAGCTCGTCGGCGTCCTCGCTGTCAAGGCCGACGATGCGGGGCGTGGCGTCGGTGGCCGACGTCGAATCCGACGTGGAGGGCAGTAGATTTGACATGTGGTGCCACCCGAATCGATTCAGTGTTTTTGCTCCATCACTATCCCTTTTTCGCCTGTCTGTCGATGAGTAAAATCGCTCCTATAGTATCCGGTCACGGTCCTTGAGATCGGTCCAATAGCCGTTTTAGTCTCCGGAAACCGGGCCCAAACCGACGAAATCGGCGTTTCCTTCGTCGCCCCGGTCTGCCCCGTTCGATCGAGGCGCGTTCCGGCGAAACGACTTTTGTCGTCCCGACGGTATCCGGGGACATGGATCCGGTCCTCGTGTTCGTCGCCGTCGGCCTCGCCATCCTGGTTTTCTTCCTCTACCTGCTGGCCCGTCGCACGGTCCTGGGGTTCCAGGAAGGGATGGAACGAAGGAACCGGTGAGCGTGGGCGTCGGGACCGCCGTCCGCCATGGTCGGGGTCGACCCTCAGGCGACCGCCGACCGAACCCGTTCGACGGCCGTTTCGACGTCCGCGCGGTCGACGTCGAGGTGGGTGGTGAACCGCACGACGTACTCGTCGAAGACGATGCCGTGTACGTCCTCGGCCGCGCACGCCTCGACGAACTCTTCGGCCGTCATGCCGGTCCCTTCGGTGTTCACGATGACGATGTTGGTGTCCGGCGAGGGGACCTCCAGACCCTCGATGCCCGCCAGTCCGTCGGCGAGGATCGCCGCGTTCTCGTGATCCTCCTCCAGACGATCGACGTTCTCCAGGGCCAGGAGCCCCGGCGCGGCGATGATCCCGGCCTGTCGCATCCCGCCACCGAACAGCTTCCGGACCCGGCGCGCGCGCTCGACGAAGTCCTCGTCGCCGGCCAGGATGGAGCCCACCGGGGCGCCGAGCCCCTTCGAGAGACAGAACTGGACCGAGTCCACGGGGTCGGTGAAGCGGGCCACGTCCACGTCGAGGTGGACGGCGGCGTTGAAGACCCGGGCGCCGTCCAGGTGGACCGGAACGCCCATGTCGTGGGCGGCCTCGGCCGCCGCGGCGACGTCCTCCGGCGGGATCGCCACGCCGCCGCGGCTGTTGTGGGTGTTTTCGAGGGCGACGAGCCCGGTTCCGGGGCGGTGGACGTCCTCCTCGACGTAGGCCGCCTCGACGGCCGCCGGAGTCGGACACGCCCGTTCGCCGGCGTCGATCGTCCGGGCCTGGAGGCTCGACAGCTGGGCGACCCCGCCGAGTTCCCACTTGTAGATGTGGCTCTCGCGCTCGAGGACGATCTCCTGCCCGCGATCGGTGTGGACCCGGACGGCGACCTGGTTGCCCATCGTTCCGGAGGGCACGTACAGGGCCGCCTCGGTGCCGACCAGGTCGGCCGCCCTGCGCTCGAGTTCGTCGACGGTCGGGTCGTCGCGATGGACGTCGTCCCCGACCTCGGCGGCGGCCGCCGCCTGGCGCATCTCGTCGCTCGGCCGGGTGACGGTGTCGCTTCGGAGGTCGATCATGCCACCCCGTTGCGTGGCGACGGGCAAATAGGCGACGTTCCCGGAACCGATCGGTTCGGGTTCTCCGACGCCGGTCCGAACCCCTTGGGTTCCCCTGGAGACCGGGTGACCGAACACCGACCGACCGGCTTGTTCGGGGGTCCGAAACGCCCCTCAATAGCCACTCGTACCGCTATAGATCCGTCCGGGGGACGGCCCCCGACTTCGAAAACCGAAACCCGTTTGCTTCCGGGCGGTGGCCGTACGGACATGGATCCACGCATTCGCGAGCAGGCCGAGGTCGTCGCCAACCACTCGATCGATCTCCAGGAGGGCGACGAGGTCGTGATCGCCGCCCCGCCGGCGGCCGAGGACCTCGTCGTCGCGCTCCACGAGGTGATCGGCGACGCGGGCGCGAAACCGCTCACCACGATGCACAGCGATCGGGCCAATCGAGCGTACCTGCGCGCCCACGACCCCGAGTTCGAGACCCCGGAGCACGAACTCGCGCTCGTCGAGGAGATGGACGCGTACGTCGCGATCCGGGCGAACGAGAACGTGACCGAAACGAGCGACGTCGCCCCGGAGACCAACAGCGCCAAGCAGCGTGCCCTGACCCCGATCCGGAACGAACGACTGAGCAAGCGCTGGTGTCTCACCCAGTATCCGGCCCCGGCGAACGCCCAACTGGCCGAGATGAGCACCGAAGCCTACGAGAACTTCGTCTGGGACGCGATCAACAAGGACTGGGAGGCCCAGCGCGAACACCAGGCGGCGATGGTCGAGATCCTCGACGACGCCGACGAGGTGCGGATCGTCTCCGGCGACACGACCGACCTCACGATGAGCGTCGCCGGCAACACGACCATCAACGACTACGGCGAGAAGAACCTCCCCGGCGGCGAAGTGTTTACCGCGCCGGTTCGCGACTCCGTCGAGGGCGAGGTGCTGTTCGACAAGCCGCTCTATCACCAGGGCCGCGAGGTCGAGGACGTCTACCTGCGCTTCGAGGACGGGCGCGTCGTCGACCATTCGGCCGCGAAGAACGAGGCCGTCCTCACCGAGGTCCTCGAGACCGACGAGAGCGCGCGCTACCTTGGCGAGCTCGGCATCGGCATGAACCGCGACATCGACCGGTTCACCTACAACATGCTGTTCGACGAGAAGATGGGCGATACGGTCCACATGGCGGTCGGGCGCGCCTACGACGAGTGCGTCGGGGAAGGCAACGCGACCAACGAGTCCGCCGTCCACGTGGACATGATCGTCGACATGGCCGAGGATTCGTCCATCGAGGTGGACGGGGAGGTCGTGCAGCGCGACGGGACGTTCCGGTTCGAGGACGGGTTCGAGGACTAGCCGGACCGACTGGCGGACGCTTCTCCTGGAGTGAGTGGGACGGGTCGTCCCGCGAGTAGCGACCTCGACCGGCGTGCGAACGTCGAGCCCTCGAGGGGTGAATGACGTGAACGGCGAATACCCCTGCGGGCCAAAGCGGGCCGGTCGCTCCTACCCGTCGGTCACCGAATCGAGTACCACCGGGGCCCCGAGCGAGACCGCGACGAACGCGATTGCGGCGGCGACCGTCCCGGCGACCAGGGCGTCGACGAGGACGAACGCGACGAGGAAGGCGAGGACGACTCCCAGACAGCCGACGACCGTCCATCGAACGGCGGCGCGAACGTTCGGTGCCCGGTCGTAGCGGTCGACCAGTCCGGGGACGGTGACCCCCGCGAGGATCAGCACGAAGAACGCAACCGCGAACTCGCCAGTCCACAGCTGGACCCCGTAGGCGACGGGCATGGCGACGACGACGCCGGTTGCGATGGAGGGCAGGTCGTCGGTGAGAATCGACGCGAGACGGGCCCCGATCGACCGTCGAGGCGGGTCGGACGACATGCGGGGCCCTTGCCGTGCCGGACGTAAAACTCCGCTCACTCGCGCTGTTCGTGGAGCGCGCGCGAGACGAACGTCTGTTTCAGTTCGCCGCCGCCGTTTCTGGTTTCGACCCGGCTCCGAACGAGTCCAACGCCCGGCCGGTAGTCGCGGCGTTTCTCCAGGACTTCTGCCTCGACGTGGAGGACGTCGCCGGGTCGAACCGGGTTCGGCCACCTGAGCTCGTCCACGCCCACCGCGCCGAGGGCGCCCTCCTCGGTGAACTGTTCGTCCACCAGCATGCGCATGGTCATCGCGGCCGTGTGCCACCCGCTGGCGACCAGCCCGCCGAACAGCGACTCGCTCGCAGCCTCCGGGTCGACGTGAAACGGCTGGGGATCGTACGCCCGGGCGAAGTCCGTGATCTCGTCGGCCGTCACTTCGTAGCGGCCGAACGTCTCGCTCTCGCCGACCTCGATTTCCTCGTAGTAGGTCATGGGTTCCCGTTCGGCGGGGAGGTTCCTTAGCGCTCGGGTTCCCACGGAGGCCCCACCGGCGGGTCCGTCATTCGTCGTCCGGAGTCGCGGTCGACATCGGGGTTGCGACGTCCCGATAGCGCCCGTACCACTCCTCCGCCCAGCGGATCGCCGCGGGTTCGTCGTTGACCACCACGCCCTTGAGATCGTTATCCTCCGCGTACGTGGCGAGTAACACCGACGTGTCGGTCGCGCCGTCGGGCTGATTCCTGTCCGAAAGCAGGACCGAGTAACAGTCGGTCACCTCGGTGACGTACCCCGAAAAGGTATCCAACCCCGCGAGGGTTTCGACCAGCTCCCGATAGTCCGCGTAGAGCCGATCGAAGACGGTCCTGGAGAACACGATCTCGACTGCGCTGCCCCCCTGGGCGATCGTTCTGGCGGATTTCAGTGCCGAAGGATGCGAGAACGTCCGGACGGCCGCTCGAAAGGCGTCACTCCCCTCGATGAACTGTTCCGCCTGCCGGTACGGTTCGTACGGTCGATTCCCGCTCGGCAGATGGGTCGTCCCGCCCGCGATGGCTTCCGCGGGGACGTCACAGTCCTCCGGAAGGAGCGCCAGTGCATCGCTCGCGTCCAGGATATCGGTGGAGTGGCGAACGTAGCGCCGGTACTCGTCGAGGGCGAGTCGCCCGACGAGCGTCGTCCGACAGCCGGTGGGCGTCTCGTCTACGAGGCCGGCGTCGACGAGTTCGCCCAGCGCCCGGTTGACCGTGGACCTCGAATGGCCCAGCTCCGCCACGACGTCGCGCTTGGGGAGCCGCCTGTCGGTCAGAAGGTCGAGAAAGTCGGCCCTGTCCGCGACGAGTTCGATGTCGTCGATCGGCGCATCGTCGTCCACCATCGGCTCGTGTGTAGTGACTCCGATCGTACCTCTATAGGTGGTGGCCATCAATTTACCGATTATAAGGGAGATCCGAAGCGACACGGTCGGATCGTCCCGTCGATCGCCGGGACGGCCGCATCCGGACGACGGCGTTGACGCCCCCGTCTGTTCCCCCAATACGACGATTCGCTGCGGCCCCGGTTATTATCACCGCCTGAATTAACTCGGGAATCGTTGAAAAGTTTCTTCACGGGCGGCGATCCCTCCCCACGGGGTTGGATCCGCTGCTTGACCGCGACCCCCCGGCCGGACGGCCGACGGACGTCACGCGGTGTCACCGGCCGGCGCCCCGCCCTGATGAACTGGGGTTCCGCGGCCGCGCTGCGCTGAACTCACGGGCGTCGCAGTCACCGACCCAGACCGCTCCCCTCCGTCGACCGCTGGGCTCGCAGGGGTCGAACCGACCGTGCCGACCAGGGTCACTGTGGGTCGGGGAAACGGGCACGGCGGGCCTTTCGCTCGATGCCACACCGCACTTCGTTCGGTCTGCCGCCGTTCGAATCTCACGGAGCCGTTCCTGCTCACTGTCGTTCGCAGAGAACGGGCACGGTGGGATTCGAACCCACGACCATCGGATTAGAAGTCCGACGCTCTATCCTGGCTGAGCTACGTGCCCCGAGGTGAGGGTCGGTTCCGCTCGGCAAAAAACCGTCGGGGTTCGTCGGAGCGTCGGCTCCGTGTTTACTCTCGAACCGACGGAATGCGGGATCCGAACGCCGAGTCTGAAAGAATTATACGCCGCTCGCGGCTACGTCCGGTCGATGAAGGTCATCGGAACCGTGGGGCTGCCGGGCAGCGGCAAGGGCGAAGCGGCTGCCGTCGCCGAAGAGGCCGGGGTCCCGGTCGTCACCATGGGCGACGTCGTCCGCGAGGAGTGTCGCAGACGGGGTCTCGATCCGGCCGACCACCACGGCGAGATCGCTCAACGTCTCCGCGAGGAGGACGGCCCGGACGCCATCGCCCAGCGCACGCTCCCGCCCGTCCGGGAGCACCTGGACGAACACGAGACGGTCCTGATCGACGGCATCCGCTCGGCGGTCGAGGTCGAGCGGTTCCGCGAGGCGTTCGGCGACGACTTCCTGCTCGTGAGCGTCGAAGCCCCGTTCGAACTCCGGAGGGAACGCGTGGCGGACCGCGGCCGGGACAACGTCGACGGGGACGGGAACGGCGAACCCCTCGAGGCCCGCGACGAGCGCGAACTCGGGTTCGGCATGGGCGAGGCCATGGACGACGCGGACGTCACGATCGAGAACACGGGAACGCTGGAATCGTTTCAGGAACGGATCCGGGAACTCCTGGAGGCGGCCGACCCATGAGCGAGGGCTTCGTCTACCGGATCGACGTCCGGATCACCACGCCGGTCCACGACACCGAGGTGACCGACCGGGTCGCCGACGCGATCCGCAACGTCTTCCCGAACGCCGACGTCGAGGAGCGACACGGCGAACTGGTCGCGGAAACCCACTCGGTGGACCGGCTCGCCGAACTGTTGCGTCGCCAGGAAATCCTCGACACCGCCCGGAAGGAGTTCCTCGACGGGCGACGCGGGGACGCCTTCTCGTTCTCGTTGAAGAAACAGGCGGCCTTCGAGGGCGTCGTCAACTTCGCCGTCGGCGACCCGGACGAACTCGGCGACGTCTCGGTCCGGGTGACGGTCGATCAGCCCGACGTCGAGACGTTCGTCGACCACCTCGCACCGCAGACCGAGGCGGGCCGGCCGGTCGAGGATCCCTGGGACGTCTGAGGCGCGTTGGGGGATACACAGTCGGTGGATCCCTACCGTTCGCAACCGATCGTTGAGAACCACAGAGCCTAACCGCTCCGGGGCGAACCCGGCGCGTATGACCACAGCGGTCTTCTTCGACCTCGACGGGACCGTGCTGGAGTTCACCCAGCCCTACGGACAGATCCTCGCGGAAACCCTGGAGGACCGACTCGGCCGGTCCTCCGACGAACTCGTCGAACTCGCCGACCGAACGTTTTCCGAGACCTTCGAGGCCCTGGAACCGGCCCCGTACCTGACGGCGATGGAGGCGGTCGCCGCGGAAGTGGACCGCGAGGCCGAAGCGCCTGCTCTCGTCGCGTCGCTGATCGAACACGAACTCGAAGCGACGACCGTCCCCGACGGTGCTCGTGACCTGGTCGAACTCCTTGCCGGGCGTCATCGGGTGGGAATCCTCTCCAACGGCGTCACCGGCGTGCAGGAAACCAAGCTGGAGTACCACGACCTCGACGACCTGTTCGACCCGGTGATCGTCTCCTACGACGTGGGCGCCCACAAGCCCGATCCCGAGATCTTCGAGGCCGCCAAAGACGCCGTCGACGCAGACGCGTACGTGCTGATCGGGGACGACTACGGCGGCGACGTCGAGGCCGCTCGCGAGGCCGGGTTCGAGGCGATCCACTTCGACCGGAGCCTCCGTGCGCCCGTTTCGACGAGCGACTTCGGCGCGCTCGCTGCGACGCTCGAAAACCTCTGAAGGGCGGTCAGTCGAACCCGCTGATCAGCGTCGCGATCCACTGCCCCGGGTCGTCGCGCCGGCGAACCTCGACCGCGGTGACCCACTTCACCCACTGGAACCCCCGCCGGCCCGGGGCGACGAGTCGAACCGGGTAGCCGTGGCCGTGCGAGAGCCGCTTCCCGTCGACGTGTGTGGCGAGGACGGCGTCGCGGGCCTCCTCGATCGGGAGGGTCCACCGGTAGCCGGTCACCGACAGGAACCGGACGTAGGCGGCCCCGTCCCCCGGGCCGGCCGCTTCAAGCAGGTCGCCGACCCGGATCCCCTGCCAGTCGTGCACCGAGTACCACCCGCTCGTGCAGTCGAGGAGGGCGCGGCGTTCGGCGAGCGGAACGGCGCCGTCCGCGGCGGCCCCGACATCCCCGTTACCGGGGAGGTCGCCCACCCCGAACGCCAGGTCGCGCTCGACCCCTCCGCGGACCCGCAGCGTCCACCCGTCGGGATCGACCGGATCGGGATCGTCGGCGACCCAGGACGTGACCGGGAAGGCGTTGCCAGCGTCGGTCCCGTCCTCCTTCGACCCGGTGAATCGCCGGTTCCCCCCGGCCAGGTCCAGCGTCGCGTTCGCCACGCCCTGCAGGCGCCAGAGGAGGGCGCCGGCGACGAGGGTGCCGCCGAACTGCATCGCTGCCCGTCGGTCGCTCACGTCCCCGCGGGTCGGGACCCGGAACCGGTGCCGGAGGTGCCAGACCAGGACGACGCTCGTCAGGATCCCCAGCCCGATGTGGACGTTCAGCAGCGTCCAGAAGCCCCCGAGGATCTCCACGAGGCCGGCGTGGACCCAGTAGATCCCCGTTCCGATCGTCGCGAGAGCGAGGGTGGCCAGTAGGACGGAGACCGCGACCTGCCCCGTCCACCGCCCCGTCAGCCGACGGAAGACGCGGGCGAACTTCCAGCCGAGCAGGGGGACGAGCGCGACGCCCGCGAGGCCGTGGACGACGAAGATCCAGGCGCCGTCCGTCGTTCCGGTGACCAGGCCGACGGCGCCGCTGGCGCCGGCGAGGATGACCGCCAGGAGGATCCCCCAGTCCACGAGTCGGGGCGGCGGAGCCAGGGCGTCGAGGTTCATCGGGACCCGTTAGGACTGGGGAGGTTTCAGTTTCTCGGCGGGGCTGGTACCCGGATTTGACCGAGAAGTGTGGCTTCCCGGACTGGTCGATCGACCTCTCCAGTATTAATTCCAGCTATACCGAATTCCTTTTACCTATCCGTCTATAGTTGAAATACATGCGCCGGGCAGAGCTTCGAATCCTCGAGGAACTCCAGGGCCAGCCGCTGCAACGTGAGGAAATTGCCGAGCGGATCGGGAAGAGCCGGAGCTGGATCTCCGACCTCGTAAGGAGTCTCGCGGACCAGCATCTCGTCGAGGCAAATGGACGAGTCACGCTTTCGGAGACCTACGAGGCTAGTCTGCTCGCCGACCTGCTCACCACGTACAATCTGGAGAAAGTACTTGCCGGAAAGCGTGAGGAGGTCCTCGCGGCGCTCGTGTCCGGGCCAAAGACGGTCTCGGAGCTCGAAGAGCGGGGATTCGCGGCGTCGACCGTCTACGCCGTGCTCGACGATCTCCGGGAGGTGGGTGTCATTGAGGAGACAAGGGAGGGGTATGGGATCGACGATGACACGCTCCGAACCTTTATCGAGGCGCGCCAATCACGGCCGTACGAAACGACCTATTCTGCCGATAGTGGACGGGTAGTGGTGACGACCCGGGAGGCACCGGAGGGGACGCCGACGGCGTTCTCCGCGTTCAGGCGCTACGGCGTGAACTACTACCCGAACGACACCTACGTGTATCAGGGTGACGCCGAAGTCGGGCGGGAAGAAGTTTTGATCCACGGGGTACTGTGTGCGGAGACTCGGAAGCAGATGGCAATGTGCGGCGTGTTTTACCTCAGGCATAAGCCGACATTGGAAACGAACGAGCTGTGGCGGTTGGCAGGTGTCTGGAACTGCGTGGATCGGTGGGCGGACCTCCTTGCCCATCTGGATCGACGTGAACTCCAGCAGGAAGACTTGTTCCTTCCGTGGGAGGAGTTCACGGCGCTTGCCAGGGATTACGGCGTGTATCCCAGGGGGAAGCACCCCGAGGAGAGCCTGCTCGACGGGCTGGACGAGCTCGGTGGGGTACTGGAGAGGCAGGTCGACGCCTATCTCCTCGGCGGGGCGAACCTGATTCTCCGCGGGTTGAAGGACTCGACCAAGGACATCGACGTGGTGCTCGGTGACCGTGACGCGTTCCCTCTGCTGATCGGGGCGTTGCAGGACCTCGGTTACGCGGAACGGCAGGATCTGGAGGAGGCCTACGAGAAGCTGGCACCCAGCATCGTGCTAGAGAAGGAGGGATCCCCCCGGTGGGATATCTTCGTCGACGTGGTGGCGGACGCCCTGCATTTGACCGAGGAGATGCAAACCCGGAGCGACGACCTCCGACAGTTCGGAGATCTCCGCGTGCACTTGCTATCCTTGACGGATGTCTTCGTGTTCAAAGCGGTGACCGACCGCGAGGGCGACCTCGAGGACGCGGCCCTGATCGCCCGGCAGGGCGCGGTCGACTGGGGGCAGGTACTCGACGAAGTGGAACGGCAGGACGAGCGAACTGACACGTATTTTTCGTTCGCCGTGCTAGACACCCTCGACCTGCTCGTGGATCGATACGGAATCGAAGTACCGATCCGGGATCAACTGGCGTCTTACTGTCTGGAAAACGCGTTGCTGCTCACGCTGGACGAACCGAAAACGATCGAGGACTTGCGGGACGAATTGGCGTTCCCGGACCACCAGATCTACAACAAGCTCCGGAAGCTGGAAGAGGAAGGAGCAATCGACGTGGATCGGACGGGCACACTGAACCGGTACCGGACTGTCGACGACTGAACCGTTTTCCTCAGTCGATCCGGATCGAGCTCTCTCTATCGAATATCCCCCTCACGTCAACAACAGCACCGTCCCGATCAGCACCAGCACCCCCAGCACGTCGCAGGCGTTGGTCACGACGGGGAGCACGAGGTCGTCGGGGTCGGCCCCGAGGCGGTAGGCCGCGTAGGCCGTCGTGATCGTCACCGCGATGGCGAGCACGCCGAGAATCGCCCCGCTGAGGGTCGAGACCGCGACGACGGTCGTCGGCGGGAGCCGAGCCCCGACGGTCGCCTCCGTCGCACCCCACGCTCCGACGCCCACCAGCGGGAAGACGGTCACGGAGAGCGCGGCGGTCGCCAGCGCGTTGCCGGCCAACCTGTCGTCGGTGGGCGAGAACTCGAGCAGCCCGAGGTGGAAGGCCGTCGAGAGCCGCGCGGCGAGGACGCTCCCGAGGTTCCCGGCGGTTCCGATGGTTACCGGCACGAGCACGAGCAGCGAGGGCGAGGTCAACAGTCGCTCCTCGTACTCGCCCAGCACCAGGCCGCTGCCGATCTCGACGACCGAGAGGACGAGCAGGACCGGCAACATCGCGCGGGAGATGTCCCGGACGCGCCATTCCGTCGGCATCTAGGTCACCCCGATGACGAACCGCGTCGCGAGCAGGAGGAAGGTCATGCCGAAGACGTCGCCCGTCGTGGTCACGATCGGGCCGACGAGCGTGTCCGGGTTGAGCCCCCGTCGGTACCCGACGAACACGACCGTCACGACCGCGACGGTCAGCGCGGTCCCCGAGAGGAGGCCGGCCACCGTCGCGATGGCGACGAGCGTGACCAGCGGGGCCGGGTCCGCGTTGCCCAGCGTCAACACGAGCCAGGCGACCGTCGCGGCGAAGACGCTCACCAGGACGCCGTTGCCCAGCGCGGCGCCGACGGCCCCGCGGAGCCGTTCGTCGGCCCAGTCCACGCGCGGTTCGATCAGCCCCTGGTGCAGGCCCGAGGCCAGCCGCGCGCCGAGCGAGCCGTAGACGTTCCCCCGGGTCGCGAGCAGGGCGGGCACCAGCACGAGGAGTCCGCTCACGGCCCCCAGCTCGCCCCGCATCCCGCCGAGGACGACGCCGGCGAACAGCCCCCCGATCGTACTGGCCGCCAGCGCCGGCAGGCCCTCGCGGTAGGCCTCGCGCGCGACCGACCCGATGCTCATGGGCGAACGCACATCCGGGCGCCCCAAAAACCCCGGCGCCCCGGCGAGCGGTTCCGGGGGGCCGGCACGTACCCCGCTCCCGCAGCGGTCGTTTCCACAAGGTTTACGCGATCCGGGCCGAACTCGACAATCCCCATGAGTACGCCCCGGGTCCTCCTGACGAACGACGACGGCATCGACGCCCCCGGCCTCGCCGCGCTCTACGAGCAGTTGACGGGAGTCGCCGACGTGACGGTGGTCGCGCCGGCCAACGAGCAGAGCGGCGTCGGGCGGGCCCGGTCCAAGCGCGCGGTCAGGCGATCCCATCCCTGGGGCTACACCATCGCCGGAACCCCCGCGGACTGCGTCGCGTACGGTCTCCGGGGGCTCGACGAGGACTTCGACCTGGTGGTCTCGGGATGCAACCACGGGCCGAACGCGGGCAACTACGTGGTCGGTCGCTCGGGCACCGTCGGCGCCGGCGTCGAGGCCGGCTTCCTCGGGACCCCGGCCCTCGCGGTCTCGGCTTACCACGCCGCGGACTTCTTCGTGCATCCGCCCGAGGAGTACGACTTCTCCCGCCCCTCGCGGATCGCCGCCGAACTCGTCGACCGCGCGCTCGACGCGGGCGTCTTCGGGGAGGTGGACCTCGTGAACCTGAACGCCCCCGTGGACGTCGAGGACCCGCCGATCCGGATCACCCGGCCCTATCCGGACTACGACCTCGTGGTGGAACACGAGGGCGACGTCTCCGCGGCGAACACCGACGGGGGGACGACGCCCGCGTGGCTGGAGGACTCCACTGACGTCGAAGAGGCGGGCGACGGCATCGACCAGGACGGCGAGGTCGTCGCCCTGCACGACAGCACCTGGCCCGACGTCGTCGGGTTCACGAACCCGTTCCCGCCGACGGACGAGTACCGCGAGCGGTACCCCGTCGGCTCCGACCGCCGGGCGCTGATGGACGGGGCGGTCAGCGTCTCGCCGCTGTCGGTGACGATGGACGCCGGCGAGAGCGACCGGCTGGCCGGACTCCTCGAGGACTGGTAGGACCGCGGAGCGGCGACTTCACCTCTCCAGGACGGCTTTATAGTAAACGCCCCGTGGCACCACGCGCTCGACCGTCCAGGGCGTCCCGACCGTCGCGTCGCGCAGTCGGAACGGGTCGAGCAGGAGGAAGTGGAGGGTGGGGCCGACGAGCCGCTCCTGGCCGTCGTCTTCACCGTTACCGGACTCCCGCAGGTATTCGAAGTGGAAGGTTCGGTGAGCAACGCCGTCGCGGGGATCCGGCCGGTAGCCGAAGAAGTCGGCGTCGAGTTCGCTGGCGACGTAGCCGTCGACCTGGGCGACGCCGTCTTCCCCCACGACGCCGGCGAGGTCGGTCAGCGTCTGCCGAACCCCGGCCATCGACCCGGCGAGGCCCAGTTGGGTCCCGTTGACGAGGACGCTCCCGTACTCGCGGTCGACGTCGAGCGCGAAGAGGTCACCCTCCCGGACCGCGACGGTCCCCGGTTCGACCTCCTCCTCCTCGGCCGCCGGACCCGCAACGGGGGTGTGGGTCAATCGGTCCTCCGCCGTCCTGACGGCGCCCGGGCTAACGTCGATACCCAGCGCGTCCACGCCGTGGTCGCGGAACCACAGGAGGTGCTGGCCGGCCCCGCAGCCGACGTCCAGCACCGGACCAGGGAGGCGTTCGAGACGGTCGATCGTGTCCCCGGCCCAGTCCTCCCTCGGCGTGAAGTAGTGCTCCTCGATGGCGCCGTCCCGCGTCCGGTCACCGTCGACGTACCGGACCTCGCCACGGAGCCCGCCGCGCTGGAAGTCGAGCATCGCCCGTCCGAGGGGATCGTCGCCGTCGGGGATCGCGTTCAGAGTATGTGACATACTGGTGTGTCACACACTCGGAAGTGAAAAAACTATGATGAATTGTGGTACCAGTTCACAACGCCCGGTGCCGGAGATGGATAGCCACTTGTGAATACGGGTTCCATGTAGCACCGACGGATGCTCCCCAACTCGAAACTCCTGGTCCGTGCCGGCGCCGTCGTCGTCGGGCTGGTGATCGCCGTCTTCGGCGTCCAGCGTGGACGGATCGGCGAGACGGTCATCGGCCTCGGCGTCCTCGGCCTGGGGCTCACCGAACTCTGGCGCCA
>Ga0207797_1001272_pt1 | contig 18383 bp, 18 predicted proteins | sample PRCRCaboRojoPR_6_FD_187275 | JGI IMG/M metagenome (GOLD analysis project Ga0207797, IMG submission 187275) | Marine sediment microbial community from Cabo Rojo, Puerto Rico - PR CR 10% Liquid 1 (SPAdes) | ecosystem: Environmental > Aquatic > Marine > Coastal > Sediment | place: Cabo Rojo, Puerto...
CAACTGTTTAGAGAAATGGAGCGGGGATCCTCCGGTTTCCCGCTTCCGTTGCGGCCATTGCGGGCAATCCTCCGGCTTCCCGCGCAGCCGTCTCTATCCCCCGCTCTCTATCCGGTTTCCCTTCGCTGCGAACCATGGCGCCTCCGGGGGGTATTGGTTATTGAAAGAACGGGCAGGTGGAAGACTCCGGAAGGGGATGCTCATGAGAACCTTGTTTGTCGCCGCTGCGGTGCTGGTCCTGGTTCTGGCCTGCTCCTGCGGGCTCTCCGACGCCTACAACCTCCTGCGCTGCCGGTTCAGGACCGAGGGCACACAGGACTTCGTCATGGCCGGCATTTCCCTGGACAGCCTGGACTCGCTCACCCCGCAGCAGCTGGCGGAGGCCCTGGCGGCCTGGGGGTCGGGGAGCTTCCCCATGGACTTCACTGTGAACGTGGGCATCCGGAACCCCAACGAGGGCTCCTCCTCCGGACCCTCCATTCCCGCAGAGCTGACCAGCTTCGACTTCGACCTCTATCTGGACGGATCCGAAGGCGGTAGCGGAGACACCAGCTGGGTGTTCTCCGGAGGGCTGGGAGCGCCGCTGGTGGTCCCCGAAGGCGGGGAGACGGAGATCCTCCCGCTGGACATATCCCTGGACGCCTTTGCCCTTCTGGAGGAGCTGGGTCCTGAGGCGGTGATTGACCTGGCGCTGGCCATAGGCGGCATAGACAGCGGCATACGCGACCCCGAGCACCTGGGCAGGGTCTACATTCGGGCCGACCCGGAGTTCGATACCCCCCTGGGTCCCATCACCTATCCCGGCGGCGTCACCATCAACCTCGACTGGACCGACGGCCCTGACTGACCGCGGGCCGATTGCAGAGGCTGCGGAGGTTGATGGGCCTCCGGGTCTGGAGTATTATTCTGCCCTGTCGAGAAGAGGCGGCGTAGCCAAGTGGTAAGGCAACGGATTGCAAATCCGTCATTCATCGGTTCGATTCCGATCGCCGCCTCCACAAAACCCGTCAAGCAAGGACTCCAGGATGACCAAGCGAGCCCTTCTGCCCACGGTCCTGATAGTGGCGGCGGCCGCGGCCGCCCTGGCCGGCTACCTTCTGGGGGACCCCTGGGTGATATGGAGAAAGGCCGCCAGCGTCTGCCTGGAATGCATAGGGGTGGGCTGAGTTGGCCCGCCTGCGGCGCTGGAGGATCGTACGCAGGATCATCCAGCTGGGTTTCCTGGGCGCCACCAACCTCTACCTGGCCGGATGGATCCGGGGCGCCATCTACACCGGTTCCTCCAAGATGTTCCCCATACCGGGGCTGCACTGCTACAGCTGCCCCTCCAGCGTGCTGTCCTGCCCGGTGGGGTCGGTCCAGAGCATCGTATCCTCCCCCGGCTTCCTGGGGGGGCTGACCTCCGGAAGGGCCGACGCCCTGGCCCTGCTGGGACTGCTGGGGCTGGTTCTGCTTCCGGCCTTCGTGGCCGGGAGGATCGCCTGTGCCTACGTGTGCCCCTTCGGGCTCCTGCAGGACCTTATGTACCGCATACCCGCGCCCCGTCTGCGGGTGCCGGCGTCCTGGAGGGCGGGCAAGTACGTGATGCTGGTCCTGTTCGTCCTGCTTCTTCCCATGGTGCTGCGGCCGGTTCCCCTGGCCGGTGGTGACCCCTGGTTCTGCAAGGTGGTCTGCCCCGCGGGGACCTCCCTGGCGGGCTGGCCCCTGGCCCTGCACGACGGGGGGGAGACCCTGCAGCTGGGCTGGCTGTTCGGCTGGAAGTCGGCTGTGGCTGCGCTGATTCTTGCCTGGTTCGTCTTCTCGAAGCGTCCCTTCTGCCGGGTGCTCTGCCCCCTGGGCGCCCTCTGGGGGGCGGCAGGGAAGGCATCCCTGGTGAGGATGCGGGTCAGCGGGGACTGCATCGATTGCGGCCTCTGCCGGGACGTCTGCCCGGTGGACATACAGATCAACCGGGAACCCGCCAGCGCCGAGTGCATCCGCTGCGGCGAGTGCGTCAGGGCCTGTCCCGTGGACGCCATATCGCACCGGCCGGCCTGGAGGAAGGACGATGAAGAAGGGTAGCGGGCGGACGCTTCGGGACTGGCTGTGGGTACCCCTGGTGCTGGTGTTCCTGGTGCCGGTGGCGCTGGTGGTGGCCCCGAAGCACACCGATGGGCCCGCCTTCGAAGAGACCGGCCCCCTGCTCTCTGGCAGGGCGGCGCTGGACAGCCTTCTGCAGGCCTCCTCCGGGCGGAGGGTGCTGGTGAACCTCTGGGCCACCTGGTGCACCCCCTGCATCGGCGAGCTGCCCCACCTGGCGCGGGTGCGGGACAGCCTCCATCCCTCAGTGGAGGTGGTGGCCGTGAGCGTGGGTGACCCGGACGTGGAGGCCGTGCGGCGGTTCCATTCCCGGGCCGCCCTCCCGCTTCCCATGGTCTGGCTGGACGCGGAGGACGCCCGCCGTCTGCTGGACGAGTGGGAGGTTGCCGACGTGCTCCCCGTGACCATGGCCTTCGGTTCCGACGGGCGCGAGGAGTCCCGGGTGGCAGGCGCCAGGAGCCTGGCGTTCTTCATGGCCATGGCCCGGGAAGGCGACCTGGACTCCCTTCCCGGCCGGCATGGCGGAAGCGGCGGAGACCACGGCGTTCTCCACGTGAACGTGGTGGGCCCCGTCGACTCCCCCGAGACCGCCGCCCTGCTGGAGGAGGCGGTGCGTCTGGCCGGGGAGGAGGGAGTGGACCTCTACGACCCCGGCGATCCTGCCGACAGCGCCACCATGGACTCCCTGATGCTTCCCCGGCTGGAGGTCCCCTATGCGCAGCCCTGCGTGGGGTCCGCCTGCGGGCGACCCTCCACCACCCCCTCGGTGCTGGCGGAGACCGCCGCCGGGCTCCTGGGGGGCAGTTGAGCCCTCCACGGGTCTCTGTGCTGCTGCCCTTCCGGGACGAGGAGGCCTACCTGGAGCGCGCCCTGGCCTCGCTGGCCGGGCAGGACATGCCCGATTTCGAGGTGGTGATGGTGGACGACGGCTCAGCAGACGGCTCCTCCGCCATCGCCGGAGCCTGGGCTGAGAGGGACCGGCGGTTTCGCGTGGTGCAGTCCGGGGGAAGCGGCCTGGTGGAGGCCCTCAACGCCGGGCTGGCCCGGTGCCGGGGGGAGTGGGTGGCCAGGATGGACGCCGACGACGAGAGCCTTCCGCAGAGGCTGGGCCTGCAGCTTCGTACGGCGGAGCAGTCGGGCTCACGGACGGTGGTCTCCTGCCTGGTGGAGCTGTTTCCCCGGGAGCGGGTGTCGAAGGGCATGGGCCTGTATATGAGGTGGCTCAACGGCCTCACCGGCCCGGAGGAGATAGAGCGGTCGATGTTCGTGGAGAGCCCCCTGGCCCATCCCTCTGCCCTTTACCACCGGGCTACCGTTCTGGCCGCCGGCGGCTACCGCGACCTGGGCGTGCCGGAGGACTACGAGCTGTGGCTGCGGCTTTGGAAGCTGGGACTGGGCTTCCGGAAGGTGGAGGAGGTCCTCCTCCGCTGGCGGGAGAGGCCCGACAGGCTGTCCCGCCGCAGCCCCGTCTACGCCCGGCAGCGTTTCTACCGGCTGAAGGCCATGTACCTCGGTCTGGTGCCGGCCCTGGCCCGCGGCAGGGCCGTGCTCTGGGGCAGCGGCCAGTCTGGGCGGAGGCTGTCGCGGTGGCTGCTGCGGGAGGGGCTGGACATCGAGGCATTCGTGGACGTGGCGCCCTCCCGGATAGGCCACAGGATGCGGGGAAGGCCCATAGTGCCCCCGGAACGGCTGGAGTCCCTGGAGGGGCTGCCGGTGCTGGTGTGTACCCGCAGCCCGAAGGCGATGAAGGAGATAGAGAGCTGGCTTCGAGCCAGTGGACGAAGTGAGTGGGAGGACTTCCTGCTCTGCGGATGACGGCCCCGGCAGCGCGTCTTTACAGGTGTGCCGGGTGTGAGGTATCCTTGCTCTGTACTCGAAGAAAGGGAGGATAGACTTGAAGATCCATGAGGAGAAAAAGGGCGACGTCCTGGTCATCAAGCTCTCGGGAAAGGTCATAGGTGGCCCAGATCTGGTGGAGCTGAAGACCGCGTTCCAGAACGCCGTGAACCACGACAGGCTGAAGATCCTGCTGGATCTGGGGCACGTCTCCTGGATGGACAGCTCCGGGCTGGGCGTCATCGTATCCGGTCACACCACGGTGAAGAAGGCCGGCGGGGAGATGAAGATTCTCAACGCCACCAAGAAGATCCACGAGCTGTTCATCATCACGAAGCTCATAACGGTTTTCGAGACTTTCCGAGACGAGGAAGAAGCCCTGCAGAGCTTCGAGGATTAGGCAGCTGCGATGGCATTCTCAGAGCTGAGGGTCCCCAGCTCGGAGACCTTCCTGGAGCCGGTGCAGGTCTACCTGGAGAAGCTGGGGGAGATCTTCGGCGTGGGTGAGGGAGAGCAGACCTCGCTGTCCATCGCGGTCATGGAGCTGGTGAAGAACGGCATGGAGCACGGAAACTCCATGGACCCCGAGAAGCACGTGCTCATAAGGACCGAACGCCTGCCGGGGAGGCTGAAGTTCGAGATCGAGGATGCGGGTACCTGGAAACCCGAGGACGAGCCGGGCTACGAGCCCGGGGAGGGCGAGGAGCTCTTCTCCAGCCGGGGCCGCGGCGTGCTCATCGCCCGGAACCTGGCCCGGTGGGTGCAGTACGACCTCACCGAGGAGGGCAGAACCAGGGCCACCCTGATCTGGCCCCTGGTCTGACCCCGGCCGCACCTTGATACACTTCAGGCTGCTGGCGGATTTCGAGCCTCACAGTCTCATAGAGGGTTCCGAACCGGTTCTGACCGCCGACCTGTCCGAGCTCCGTCCCCCGGAGCTCTGGGCCGAGAGCCTGGAGCTGGTGGAGGGCATGGAGGAGGCTCCGGACGCCCTTCTGCTGTTCCTTCGGGGTGAGCCCTCCGCAGGCCTTCGAAACAGCTTCTTCGAGGCCTTCCGCAGAGACATTCCCATAGCCGCTCTGAGCCTGGGCCCCTGCGGGGACGGCGATCCGGTGCAGTCCAAGCTGAGATCCTGGGGCAGGTGCTGGCCCTACGATACGCTGGCAGAGGCCAGCAGGCTGATACATTCCCGTGTGCAGGAGTGGATATCGGGAATACGCAGGGAGAGCTTCCCCTTCCCCTCCGGCGACGAGCTTCTGGCCAGCTACGGAAACCTCCAGCCGGACAGGCTCACCGAGGAGCCGCTGCAGCGGGCCCGGGCGGTGCTTGCCAGGAGGGGGTTCACCTGCCTGAGCGGCCAGCTGGGAGCGGGAAAGACCACGCTGGCCCGGCAGCTGCTGCAGGAGGCTGCCGCGGAGGGCCTGGAGCCGGTGGAGATCATCTCCGCCGATGTAAGCATGGACGACGTGGAGGGGATCCTCACCGGACCGGCGGACTGCGCCGTCCTGTTCGACCTGGACATCTTCAGACGTGAGATCGACCTTCACTCGTCCCGCTTCTGGGAGCTCTTCGTCTCCCGGGTGGTCAGGGCCACCGAGGTGCGGAGGCGCTGCATACTCGCCTCCTCAGCACCGCGCCTGGAGGAGATCTTCGCCGACTACGGCGACGCCCACGTCCCCCTGCCCGAGCCCACGGAGAACAGGATGTGGAGACTGGAGGAGGGGCGTCAGGCGCTGTCGCGATTCCTGGCCCTGGACAACATGCGCCGGGCCGAGCTGATGCTGATCTGGATGTTCCAGCCCGTGGTGCCGGAGGCCCTCTTCCGCTCGGTCCTCTTCGACTACTGGGACCGGCTGCAGCTGCTTTACGAGAACCGGTTCCTGGCCGCCGAGGAGAAGGAGCGGCTCTACAGGGCGGGCAGGGCGAGTCAGGGCCATCGGCCCTTCCGCAGGTTCACCCTCCGCGACGAGAGCCATCTGGCCGCAGGCGACACCATGACCCTGCGGGCGGTGGAGAGGGGCATAAGGCGCCTGCTGGAGGAGAGGAGCCCGGCGGTGCACGCCCTGGCCGACACCCTCCTCACCAGCTCCCGGCCCCGGGTCCGCAGGGCGGGCTTCTCCCTCTCCCACTTCTTCGACGACCTCTCCGAGGAGAACAGGGCCAACCTCATATACCTGGCCGCGCGGGAGCCCAGCTGGCCCAACGTGATGGAGATGATGCCCATGCTCCTTCGCAGGGAGACCGCCTTCGACCCGGCGGTGATAGGGCTCTGCCGAAGGCTCAGCGTCTCCGACAGGCCGGAGGTCAGGCGGGCCCTGGCCTCCAGCATGGGCAGCCCCTGGGTGGTGGGCAGCCCCGAGTACGCCGACGTGATCAACCGGCTCATGGCCTCCAGGCCGGAGGTGCGGGCGGCGCTTATGTCGGGAATCGGCCACTGGGGCGACGACGGCGTTCAGATCGGCGTCTACCACCGGCTCCTGGAGGATTCGGACCGGCAGGTAAGGGCCCGGGTGCTCCAGTTCATCGGCAGCAGGTTCCCCGATGTTACGTCGGACGAGACGCAGCTGGTGAACGCAGCACTGCTGGAGGGGGACAGCTACCTGCTCATGGCGCTGGCCTCGGGCCTGCTGGTCCGGGTGCCGGAACGGTTCAGCGAGGAGTTCACCGATCTTCTGTGGGTGATCCTGGAGAGGCTGGAGCCGGGTTGGAAGAGCCGGTTCACCAAGAACATCGGAGGCAGGCTCAGGTACTTCGACTCCAACGTCAGGGAGGCGCTGCTGGAGAACCTGGAATCGGAGGACAGCACCGCCGTCACAATGTGCCTGCTGATGAACTACAGCTGGCTTACCGACGGGGAGAGGCAGAAGCTCTGGGAGCTCACCCGGCAGCGCATCTCACTCAGCGTCGAGTACGCCAGCCTCGTCCTCCGCTACTTCAGCGCCTTCGAGAGGGAGAGGGCCCGAGAGCTCCTCCGCAACGTCCTGACGGCCGAGTCATACGGCGGCAGGGAGGCTCTCAGCCAGATACTGGCCAGGGGCAACCGGGAGCTGGCCGGGGAGACCCTGCGGGTCTGCCGGGAGACCGCCGAGTCGGGCACGGAGGAGGAGAGGGCGAAGCTGCCCTGGTTCCTGCTGTGGAACAGGGCCGACCTGGGCGAGGGCTCCGACGGGCTTCTCAGGACCCTGTGCGGCGACGGCTCCGCCATGGTGAGGCAGTCCATCGCCAGGGCCGTCCGAAGGCTGGGATGCTCGCACCAGCTGGCCCTGGAGCTGCTGGATGTCCTGCACGGCGACCCCGAGAGGTCCACCAGGGCCGCGGTGGGGGAGGCCGTATCGGAGAGCTTCGGGCCGGGACGGGAGAGGGCCGCGGCCATCCGCAGCGGCCTGCTTGGCGATCCAGCCCCCTTCGTCCGGGCCAGGACGGTGAGAGGGGTGGCCCGGTCGGCGCTGATACCGCCCCCGGTCAGGGCCGGGATCATCTCCTCGGCCATCTCCGACCCCGACCCCTCGGTACGCCTGGAGGTGGTGGAGGCCCTGGACGACCATCCGACCCTGTGCACAGGGGAGGGGATGGCGGAGACGCTGGCCGGCCTGCTGGGTGACCCCGACGAGAAGGTCCGCCTGGCGGCGGTGAAGATGGTCACCGACAGGCCGGACCTGCTGGCCAGCGAGTCCATAAGGCGCAGGCTGCCCGACCTCTTCCTGGACCGGCTGGTAACCGGAGAGACGCTGGCGGAGGAACTGAGCACCGCCCGGGACATCCAGATGGAGCTTCTTCCGGAGAGGCCTCCCTCCCCCGAGCTCTACCAGCTGGAGGTCCTCTACCGGCCCGCCAAGGAGGTGGGGGGCGACTACTACGACTTCTTCGACCTCCCCGCCGGCAACCTGGGGCTGGCCATAGGCGACGTCACCGGCAAGGGCATACCGGCGGCCCTGACCATGGCCTCGCTGAAGGGCAACCTGGGGGCCTACGTAACCCAGGTCTACTCCATAAGCGACATAATGCGCCTGGTGAACCAGCGGATATGCGCCGGCACCGAGGGAGCGAGCCTCATGGGTCTGTTCTACAGCGTCCTGGACCTGGAGACCGGAAGGCTGTCGTACGTCAACGCCGGACACAACCCCCCGCTGCTGGTGAGGCACGACGGCTCGGTCTCCGAGCTGTCCACCGGCGGCCTGCTTCTGGGCTTCGACCCGGAGGCGGAGTACGATCACGGCGTGGAGACCATGACATCCGGCGACGTCCTGGTGCTGTACACCGACGGCATAACCGAGGCCATGGACCCCCGGGGCCGGGAGTTCTCTCTCGACGGGCTCAGCCGGACGGTCCGGGAGAGCCGCGACCTGTCCGCGGCCCAGATCGTGTCTGCGGTGATGAAGGCGGTGGGCAGGCACGCGGACGGGGCGGCCAGGCGCGACGACCAGACACTGGTGGTGGTGAGGCACCGATGATGGCTGACCTTCCCCTGCCCGTCTTCCTGATAACCGACTTCGGGGAGTCCGACACCTACGTGGGCCAGATGAGGGCGGCCATGATGAAGGTGGCCGGCCCCGGCGTCCCCATGGCCGACCTGACCCACGCAGTGCCCAGGGGGGACGTCGAACAGGGCCTCTTTCACATCGGCAGCGCGCTTCCCTGGCTTCCCAGGCCCTCGGTTGTTCTGGCCGTGGTGGACCCGGGGGTGGGCGGCCCCCGCCGCCCCGTGGCCGTCCGTGCGGGCCGGATATGGCTGGTGGGCCCCGACAACGGGCTGCTGGTGCCGGAGAAGGCCGAGGAGGCGCGGCTGCTTCCGGTGCCGGAAGGCTCCTCGGCCACCTTTCACGGCCGGGACGTCTTCGCGCCGGCAGCGGCCTCCATTGCCGCCGACCCCTCCTGGGCCGGCGGTCTTCCCGGGCTGGACACGGCAGGCCTGGTCCGCCTCGCGCCCTGCGGGTCCCGGAAAACGGGGCGGGGCGTCAGCGCGGCGGTGGCCCACGTGGACCGCTTCGGAAACGTGCTGCTGTGGCTGCGCAGAGAAGACCTGCCGGCGGGGGAGCCCCTGCTGGCACGCCTCCCCGACGGGTCGAAGAGGGAGCTTACCCGAACCGACCACTACAGCGGCGGCCGGGGCCTTCTGATCCTGGAGGGGAGCCAGGGCCTGATGGAGCTGGCGGTGGACGGGGGCAGCGCCGCGGAGGAGACGGGCCTGAGACCCGGTGACCGGGTGGAGATCCGAATGGAGCTCGAGTGAAGCACGTGGCGCTGCTTCTGCACTACTACCAGCCACCTACACAGGATCCTGAGATGGTCCGCAGGATCGACGGCGAGTGCTACGCTCCCTCCTTCGGTCTGCTGGCCCGGACCGGCGCGCGGGTGACGGTGAACATCAACTGGTCGCTCACCGAGCAGCTGCAGGAGCTGGACAGCCCCTCTCTGGGCAGCCTGCGGCGGGCCGGGGGCATCGAGCCCACGGGGTCCGGCGCCTACCACCCCATACTGCCGCTGATCCCTCCGGCGGAGGTGGAGAGGCAGCTGGAGCTGAACGCCGCCGGCAACGGAAGCGTGCTTGGCGAGGCCTTCGCCCGCCCCCGCGGGGTGTTCCCGCCGGAGATGGCCCTGGACGACCCCACCGCCAGGCTCCTGGCCGGCCTGGGCTACGCCTGGACGGTCACCGACGACCTGCCCTGGCACGCCTCCGGCAGGGACGTCCCGGGAAGGTGGATCCCATCGGCCCACGGAATGGCCGTTGTCATGCGCAGCAACCTCTGGAGCAACAGGGTTTCGTTCCATCCCGACGACGGGGCCGCCACCGCCCGGGAGATCCTGGACGGCATGGACCGCTGGAACGGCGGGTCGGACTCCTACCTGCTGCTGGCCATGGACGGCGAGACCTTCGGCCACCACCATCCCCGGGCGCTGGGGACCTTCCTGGAGCCCTTCGTGGAGGCCATGGACGCCGCGGAGGACGGCCGCCTCTCCACCGTGTCGGAGATCGTGGACCGTTTTCCCTTCCGGCGGGGCCACGCCGTCGCCGGAAGCTGGTCCACCACCGCCGCCGACGTGGCCAGGGGCGTGCCCTTCCCCCTGTGGAAGGATCCCGCCAACCCCGACCACACGGCCCTGTGGGAGCTTCTGGAGGAGGTGCTTCGGTGGGCGCGGGAGTGTGGGGGGCAGAGGGTTGCGAGCCTCGCCGACCGGATGTTATACTCATGCCCGTTCTGGTGGGCCAGCACGGGACGCAGGAGCCCGACCCAGGTGCGCCGGGGGGTGCTGGCCATCCTTCGGACAGCCCTGGCGGCCCTCGATGAGACACATGATGTGCAGCGCATGGATCGCGTCATGGCGATGGCCTGCGCAGTACCCGCCATGACGGGAGAGGAATAGAGATGCCCAAGAAGAAGGCGAAGACATTCGCGGCCAAGCTCGCCCACGAGGCGAGAACGGTCCACAAGGAGGAGTGCCCGGTCTGCGGCAAGGAGCGCGACGCCGTCATCCACATCGCCTCAGTCTACAACGACAACGGCGACTGGCGCCCGCAGCGCCGCCGGGTGAAGATCTGCGACTGCAACAGGAAAGAGATCTACGGCTGACACTGCCGGCCTAGGAGTTCGGGGGGCTCTGCTCCTGACTGCCGGATACGGCACCAGGGCGGAGCCCCTTTCGCTTGTCAGGCCCAAGTGCCTGCTACCCTTCGGGCCGGACACGGTCCTCTCCCTGTCGGCCCGCAGGGCCCTGGAGCTGACTCCGGCCGTCCGCCTGGCCAACGCCACCCGGCGGCCGGACCTGGTGGCCGCCGAGCTGGCTCCGCTGGGGGAGTGGACGGTGCTGGAGGAGCCGGAGCCCCTGGGGGCGGTGCGGACCCTGGCCGGACTGGGGGAGATGCTCTCCGGGGGCACGCTGCTGCTGAGCAACACCGACATGGTCACCCGGCCGGACATGGCCGCCATGCTGCGGAGCCACAGGAAGAGGGATGCCGACTGGACCGTGCTGTGCGGGCCGTTTCCGGACCGCGGAAGCTACGAAGGTCTCCCGGTGCGCGCCGACGGCTGCATCGGATCTCCGGCAGCCTCGGAGGCGCACTACTACGGGATATCGCTGATGGAGGTCTCCGTGCTGGAGGTTGCCGCCGACGTCGGAGGAGGAGGGATGTTCGGCCGCCTGCTGGCGGACTGCCTGGAGGCCGGTCTGCGGGTCTGCGCGCACTTGACTCCGGCGGTCTGGATGGACATGGGCTCCCTGAAGCTGCTTCGGAAGAACATACTTGCCGGTGGGACCTGGGTGTCGCCGGGGGCGGACGTGGCCTCCGGCGCCCGGATAACGGGCACGGTTAGCATCGGCGACGGCTGCCGGGTGGGACCCGTTGCCTCAGTCCGGGACTCGGTGATGCTGGCGGGTTCCTCCATACGGAGCGGCCGGCTGGAGAAGGGCATACTGCCCTGGGAGACCAATCTTGAATCCGGAGGAGCCATCCATGAGGCCTGAGATGCAGCGCTGGGTGGAGGATACCGTGGGAGCGGCGGACCCCGAGCAGCTCTTCGGAGATGCCTCCGGCCGGCGATTCTACCGCGTGCGCACAGGGGACCGCAGCTACGTGGCCATGGACAGCGGCAAGGAGCCCCTGTGGCCGTGGCTGGACATACACTCCCTGCTGGAACGGGCCGGCCTTCCGGTCCCCGAGGTGGTGGAGAGCCTTCCGCAGCGGGGCTGGGTCATCCAGGAGGACCTGGGCGACACCAGGATGCTGGACCTGGACCCCGATGCGCTCACCACGCACATGGACATGGCCGTGGAGCTGCTGGAGCGCATGCAGGCGGCCCTTCCCCACGGTGACTGCTCGGCCTCGGTGGCGGGCAGGCGCTACTTCACGCCCACCTTCTTCATGGCCGAGCTGGAGCACACCCTCGAGCACCTCTTCTTCAGGCTCCTGCGGGTTCCCATGGAGGAGCTGGAGACCCTGCAGCTGCAGATGCGGGGGCTGTGCGGAATGCTGGAGGGCGGCCCCCGGGCCTTCAGCCACCGCGACTACCACAGCGCCAACCTGATGGTGACGCTGGAGGGGCTGGCGATGGTGGACTGGCAGGACGCCAGGTTCGGGCCTCCGGAGTACGACCTGGTGAGCCTGCTCCGCGACAGCTACGTGGACATAGGACCCGCATGGCGCGAGAGGGCCGTCCGCTTCGTACAGGCCCGGGGCGACTCCAACATGTTCCGGGTGGCCGCTGCGGCCTGCCAGCGCAGCCTGAAGGCCGCCGGTACCTTCGCCTACCAGTACAGGGCCCGGGGAAAGAAGCAGTACCTGGAGAACCTGCCCAGAACGCTGCGCTACCTGGAGGAGTACGCGGAGATCTGCCCCCGGCTGGCGAAGCTGGTGGAGAACGTATACAGGATAGCTGACACCTGCGTCGGCGAGATCGACCTCCGGGACTTCCGGGCAAGCGACGAGCCGGTGCTGAGCGACTGACTGACGGCAAACCCAGAAGATGAGCAGGGAGCGGTGAATGGACGCCACCAGGAAGAGGATACTCACCGGAGACAGACCCACGGGCCCGCTTCACCTCGGCCACTTCGTGGGGTCGCTGCAGAACCGGGTCAGGCTGCAGGACCGGTACGACACCTTCATCATCATAGCCGACATCCAGGCCCTGAGCACCCACTTCGAGAGCCCCGGGGAGCTGGCGGACAACGTCCGTCACGTGGCGCTGGACAACCTGGCCGCCGGTCTGGACCCCTCGAAGGCGAAGCTGTTCGTGCAGAGCATGGTCCCCCAGATCGCGGAGCTCACGGTGCTGTTCTCCATGTTCACCACGGTAAGCCGGCTGCGGCACAACCCCACCATCAAGACCGAGGCGCGCCAGTACGGCTTCGGCGAGAACATGACCTACGGGTTCCTGGGGTATCCGGTGAGCCAGGCGGCGGACATTCTCTTCTGCCGCGCCGACCTGGTGCCGGTGGGGGAGGACCAGCTTCCCCACGTGGAGATGACGCGCTTCGTGGCCAGGCGCTTCACCGAGCTGTACGGCCCGGTCTTCGGCGAGCCCGACCCCATGGTGAGCCGGGTCTCCCGCCTGGTGGGCCTGGACGGCGGCGCCAAGATGTCCAAGTCCCTGAACAACTGCATCTACCTCCGCGATGACGCCGAGACGGTTCGCAGGAAGGTCAACACTGCGGTGACGGACACCGCCCGGATACACCGCGACGACCCCGGCCATCCCGAGGTCTGCACCGTCTTCTCCTACCACCGGGCCTTCAACGAGGACGAGGTGGAGGACATAGCCGAACGCTGCCGCGCCGGGACCATCGGCTGCGTGGCCTGCAAGAAGCGCCTGGCGGCGGTCCTCAACGGCATACTGGAGCCCATCCGCCAGCGCCGCGCCGAGCTGGAGACCTCCGGCGAGGTGGACGACGTGCTGGCCGACGGCACCCGGCAGGCCCGGGAGGCGGGGGCGGAGACCATGAATATGGTTCGGGAGGCCATGGGCATCGACTACTTCGGGGGAGGCGGCTGACATGCTGAAGCTCTACAACACCCTGGGCCGGGAGAAGCAGGAGTTCGAGCCCCTGTCGCCGCCTTCGGTGGGCCTCTACGTCTGCGGGCCAACAGTATACGGCGACAGCCACCTGGGGCACGCCAAGAGCTACGTCAGCTTCGACGTGCTTCTGCGCTGGCTCCGCCACGGGGGCTACCGGGTCCGCTACGTGCAGAACATCACAGACGTGGGCCACCTCACCGACAACGCCGACTCCGGAGAGGACAAGATCGAGCGTCAGGCCCGGCTGGAGAAGGTCGAGCCCATGGAGCTGGCCGAGCGCTACACCCGATCGTACTTCGAGGACATGGATGCCCTGAACATCGTCAGGCCCGACATCTCGCCCCGGGCCTCCGGGCACATCCCCGAGCAGATACTGCTGGTGGAGAAGCTGCTGGAGAAGGGGCACGCCTACGCCGCCGACGGCAACGTCTACTTCTCCGTGGAGAGCTTTCCCGAGTACGGCAAGCTCTCCGGCCGTGACCCCGATCAGATGCAGGCGGGCACCAGAGTAAGCTGCGCGGCCGACAAGCGCGACCCCCGGGACTTCGCCCTCTGGAAGAGGGCCGAGGAGGGCCACATACTCCGCTGGAAGTCGCCCTGGGGATGGGGCTACCCCGGTTGGCACCTGGAGTGCTCGGCCATGTCCATGCGCTACCTGGGCGAGACGGTGGACATCCACGGAGGCGGCCTGGAGAACGTCTTTCCGCACCACGAGTCCGAGATAGCCCAGAGCGAGGGGGCCAACGGGCAGACCTTCGTCCGATACTGGCTCCACAACAACATGGTAACTGTGGACGGCCGCAAGATGGGCAAGAGCCTGGGCAACTTCGTGACCCTCAAGGACCTGTTCGAGAGGTTCCCGCCCCCGGTGGTGCGCCTGTACATACTGCGCAGCCACTACCGCAGCCCCCTGGACTTCTCCGACCAGGCCCTGGAGTCGGCCCGCAGCGCCCACGAGAGGCTGGTGTCGCTGCGTCGGCGGCTGGGCAATGCGGAGGGCGAGGCCGAAGGGGCCTCCGACAGCCTCCGTCAGCGGGTGGAGGAGTTCGAGAGGGACTTCGCGGAGTCCATGGACGACGATCTGAACACCGCCGGGGCGCTGGCGGCCCTGTTCGACCTGGTGCGAGACGGCAACACCGCCCTGGACCAGGGCGCCTCCCAGGGCGACAGGGCGCTTCTGGCCCGGACACTGGACGGGATGGGCGGAGACGTTCTGGGGCTGCGGATGGAGGGCGCAGACGCCGGAGGCGAGGGAATCGAGCTTCTTCTTGACGTGCTGGGTGAGGCCCGGGCGGAGCTCCGGAAGAACCGGATGTTCGAGGCCGCCGACAGCATGAGACAGCGACTGGAGGAGGGCGGATTCAGCGTCCGCGACCTTCCGGGGGGCGAAAGCCGGGTGGACCCGGCGGAGTAGAGTCCGTGACCCGGCCCCGGTGGCATCCGGGGCCCGGGTCTACAGCGACCGGTTGAGCCTGCTCTTGAGCCGGCGGGCCTTGTTGGGATGGATAAGGTGGTCCCTGCCGGCCTGGTCGATGAGGGCCTGGGCGGTGCGGAAGGCCTCCTGCCTCTCCTCCTCGCCCTCGGCCTCCTTGACCTTTCTGATCGCGCTGCGCATGCGGCTGAGCCTGCTCTTGTTGCGCAGGTGCCTCTCGCGGTCGGTCTTCAGCCTCTTGCGCGACTGTCTGCTCCTTGCCAAGCAACCGCTCCCTTCACAGTATAGATTCAACACGTTCGTGGTGGGGAACTATTGCGCCCCCGCCGTGCTTCACGAATTGAGAGGCAATACTATACCCAAAGGACCCGCAAGTCAATCTTGCAGCAAGGGGAGGACCCGATGACGAAGTACCTCTGTATCGCGCTTCTTCTGACCATGGCAGTCTCCGCATCCGCCGACAGGCTGGTGCGAATAGCCGGCATCGACTCCGAGACTCCGCTGCAGCTCCTTGCCGACGGATACGACGTCACGGCCGGCAACATCCGTCAGGGCTGGGTCGACGTCTATGTGGAGGACGAGAGCGCAGCCAGCATTCTCACCCGCTACGGCTCCGACGTGCGCGTGCTTCCCCGGGAGAGGGGCGAGCTGCTTCCGGAGAACAGCCGCGACGCTGGCTATTACTACAGCCCCGAGGAGAACTGGAGCTTCTGGTGCAACCTGGCAATCAGCTACCCCGATCTGGTTGACACGCCGGTGAGCATCGGCCAGTCCTACGAGAACCGCGACATCTACGCCATAACCATGACCAGCTCCTCCGGGCCCGCCGACAAGCCCGACCTCTATTTCAGCGCACTGATACACGGCCGCGAGCCGGGGGCCAACTCCGTGGTCATCGACTATGCGCAGTGGCTGGCCGACGAGTACGGAAGCGATACCATGGCCACCTTCATACTGGACAACTCCGTGGTTCACTTTGTGCCCGTGGCCAATCCGGATGCCTACGAGTACAACATGCCAGGCGGCGGCAACCAGCGTAAGAACATGAACTGGACCGAGGCCGACGGCATCGACCTCAACCGCAACTGGCCCTACAAGTGGGGCTACGACGACTCGGGCTCCAGCGGATACCCGGGCGACCAGACGTACCGGGGCACCGCGCCGGCCTCCGAGCCGGAGACGCAGGTCCAGATGGACTACATCGACGACATCGCCCCCCTGGCGGCCATGAACTACCACACCTACGGCGGCTACTTGCTCTACCCCTGGGGCTACGAGAACATCCCCACCCCCGACCAGGCCACCTTCGAAAGCTGGGCGGCGCAGATGACCCAGTACAACGGCTACGAGTACGGCCGGGCGGGCCAGGTGCTCTATCCGGTGAATGGCGAGCAGAACGACTACTGTTACTCCGACACCGCCGGGAGCCCCAGCGTGATGGCCATGACCCCCGAGGTTGACGACTACAACTTTTGGGGGAGTCAGAACGACTCAACCAAGATAGCCGAGTTCTGCGAGGAGTGCCGCTACATGAACATCATGATCTGCATGTTCGCCCTGGACATGGTGGGCATAGAGGGCGCGGAGAGCTACACCATAGAGCCCTCGCTCTTCCTGGGCAGCATCCATCCCAATCCGGTGCCGGCGGGAGCCATGCAGTTCGGCGTCACCGCACCGGCGGGCCAGCCGGTTAGCCTGGAGCTTTACGACATGGCCGGCCGCAGGGCGGCGGACATGGGCTCTGTTGAGGGCAGCGGAAACCCGATGAGCGTATTCCGGGCCGTACCCGACGACCTGCCCAGCGGCGTCTACATGCTGGTGGCCGAAGGGGCCGGGCAGGTCCGGCAGCAGAGGGTCACCGTACTGCGGTAGGTGAAGCGGTGGCCAAGCACGCCGAGCTGAGCGAAGAGAGAGTCGAAAGGGAGCAGAGCTACTACAAGGTGCTGGGGGTGAGCACCGGCGCCTCCGCCGAGGAGATCGAGCGGGCCTACTTCGACCTGGCCCGGAAGCTCCACCCGGACGTGGCCGGCGGTGGTCACGAGGCCCAGACGCGCTTCATGCTCATCAACGAGGCCTATCAGACCCTCATCTCCCCGGCGGACAGGGCGGAGTACGACAGGTCCATAGGCGTATCCCGGTCCGACGATGAAGGCGGCGGCGATGCCGCCGCCTCGTCCTCCTCCTCTGCCACGACTGCGAAGGCGGAGCCCAAGGCGGGGATGGCCCAGAGGATGGACACCACCCTCAAGCGGGCCATAAGGAAGTCCCGCAGGCTCTGCGAGGAGGGCGATTTCTGGCAGGCCTCGGACATACTGCAGAAACTCCTGGCCAAGTACCCGCGGCAGCCCGCCCTGCGGCGGGCGCTGGCCGAGGCGGCGGCCGGGAAGCGGCGCTACCACGAGGCCGCCAACCACCTGAAGGTGGCCTGCGAGGTGGAGTACTTCAACAGCGAGAACCACATGCTCCTGGGCAGGATGTACATGCAGGGCAACCAGTACACCCGAGCCAAGCAGGCCTTCATAGACGCCCTCTCCTGGGACGACGACAGCGAGGACGCCCGCGAGGGCCTGGAGGAGGCCAAGCGGGCCCTGGGCGAGACCGGCGGCTTCATGCTGAAGCTGAAGAAGATGCTGGGCATGGAGTAGAAGGGAGGCCGATGGGGTCCTCAGAGAAGCTCTACTACTCGATAAGCGAGGTCTGCGACCTGACGGGGCTGAAGCCCCACGTCCTCCGCTACTGGGAGACGGCCTTCCCCATGCTGACCCCCTCCAAGAACAAGGCCGGCAACCGGGTCTACGACGCCGACGACCTGGAGGTGGTGCGGGCCATCAAGAGGCTCCTGTACGAAGAGCGCTTCACAGTGGAGGGGGCCAGGGCCAAGCTGCGGGACATGCTGGAGGGGGAGGGCCAGATGGACCTGGACCTCGACGGCGGGGCCTCTGTGGCTCCCGGCGAGCTGGACGAGATCGTGGAGGAGCTCAGGGAGCTGATATCCATGCTGGAGCGGGACCCCATGGACGGCCGCTCCGACTCATCGGGCAGGGGCGGAGAGGGCTGAGGCCCTTCCGGCAGCGACCCCTCCCCGAGCTTGACGAAGACGGGCAGAGGGCATAGTTATACGGCTCTGGTCGGGGCGTGGCGCAGTCCGGTAGCGCACTTGAATGGGGTTCAAGTGGTCGCTGGTTCGAATCCAGTCGCCCCGACCATCTCCATATCGTAAAGGGTCGTCGGCAGGCCTTTTCCCCGCCTCGACGCCCCGTTGACCGACGGAGTCTGATGCCGGGTTTCGAAAGATCCAGAGCCAGCATGGTGCGCGGGCTGCGGGAGTCCTTTCCCGGGGCGGACACTTCCGTTCTGGCGGCCATGGAGGAGGTGCCCAGGCACCTGTTCGTGGAGCGGGGCCTCTGGCACAGGGCCTACACCGCCCACAGCCTCCCCATCGGCTGCGGCCAGACCCTGAGCCAGCCCATGACCGTGCTGCGGTGCCTGTCGGCGCTGGAGCTGCGGCCGGGCTCCTCGTTTCTGGA
>Ga0207797_1001273_pt1 | contig 18375 bp, 19 predicted proteins | sample PRCRCaboRojoPR_6_FD_187275 | JGI IMG/M metagenome (GOLD analysis project Ga0207797, IMG submission 187275) | Marine sediment microbial community from Cabo Rojo, Puerto Rico - PR CR 10% Liquid 1 (SPAdes) | ecosystem: Environmental > Aquatic > Marine > Coastal > Sediment | place: Cabo Rojo, Puerto...
TACCGCGACGGCGCGGTCCACGCGAACGTCGTCGGCGACGCGGCCACGTTACAGGCCGCGATGGAGCGGCTCCCGCCGTTCGTCGACGTGGAAATCGACGAAATCGGGTCCTACGACGGCGGCCCGGACGCCCCCGTCGCGAAACTCTCCGAGCGTCAGCGCGACGCCGTGCTGGCGGCGCTGGATCTGGGCTACTACGACACGCCCCGTCGAGCCACCCACGAGGACGTCGCCGAGGCCGTCGGGATCGCCCCGAGCACGGCCTCCGAACACCTCCAGAAGGCGGAATCGAAGCTGGTGCGGTCGACGTTGGCACCGTATCGGGACTAGGAAAAACCGGCGCGCTCGCCCGCGCTGGGCGATCAGTCCTCGTCCGCGTCCTCGGTAACCGTCTTCTCGACGTCCTTCTCCCCGAGGTAGATCTCGGCGCCGTCCTGGGCGACCTTCTCGGCGAGGACCGCGCACTTGACCCGCATCGGGCTGATGTCGACGCCCAGCAGGTCGATCACGTCGTCGCGATCCATCTCGCGGAGTTCGTCGAGGGTCTTCCCCCGGAGTTCCCCGGTGAGGATGCTGGCGCTCGCCTGGCTGATGGCGCAGCCGTCGCCCTCGAAGCTGACCGCCGCGATGGTCTCCCCGTCGTCGTCGAGCTTTACGTCCATGCGGATCTCGTCGCCGCACATCGGGTTCTCGCCGAGGTGCGAGAAGTCCGCGTCCTCGATCTCCCCGTAGTTCCGGGGGTTCTTGTAGTGATCGAGGATCCGCTCGCGGTACATGTCCGAACCCATGCTCATCGTTGGCCGGACGTAGGGGAGTTGCCGGCAAAAGGATTCCGGGGTTCCATTTCGGGGGATTCGATCCGCAGGCGCTCAGTCGGCAATCCCGGAGTCGCCCTCCCGGGCGTCGGCCGACTCGTCCGTCCGCACCGCCGCGGGATCGAACTCGTGGTACTCCATGGCCGGCCGGAGGCCGGCCCTCTCGATGATCGCGAGGTCTTCGGCCGGCGACTGGCCCTCGGTCGTCAGGTAATCACCGGTGAGCATCCCGTCGGCGCCGACCTCGAAGGGGCGGTGCTGTTCGTCGGCGTCGAGGGCCGCCTCGCGGCCGCCGGCCATGTGGACGCCGGTCCCGGCGAGGAGCAGGCGGTACACGGCGATCGTACGGAGCAGTTCCGCGGTCGAGATCGGCGGACCGTCCCCGTCCGTTCCAGTTCGTTCGGCCATCGGCGTTCCCTCGATCGGATCGAGGACGTTCATCGGCACCGCGTCGACGCCGACGTCCCGGAGGGCCAGGGCTGCGTCGACCCGGTCGGCCGGCGACTCGCCCATTCCCAGGACGACGCCGGCACAGAGCGCCATCCCGGCCGCCTTCGCCCGGCGGAGGGTCTCGACCCGGTCCTCGAAGTCGTGGGTCGAGACGACCGCGGGGAAGTAGTCGGGCGAGGTCTCGACGTTGTGGTTGTACATCTCGAGGCCGGCGTCAGCGAGGATCTCGGCCTCCGTCTCGGTCAGTTCCCCGAGGCTCCCGTCGACCGCGAGGTCGGTCTCCGCCCGGACGAGGCGGATCGCCTCGAGGAGGTCGGCCCACTCCTCGGGGCGCTCCCGGCGGCTGACGCCCCGCTCGGCGACCACGATGCCGAACTGCTGGACGCCGTCGGCCTCGGCGCGCCGGGCGCTCTCGAGGATCCGTTCGGGGTCGAGGAAGCCGTAGGCGTCCACGCCCGTGTCGTAGTGGGCTGACTGGGCGCAGAAGCCACAGTCCTCCGGGCAGCCCCCCGATTTCGCGTTGACGATGCTACAGGTATCGACCGTCCCGCCGCGGAACCGGTCGCGGACGGCCGCCGCCGCGGGTTCGAGGTCGGCGAGCGGTTCCTCGAGGAGCGCCAGCGCCATCTCCCGCCCCAGGGAATCGCCGTCCAGGACCGTCCGCACCGCCGCGGCGACGGTGTCGTTGTCAGTCTCGTAAACCACAGAACAGATTCGAGTTTACGGGACTATGAGCGTGCACGGGTCGGGAGCGGAGATTGCCTGCGCGTAATCTCCGCGCGAGCCGATGGCGGCCTCCAGCTGAAACGGAGCCGTTGCGCGCGCCGTCGATCCCGGATCGATCGTCAGCAACGCGAACGAGGCGGCGCCTCCGGAACCGGGGCGATCAGGAGAACAGTTCGATCGCGTCCTCGACGCCCGCAATGAGCGGGTCGATCTCCTCGACCGTGTTGTAGATGTAGAACGAGGCCCGGGTCGAGGCGGGAATCCCGAGTTTGTCGTGCAACGGCTGGGTACAGTGGTCGCCGGCCCGGACGGCGACGGCGCGGTCGTTCATTATCGACGCGAGGTCGTGGGCGTGGAGCACGTCGACGGAGAACGCGAGAAGGCCGCCACGGGCGTCGTCGCCGGGCTCCGGGCCCAGGACGGAGACGTCGTCGATCTCCTCGAGCCGGCGGTACGCCTCCGTGGCCAGGGTCTCCTCGTGTCGACGGATCCGCTCCATCCCGATGTCGTCGAGGTAGTCGGCCGCCTCGGCCAGCGCGATCCCCTGGGCGATGACCGGCGTGCCGGCCTCGAACTTCCAGGGCAGGTCGTTCCACGTGGCGCCCTCGAAGGAGACCCGCTTGATCATCCCGCCCCCGTAGTTGAACGGTTCCATCTCCTCCAGGAGGTACTGTTTGCCGTACAGCCCGCCGATACCCGTCGGACCGGCCATTTTGTGCCCGGAGAACGAATAGAAGTCGGCGTCGATGGCCTCGACGTCGACCGGCCGCGTCGGGACCGCCTGGGCGCCGTCGACGAAGAACAGGCCGTCGTGCTCGTGCACCATGTCGGCGAGTTCGGCCACGGGAACGACCGTCCCCAGGGTGTTGGAAACGTGCACGACCGAGGCGATGGCGACGTCGTCGTCGACGACCTCCTTCGCGTGCTCCATGTCGAGTTTGCCGTCGTCGGTGACCCCGATGTACCGGACCTCCGCGCCGGTCTTCTTCGCGATCTGCTGCCAGGTGACCAGCGAGGCGTGGTGCTCCATCTCCGTGAGAACGACCGCGTCGTCGGGGCCCAGTTCGTTCAACCCCCACGCGTAGGCGACGAGGTTCTCGGCCTCCGTCGTGTTCTTCGTGAAGATCATCTCCTCGCGGCCGCCGCTCGCGCCGACGAACGCCGCCAGCCGGTCGTGGGCCTCCTCGTAGGCGATCGAGGCCTCCTGGCTCAGGTGGTGGATGCCCCGGTGGACGTTGGCGTTGGTCGTCCGGTAGTAGTCCGCGATCGCCTCCACCACGGGCTCGGGCGTCTGGGTCGTCGCCGCGTTGTCCAGGTAGACGAGTCGTTCGCCGTCGAACTCGCGCTGAAGAATGGGAAAGTCCTCCCGGATCCGCGCAACGTCGATCGGTTCGGTGTCGGACGTACTCATTACGGGACTCGTAGGCCTACACACTCAACACTTCTTCGATCGGGAGCGACTGACAGGGGCCCCGTCGAACCCTCCCCGCGGGCGATTCGACGGGGGCACGCGCCCCCGACGCACCCACCGTCGGAGGGCCCCTTCGGCCGCCCATGGGCCGGTTACGGACCTCCGCCCCGGGGAGTAGCGACCGAAAACGGTTTGATTCGCGCGACGGTCCGGTCGAACGATGTCGCGAGCCCTCCTGACGATCGCGCTGACCGCGCTCGTCGTCCTGGCGGGCTGTTCGGCGATCGACGGCGGCGACGCCGGGACGCCGACGCCCACGGTCACCGCACCGACCGACGCCACGGACACCACCCACGCGCCGGGGGACACGACCGCCGAAACGACCGAAAGAACGACGCCGTCCGGAACGGCGACCGCCGGAACCGCGAGACCGACCGATGGTGGATCGGGCCCGGACGATCGCATCGGCCGGGAGAACGGCTACGCCTACGACGACCCGATCGCCGTGACGCCGGACGACGGCTTCAACGACTCGGAGTTCGAGGCGCTCAAGGCGCGGACGATGGCCCGGGTCGAGAAGATCCGCGGCCGCGAGTTCGAGTCCGCCGTCTCGGTCCGGTTCATCACCAGGGAGACGCTCCTCGACGAGGGCCTGTTCACCTTCGAGATGGACCCCGCCCGGAACCAGCTCTGGGAAGCGGCGTTCGTCGTCGGCGAGAACCGGACGTCGGCGGCCGCGCTGAACGACCTGTACAGCGTCGTGGTCGACGGGTACGCGAGTCGCAACGGGGTCACGCTCGTCCAGCCGAACCCCGAACAGCCGCGGATCGACCCGGCCATCCTGGCGCACGAACTCGCCCACGTCCTGGGCGGTCCGAGGCTCCAGTTCGACGACTACGACGGGTCGGTCGACCGGAAACTCGTCCTCCGGAGCATCTCGGAGGGGAACGCGAACTTCGTGGAATCCCAGTACTCGGAGCGCTGTGGGGGCGAGTGGTCCTGCGTCGAGCGACCGCCGAACGCCAGCGACGTCGCCGACTTCGAGAGCGTCAACGAGGGCCTGTTCCTCTGGTTCGCGGCGCCGTACACCGTCGGCCCGGAATTCGTGGGCCACCGGTACGAAGCGGGCGGGATCGAAAGCGTGAACGAGGTCTATTCGAACCCACCCGCGAGCATGGAAGGGGTGATCCACCCCGAGGCGTATCCCGACGAAACGCCGACGGCGGTCGACGTCGAGGACCGGTCGACGGACGAGTGGAACCGCCAGCGGGCCACCCGCCGCTCGGTCACGAACACGCTCGGCGAGGCCGTGCTCTACGCGATGTTCAAGAGCAACGACGTGATCGGGGGTCCCGAGCCCGAGGTCAACAAGGCCCAGCGAACCGGTCTGAACTACTCCCACCCCGCGTCAGCCGGGTGGGACGGGGACGCGTTCGCCGCCTACTCGAACGGCTCCGCCGGGGCGTACGTCCTGAAAACCGCCTGGGACACCGACCGCGACGCCAGGGCGTTCCACGAGACGTACCTCGAGCTGCTCGAATCGAAGGGCGCGATCGAAGTGGACGAGGGGGTCTACCGGATCCCCGACGGGCCGTACGCCGACGCCTTCCGGGTCGTCCGCGACGGCGACCGGGTGATCGTCGTGAACGCGCCGACCGTGGCGGTGCTGGACGAGGTGCACCAGGTCGAGGGGTGACTCGGGGGCTCGGGAAGGTCGAACGGCCGGCAGTGAACCGGTGGAGTACGGAACGGCCCGACCGCGAAGGGGAGGCTTACCGCCGCGTCGAGAGCCGGAGCAACTGGGCGTGGTGGGTGCCGTCGACCTCGAGGACGTTCTCCTCGTCGACGAACCCGGCCTCGACGGCGAGTTCGACCGACTCCGTACCGACGATGTTGGCGACGTGCGCGCGAGCGAGGCTCTCCTCGACCGCCTCGGGACCGACGCTGTCGCCGGCGTAGAACTCCTCGGTGACGGTCAACGAGACGGGACCCTCCTCGAACGTCTCGCCGAGCACGTCCGGGTCGCAAACGGAGACGAGCAACCCTTCCTTCGTTTCGCGTTCCTTGAGGATCATGGTCGTGTTATTCGAGGAGTTCCTCCTCGGCCGCCTTTCGGATCTCCTCGGCCTCCTCGGCGACCGCCTCGGCCTCGTCGTACTGGCCGAGTTCCTCGTGTGCGCGGGCCTTCTCCTCGAGGACGTCGGCGGTCCGGTACCCCAGGCGGGTCGCGTTCTCGAAACACCGGAGGGCGTCCTCGGCGAGGCCGCGTTCGAGGAGGAAGAAACCGCGGTTGTACCACGCTTCGCCGGACCGCTCGTCGATTTCGACGGCGCGCTCGGCGTGTTCCAGCGCCTGTTCCGTGCGGCCCGCCTCCCAGAGCGCGTAGGCGAGGTTCGTCTCGGCCGTCGCGGCGTGCTCGCTCGCCTCGTCGATCGAGATGGCCTCGCGGTAGGCCCCGATGGCGGCGTCCCACTCCTCGAGTTCGGCGTGGGCGACCCCCTTGTTGGTCCAGGCCTCCTGCTCGATCAGGCGGTCGTCGGCGAAGCGGGCCGCGCGCTCGAAGGCCTCGGTGGCCTGCTCGAAGCGCTTGATGCCGATGTATTCGAGCCCCACGTCGACGAGGGCGTCGGCGTCGACGGCGTCGTCGGGGAACGCCGCGTCGTCGAGCAGATCCGGCAGGGCCCGCGAGTCCACCGGGTCGACCTGGTCGGGGTCGACGGAGAGTTCCGGCGGGTCGATGTCGAACTCCTCGTAGGGGTCCGTGAAGTCCTGCCCCTCGGAGAAGCGATGGTCGTGGTCGTCGCGGTCGGGCATGTTGGCCGGTTAGTGAAGCGCAAGGATAAGGGCTACGACCCGGCCGGTGCCGGCGATCGCGCCGCTCGCCACCGGTCGGATTGGACGCGATCGGTCCGGACGAACACGATCACCCGGCCGTCGAGGCGGGGGAGTTCCACCGGGAACGCGACGTACCCCCCGAGGTGGGGCGCCAGGGCCTCGAAGTGCGTCGACCGGGCCACCACGACCGGCGGACGGTCGGCCGCGATCCGGTCGACGTCGGCCGTTTCGTCGACGGCCGCGCCGGCGGCGCCGACGTACCAGGGGAGCGGGTGCCCCGGCACCCCGTTGCTCGCGGAACCGCCGTCGCCCCCCTCCTCGAGCGATCCGTAGTAGAGCACCTCGGGTTCGCCCGGCGCATCCTGGACGGCGACGACGGCCAGGTCGAGGACCGCGCCGAGCCGTTCGGTCCCCGCGTCGGCGGGGGCGAGTCGGTACTCCTCGGCGGCCGGGTGGCGATAGACGCCGTCGACGGCGACGGCCGCGCCCTGGAGCGCGACGCCCGCGAGGACGAGCGACAGGAGCGCGCCCGTCGCGACGGCGTCGCGTCGGAGGGCGTCGGCCGCCCGACCGGCGACCGCCGACATCCCCACGCCGGCGGGCACGGCCAGTACCACGACCCCTGGCACGAACGGTCGGATCGACGCGGACCCGGCCGTGATCGCGGCACCCACGAACAGGAGGCCGCCCCAGACGGCAGTAATCCGAACGAGGGCGTCGTCGGAACCCCCGGAAGAGCGTCCGAGAGCCCGGACGACCCCGACCGGCGCGAGAACCGCCACGCCGGGCGCCCCCGCGAAGACGGTGGCCGGGAACTCCGAAAGCGCAGCCAGCGGCGCGTCGACGAGGAGGGGACCGCTCCCCCAGTGGTCGATCGTGGCCGCGGCCGTCCCCGCCGCCGCGTCGAACAGGACGCCGGGAAGGTGCCACGGCCGGACCACGCCGGCCCAGAGTCCCGTCGCCTCACCCGCCGAACCACGGGGTGCGAACAGGAGGGCGACGAGCGCGAGGAAGAGGACGGCCGACCCGGCGACGGGGCGGCGCCACTCCGCCGGCCGATCCCGGATCGATCCGACGGGTGGGCCCGTGGGCCGGCCGGCGACCAGCCAGGCCGACAGGAGCCCGGCTCCGAGAACCGGGATCGCAGTCTCGTCGGCCCCGAGGGCGACGGCGACCGACGCCGACAGCGGATACGCGTACCGGCGGTCATCGCGGTCGATCGGTCGGACGCCGAACCCCGCGGCGGCGATCGAGAACGCAGCCATCGGGACGACCGGGGAGAGGGTCCGGGAGTGAAAGAGAATGGCCGGACTCGCGGCCAGGACGACTGCGACGCCCACGACCGCCCCGGCACGGAGGCGATCGCGGAACAACAGGGCCACGAGCGGGAGACAGCCGCCCACGACCGCGACCGCGAGTCGGGCGACGACGTCGTCGGGTCCCGCGAGGCCGAACAGCCATCGGTCGACGTGGACCAGCAACGGGCTCCCGCCGGCGGGCCGGAACGTCCAGTCGCCGGTGGCCCGATACCGCAGGATCCGGTCCCCGAGCCGCCCCTCGCCGTAGCTCGCGACCCGGGCCCCGAGCGAGACGAGGCGGGCCAGGAGGGCCACGGCCGCGACCCCGACGACGGCGAGGAATACCCGGTCCGCGAGGACCGTCCGGTCGGGGAAGGTCCGCCCGGCACCGGACTCGTCCCCGGCGACTGACATCGGTCCAAGGTGCCGGAAGTGCGCTAATAGGTCTTGTGCTCGCGGTTCCGCCGCGGCCGGGGAACGATCGAGCACAAGGCATTTACTCCGAAGCGGAAACCTCCCGGACAGGATGTCGTTGCTCGGCCGGTTCTGGCGACACCGCGAGGATCACCCGTGGTTCGTCGCCGGAACGATCGCCGTGGGTGCCTTCCTCCTCGCGTACCCGGTTATCGACTACTACCTTCGATCGACGGGGGTCGCGGCCACGTTCTGGTTCTGGGACTTCGGCGCCTACACGAACGCCATCGATCGATGGCACGCCGGGGAGGCCCTCTACCTGAAAGGGGACGACGGTGGCTACCACGGAAGCTACCTTTACCCGCCCGTGTTCCTGCTGTTCGTCTGGCCATTCACGGTGCTGTTCGAGTCCTTCAGGCACGCGGCGATGGCGTGGGAGGCCGCCTCGATCGTCGTGCTCTGGGTCGGCGCGCAGGCGGCCGTCGGCGCCTGGGGAGTTGACCTCCGATCCTGGGAGCGCGGCCTGCTCCTGTGGCTCGTCCTCGGCTTCCAGCCCGTGCTGCTGGCGATGAAGATGGGCCAACTGGCGCCGTTCTTCGCCGGCCTGCTGTGTTTCGCGCTGGCGGGCGTCCTGGCCGCCGAACAGGGAGGTGCGGGTGAGGAGGCGAGCGAGTCCCTCGCGGCGGGCGCGTTCACGGCGATCCCCGCCGCGATCAAACTCCCCTACGCGCCGGGGGGCGCACACCTGCTCCAGGACCGCGACCGCTTCGCCGGGGCGCTCGCGGCGGGGCTGGTCCTGGGCGGCCTCTCGGTGCTCGTCTTCGGGATCGAGCCGCACCTGACGTTCCTCGACGTGCTCCGCTGGGGCGCGGAAGGGGGCGGGAGTTCCCGCCACCCCTCGCTGTGGCTGCCGCCGTACTACCGGCCGTTCTACGTCATCTCCACGGTCTCGCTCCCGGTTTCCGTCGACCTCACGCTCCTGCTCAGACTGGGCATCGCCGCCCTGATTTCGGCGCTGGCCGTCCTGTCGCTCGACGCCGACGTCGAGCCGGAAACGTTCGCCCTGGGCGTCGCCGCCATCCCCCTGCTGGCCCCGCGGACCTACGCGTACTACCTGGCGGCGCTGCTCCCCGCGGCCGGCGTCCTGATCGCCCGCGAACTGGATCGCGACGGGTATCCCCTCGTCCCCGTGGTCGGCCTGTTCCTGGCGGGCGTCCACTCCTACGGCCTCAAGCTCATGGTCGACGTCGTCCCCTCCTGGTCGCCCGCCCTGACCGTCGTCCGCGAACTGTCGCCGTGGCTCCAGCCGGGGCTCTGGGGGAACCTGCTGCTGGTCGGCCTCGCGACGGTTCGGGTGGCGCAGGTCGCTTCGGTGCCGTCTCGAATGCAACGCGACGACGACGCCGAGGATTGAGTGGTCCGTCGGCCGTCGACGGTCTCTCGATGCGGTCGGCGGTTAGTTCCATGCACTCGTTGAACCCGAAGGAACGGGTCCCTGCCAGGAACGGTACGATAGATTCAACGCGCCTGTGCAGCAAGGGAGCGTTCCGAGTGAGGACAAGATCGAACGGGAAAATCTAGAGGATGTATTCAACACACCCGTTAAGGACGGAAGTTATTACCGGAGCACCAGGAAGATGTACCCATGCCCAAACGTCGCGAGGAGTTCGACACCAACCCCGAAGCTGACAAGCTGAATGCCGCGGATGCGTTTGCACTCCTCGGTGACCCACTTCGGCTCGAAATCATCCAGGTGCTCTGGGATGCCGGGCGGGGAAACCCGGTCCCATTCTCGGAACTCTACGATCGCGTCGACGTATCGGACACGGGCAAGTTCAACTACCACCGACAGCAACTGGTCCCCCACTACGTTCGAAAGTCCGAGGAGGGATACCGGCTGACTCAGGCTGGAGAGCGCATTGCTCGCGCGGTCAACGCCGGCATCTATACTGAGTTCACCGAGATGGAGGGCTTCGACGTTCAGGGATCGTGCTACGACTGCGGCTCGACCAATCTGCGGGGTGAGTACGTTGGTGGGCGGTTCCGTATCGACTGCCGCGATTGCGACAACCGGATACTGAACGTTGGCGTCCCACCGAGTACCGTCCGCGGGCGGGATCCGTCGGCGTTCGTCGATGCCTACGAAGTGTGGGCTCGGACACGGGTCGACCAAGCGAAAAACGGACTGTGTCCGATCTGTAACGGGTCGATGGAACCGGGGCTTAGCAGACCGATCCGGGACACGCTCGATATCGATATCCAGGCAGTGTTCGATTGCGCCGTCTGTGACCGACGAGTCGTCTCCTACTTCGGGGCATTGGCCCTGTGGCACGAGGACGTCGAGTCGTTCCTCCGCGAGCGAGATGAGTCGCTCGTCGAGCAACCGTATTGGTCCGTCGAGCAGGCGATGACCGACCGTCATGCTACCCTCGTCTCCGAGGACCCGTTTCGGTACGAGGTCACGTTCCGTGCTGACGACGATGTCTGTACTGTCGAGTTCGACGACAGTAATCGCGTTGTGGATGTATCGATCGGACCAGCCGCAGGAGACTGATTCGGGAACCTATCACTACGCTTGGAAAAATGAGATTTTGAAATTCGTAATACAAAAATGATATTCTCATAGAACTGATGTGGCTGGCGGCGGTATTTTATCTAAATGAAAAAGAACGTGCGAACGGTCCTCCTCTACTATGCATACCAGACGACCACCGCAAACGGGTTCTGGATCCCGTATGGATATATCTACCTGCTAGAACACGGGTACGACGAGGCGACTTTCGGGTTCGCGAATGCGGCGTTCCTGTTTACGATGGTCGCGGCCGAAGTTCCAGCCGGTTACGTCGGTGATCGGCTTAGCCGCCGAGCCAGTCTCGCAGCGGGGAATCTAATCGCTACGGTCGTCTTCGGACTCTATGCCTTCGTGGGGAGCGCTTTGCAGGTTATCGCCCTGTTCTCAGTTTGGGGAATCGGCTACGCATTTCACTCCGCAACAGGTGAGGCGTGGCTGTACGACCTGCTAGAAGGCAGCGAGGATGGGACAACCGACGACTTCGCTCGCGTGAGTGGTCGGAGCGAGACAGCTTCGCTTCTGGCTTCGGCTGGCGGTGCATTGGCTGCAACGCCGTTGTACCTCGTTGATCCCGTGTTGCCGTTCCTGGCGAACGCTCTGTTGAGCGCAGCCGGGGTGCCATTACTTGTCGCGATTCCGGCGACCCGTGGCGACTACGGGACAGAGTTCTCGGTCCGGAGAGCGGTCCGGATACTCCGGATTCAGATTGCCAGACCTGGTGTCCGGTGGCTGGTTGCGTATACCGCGCTATTCAACCTACTTCTGTCAATGACTCGCTGGCTTGAACAACCCGCGCTGAAGGCCGCCGGGATCCCAGTCGCTGGATTCGGGGTTCTTTACGCCTCGTTTCAACTGATCTCAGCAGGCGGCACGTTAACGACTGGCTGGCTCAAGGACACGCTCGGAGTGAAGAAGGTTTTCCTGCTGCTAGCGCCTCTCATCGGGGTTTCCTACGGTCTCATAGTAGTGGTTCCGGGTTTCGTCGTCCCGGTAGTCTACCTTCGTCGGATACTGTCCCGGGTCCTCGGCCCGCTCCGTAACCAGTACCTTAATGACCGACTTGATGGCTTCGGCCGGGCGACCGTGTTGTCGGGAGTCTCAATGATACTGACGCTTGCTAGCGGCGTCAGCGCAGCCGTCTTCGGTCCAATCGCGGAATCAATGGGAGCACTCTCGTTCCTGCCGCGGGCCGGCATCGTCGTCGCCTCCGTCGCTGCGTTGTTGTGGATCGCGACGAACCCGATACGGCCGCCATCCAGATCCCACGTTACATCCCCCTCTGAAGGCGCGGTCAACGATTGATATCCCGTTCTTACGGAAGCATCCGGAGGGATAGATGGAGATCTGCATAGCGGATAGTTCACCGCTATTGGCGTGAGGCAACCCTAGAAACCGCGCTGTCGTCATTCGCGATATCTCGCAGGCGGTGAAATGACTATCAGCCCTCTGTCAATCACGATGGCTCGGTTCCGAACCGATCAGTCCACGGCTCATAGGCCAGTAAGCGTCCCACAGAGGTTTTGGTCGTTCCCGCCGGAGAGTCGGCCATGCGACTGTTCGTCAGCGTGGACCTGCCCGACGACCTGGCCGACGACGTCCGGGCGGTCCAGGACGAGTTCCGCGAGGCGAGCGGCCTGAACTTCACCGATCCCGAGCAGGCGCACGTGACCCTGAAGTTCCTCGGGGAAGTCGACCCCGACCGGCTGCCGGCGATCGAGGACCGGCTGGAAGCGGCCGTGGAGAAAGCGGACGTCGAGCCGTTCGAAGTCCACTACGGCGGCCTCGGCGTGTTCCCGTCGCTCGATTACATCTCGGTCCTCTGGCTGGGCGTCCGCGAGGGCCACGGCGACGCCGAGATGATTCGTCTGGCCGAGGCCGTCGAGGACGGGATGGTCGCCGAAGGGTTCGATCCGGAGGACCACGAGTTCACCCCGCACGTCACCCTGGCCAGGATGAACCACGCGGGCGGGAAGGGCCTGGTCCAGGAGAACGTCCGCGAACTCGACCCCGACGTCGGGGCGGCCCGGATCGAGGAGATCCGCCTGACCGAGAGCGAACTGACGTCGGACGGCCCGGTCTACTCCACCGTCGAGCGGTTCCCGCTCTGATCGGCCTCGTCGTCGCCGGACGATTCCGCGCAGCGCCCGGGGACCGGCGAGCAAAGCATCAAGGTTATAAATTCCGGCCGGATAGATGCGCCCACTATGAGCAAGAAGTCGAAGGCCAAGAAGAAGCGGCTGGCGAAACTCGACCGGCAGAACAGCCGCATCCCGCCGTGGGTGATGCTGAAGACGGACATGGACGTCCAGCGCAACCCCAAACGGCGCAACTGGCGGCGCAACGACACTGACGAGTAAGCATGAGCGCAGGCGACTTCGAGGAGCGGGTCATCACCGTCCCGCTGCGGAAGACGAAGGCGGAAGCGAAGCACAAGCGCGCCGACAAGGCGATGTCCATCGTCCGCGAGCACCTCGCTCAGCACTTCTCCGTCGACGAGGAGAACGTCCGGCTCGACCCCTCGATCAACGAGGCGGTCTGGTCGCGCGGCCGCAGCAAACCCCCGAGCAAGCTCCGGGTCCGCGCGGCCCGCTTCGACGAGGAAGGCGAGCGGATCGTCGAGGCCGAGCACGCCGAATAGGACGACAGCCGTGCTCCGCGCCGCGTTCGCCGGGTCCGCCTACGTTGGCGTGTTCGCCCGGGCGACCGACGACCGACTGCTCCTGCGCCCCGACGCCGAGGACGACCTCCGGGAGGACATGGCGGCGGAACTCGACGTCCCGGTCGTCTCGACGACGATCGGCGGGTCGAGCACCGTCGGCGCGCTGGCCGCCGGCAACGCGAACGGGCTCGTGGTCAGCGGCCGGATCGACGACCACGAGCGCTCCCGCCTCGAGGACGAACTCGACGTGCCGATCACGGAGCTCCCCGGCCGGATCAACGCCGCGGGGAACGTGATTCTCGCGAACGACTACGGGGCGTACGTCCACCCCGACCTCCCGGACGACGCCGTCGCGGCGGTCCGGGACGGGCTCGACGTGCCCGTCGAGCGTGGCGAACTGGCGGGCGTCCGGACGGTGGGGACCGCCGCCGTCGCCACCGACGAGGGCGTCCTCTGTCACCCGAAAGCGTCGGACGCGGAACTGGATTACCTCGAGGAGCTCCTCGACGTCCGGGCGGACGTGGGCACCATCAACTACGGGGCGCCGCTCGTCGGCTCCGGCCTGGTGGCCAACCGCCACGGCTACGTGGCCGGGCGGGAAACCACCGGCCCGGAGCTGGGCCGCATCGAGGACGCCCTGGGCTACATCGATTGAGCGGCGGGAGCGACCCCCGACCGTCGGCCCCTCGTTTCGCCGGCGGGCCGAACGGGAAGATTCTTCCGGCTTGCCACCCGAGCGGTAGCCATGAGTCAGTTTACTGTCCGCGGGCGGTTCAGGGCCCGCGAGGGCTGGCGGTCGTTCGAGAAGGTCGTCGACGCCGAGAACGAGAACGTCGCCCGGGAACGGACGTACTCCCGGTTCGGGAGCCAGCACAACCTCAAGCGCCCGCAGGTCGAGATCGAGGAGGTCGAAGCATGAGCGCCCAGCAGGAACTGCAGCAGCTCTCCCAGCAGCTCCAGGAACTCCGCGAGCAGATCGAGCAGCTCGAGGGCGAGGCCGATGCCCTCCGGGACGAGAAGTCCGACGTCGACGAGGCGATCGCGGCGCTCGAAGCACTCGAGACCGGCGAGACCATCCAGGTCCCGGTGGGCGGCGGGGCGTACGTCCGCGCGGAGGTCCAGGACATGGACGAGGTCATCGTCACCCTCGGCGGCGACTACGCGGCCGAGCAGACCGAGGAGAGCGCCGTGAGCACGCTCGAGAACAAGAAGGACACCCTCGACGACCGCATCGAGGAGGTCACGGACGACATCGACGACCTCGAGTCCGAGGCGGACCAGCTCGAGTCGAAGGCCCAGCAGCTCCAGCAACAGGCCATGCAACAGCAGCTCCAGCAGCAGGCCATGCAGGGGCAGGGACAGGAGCCGGGCGACGAGGGCGACGACGAGTAGGCGATGTTCGACGGACTGAAAGAGAAGCTCGGGAGCTTCCGGGACGAGGTCGAGGAGACCGCCGAGGAGAAGGCCGCCGAGGCCGCCGAGGAGGTCGAAGACGCCGAAGCGGCCGAAGCGGCCGAAGCGGTCGACGGCGCCGGCGAACGCGAACCGGGGGCGGCCGACGCGCCCAGTGACGGGACCGCGAGCGCCGGGGTCGCGAACGACGCCCCGACCGACGAGGGCGCGACCGGCGCGGAGGCGGACGACCCGGCGGCCGAAAACGCGAGCACGGGCTTCGGCCGCAAGGCCAAGTCCTTCGCCAAGGGCCGGTTCGTCATCGAGGAGGAGGACCTCGAGGAGCCGCTCTGGAACCTCGAGATGGCCCTGCTCGAGAGCGACGTCGAGATGTCCGTCGCCGAGGAGATCCTCGACACCATCGAGGAGAACCTCGTCGGCGAGACGCGGAAGTTCACCGAGTCCACTGGGTCGATCGTCGAGGACGCGCTCCGGGAGGCGCTGCTGGAGGTCATCAGCGTCGGCCAGTTCGACTTCGAGGAACGGATCAGGGAGGCCGAGAAGCCGATCGTCATCGTCTTCACCGGCGTCAACGGCGTCGGCAAGACGACGACGATCGCGAAGATGGCGCGGTACTTCGAGCGACGCGGGCTCTCGGCCGTCATGGCCAACGGCGACACCTACCGGGCCGGTGCGAACGAGCAGATCGAGGGCCACGCCGACGCGCTCGGGATCAAGCTCATCTCCCACGAGCAGGGCGGCGACCCGGCCGCCGTCCTCTACGACGCCGTGGAGTACGCCGAGGCCAACGACGTGGACGTGGTCCTCGGGGACACGGCCGGGCGCCTGCACACGGACCAGGACCTGATGGCCCAGCTCGAGAAGATCGACCGCGTGGTCGATCCCGACATGACGCTCTTCGTCGACGAGGCGGTCGCCGGACAGGACGCGGTCAACCGGGCCAGGGAGTTCAACGAGGCCGCGGCGATCGACGGGTCCATCCTGAGCAAGGCCGACGCCGACGCCCAGGGTGGAGCCGCCATCTCCATCGCCCACGTGACGGGCAGGCCCATCCTCTTTCTCGGCGTCGGGCAGGGCTACGACGACCTGGAGCGGTTCGACCCCGAGGAGATGGTGGACCGGCTCCTCGGCGATTGAACGGCCGGACCGGCGCGACGGCGTGACGGTCGTCGAACGGTCCCTCGCCCCCCGGCGAGACGGCTCGACACGTTCGAGGTACCGGATCCAGGACCGGAGCTACCGAGAACCACCGACGCGCCGGCGATCCCGGCCGAACACATCGGTCCGAACGATAGCTACCAATTCGTTCGGAGGGACGTTCGACACCGGCTAACTGTCTAGATGGAACGTTTTTGAATCGTCGTTCCTTCGTATCGCCCGTCGACGCCAGCCAGGAATCGCCGTCCGGACGCAGCCGCAAGGCGATCGCCGCCCGTGCCATGGAGGGGGAGGCCCGGGAACCGTCCGGACGCGATCCGCCACCGCGTCGACACGACTGACCTGCCGACCCGGCCACCGCGGAGGCGACCGTCAAGGGGGAAGGCGGTCGCCCACTCGCGACCCACGCCCGGTCTTCCAGAATCGCCCGGTTGTCCGCTGTCGTCCTCCGGACTGCGCCCGGATTTTCCGCCGAACGCCGAGAAAAAGGCTTTAACGCGGTCGTCGCCTATCCGTCGGTAAATGGTACTCGACGACTTGGGCAGTTCCCTTCGGGGCACCCTCGACAAGCTTCGCGGGAAGTCCCGGATCAGCGAGGAGGACGTCGACGAGGTCGTCAAGGAGATCCAGCGCTCGCTCCTGCAGGCCGACGTCGACACGAGCCTCGTGATGGAGCTGTCGGACAACATCAAGGAACGCGCACTGGAGGAGGAGCCGCCCGGCGGGACGACGGCCCGGGAACACGTGCTCCGGATCGTCTACGAGGAACTGGTCGACCTCGTCGGCGAATCGACCGAGATTCCCCTCGAGGAACAGACCATCCTGCTCGCCGGGCTCCAGGGGTCGGGGAAGACGACGACCGCCGCGAAGATGGCGTGGTGGTTCTCGAAGAAAGGGCTGCGGTCGGCCGTCATCCAGACCGACACCTTCCGGCCCGGCGCCTACGACCAGGCCAAGCAGATGGCCGAGCGGGCCGAGGTCGAGTTCTACGGCGACCCGGACTCGGACGACCCCGTCCAGATCGCCCGCGACGGGTTCGAGGCGACCGAGGACGTCGACGTGCACATCGTCGACACCGCCGGCCGCCACGCCCTCGAGGCGGACCTGATCGACGAGATCGAGGACATCGAGGACGTGGTGGAGCCCGATCGCTCGCTGCTGGTGCTCGACGCGGCCATCGGCCAGGGGGCGAAGGACCAGGCCCAGCGCTTCGAGGAGGCCATCGGGATCGACGGCGTCGTGATCACGAAGCTCGACGGGACGGCGAAGGGCGGGGGCGCCCTGACGGCCGTCAACGAGACCGGCTCCTCGATCGCGTTCCTCGGGACCGGCGAGACGGTGAAGGACGTCGAGCGCTTCGAGCCCTCGGGGTTCATCTCCCGCCTCCTCGGGATGGGCGACCTGAAGCAGCTGACCGAGCGGGTCGAGCGCGCGATGCAGGAGACGGAGGAGGAGGACGAGGAGTGGGAACCCGAGGACATGCTCCAGGGCCAGTTCACGCTGAAGGACCTGCGCAAGCAGATGAGCGCGATGAACAAGATGGGGCCGCTCGACCAGGTGATGGACATGATCCCCGGCCTGGGCGGCGGCATGATGGACGAACTCCCGGACGACGCGATGGACGTCACCCAGGACCGGATGCGCACGTTCGAGGTCATCATGGACTCGATGACCGAGGACGAACTGGAGAACCCCCGGTCGATCGGCGCGAGCCAGGTCCGCCGGATCGCCAAGGGGTCGGGCTCCGACGAGGAAACCGTCCGCGAACTCCTCCAGCAGCACAAGATGATGGCCCAGACGCTCAAGCAGTTCCAGGGCGGCATGGGCGGCGACATGGAGCGCATGATGAAACAGATGCAGCAGGGCGGCGGCCCGCCCGGCGGCGGTGGCGGCGGCTTCCCCTTCGGCGACTGAACCGGCCGGTTTTCTTCTCGATCGGGATCGTCGTGAACGGCGCGTTCTCCGTACCTCCGACGACACGCCGACCGTCAGGTCTCGTCGGGCGACCCCGGGAGGATCTCGTCCCGGTGGCGCCAGAGTTCGGTGAGCCCCAGGCCGAGGACGCCGAGGCCGATGACCGTCTCGCCGATCCGTCCACGCTGGACGCCGAAGGCGGCGATCACCAGCCCGACGACGACGGCGCCGGCCCGGACCAGGAGTTTCGAGTTGGGGAGCATCCGTCGGTGCTACATGGAACCCGGATTCACAAGTGGCTATCCATCCCCGCCCCGGGCGTTGTGAACTGGTACCACAATTCATCATAGTTTTTTCACTTCCGAGTGTGTCACACACCAGTATGTCACACACCCTGAACGCGATCCCCGCCGGCGACGATCCCCTCGGACGGGCGATGCTCGACTTCCACCGCGGCGGGCTCCGCGGCGAGGTCCGGTACGTCGACGGTGACCGGACGCGGGACGGCGCCATCGAGGAGAACTACTTCACCCCGAGGGGGGACTGGGCCGAGGACACGATCGAACGTCTCGAACGCCTCCCTGGCCCGGTCCTGGACGTCGGCTGCGGGGCCGGCCAGCACCTCCTGTGGTTCCGCGACCACGGCGTGGACGCGCTGGGTATCGACGTTAACCCGGGCGCCGTCAGGACGGCGGAGGACCGATTGACCC
>Ga0207797_1001274_pt1 | contig 18364 bp, 14 predicted proteins | sample PRCRCaboRojoPR_6_FD_187275 | JGI IMG/M metagenome (GOLD analysis project Ga0207797, IMG submission 187275) | Marine sediment microbial community from Cabo Rojo, Puerto Rico - PR CR 10% Liquid 1 (SPAdes) | ecosystem: Environmental > Aquatic > Marine > Coastal > Sediment | place: Cabo Rojo, Puerto...
ATCAAGATCCTGGTCATCGACCCTCCGGGCCTTCCCTGGGACGTCCTCTCCGCGGCCATTGCCCGGCTGGCCGACCGCTACGACACCGACCGGGTTCCCACCCTGATCTTTCCCGTGGACTACGTGGCCTCCCGGTCCGTCCCCAGCGACAAGGAGTACCACCTTTGGATCTATGACATTCGGAACGTGGGTCGGTTCAAATCATACCTGAAGCGGAACTACCGCATTCAGTACTGGTGATGCCGAACATGACGAACGACGCGCCCCCTCTCTACAACAGCCGCATCGCCAAGGTGTACCTCGAGTACGTCGCCACGGCCCACCCTGACGTCGACATCCGCGGCGTTCTGGAACACGCCGGAATGACCAAGCACGAGGTCGTGGACCCGGCCCACTGGTTCACCCAGGATCAGATGGACCGGTTTCACGACGCCCTGGTACGGGAAACGGGACACCCTGCTCTTTCCAGGGAGGCGGGTCGCTACACGGTCTCCTCGGAGGCGCTCGGCGCCGCCAAGCAGCACACCCTGGGAATGCTGAGCCCCATGTCCGTGTTTCTGGTCATGGGGAAGCTCTACCCCATCATGAGCCGGGGTGCCTCCATTACGGCAAAGAAGGTGGGGCCCGGCAGCGTGGAGGTCCGCTCCACCCCCGAGAGCGGGGTCTGTGAGCAGCCCTACCAGTGTGAAAACCGGATGGGCACCCTGGAAGCCCTGCCCAAGTGGTTCACGGGCAATTTCGGCCGGATCGAGCATCCCGAATGCGTGCACCGCGGAGACGACTGCTGCCGCTACCTGATCCGCTGGGACCAGACGAGGGCGCTTTTCTGGAAGCGGCTGCGGAACCTGTGGGCCCTTGCCGGGGTGCCCGGCCTGGCGGTGCTCTTTTTCTTCGTTCCGCTCCCGTGGTGGGGCATCGGGGTGATCGCCTGTCTGGCCGTTTTCTCCACGATTGCGTGGCGGTCCGAGCGGCTGGAGAAGCGGGCGCTCATGCAGACGGTCGAGCAGCAGGGGGACGCCGCCCAGGACCTCATGACGGAGATCGACACCCGCTACAACATGTCCCTTCTCGTGAAGGAGATCGGCCAGGCGGCCTCCTCCATCCTGGAGATTCCGGAGCTCTTGCAGCAGGTCGTCCGCATCATGGAGGCTCGCCTGGACTACGACCGGGCCGTGATCATGCTGGCCGACAAGGAGGGCACGCGGCTCGAGCACGTGGCGGGATACGGCTACACCCCGGAGGAGGAGGACACGCTCCGGCGCACGCCCTTCCACCTGGATGCACGGGACTCCAAAGGCCCCATGGTACGTGCGTTTCGGGAGCAGAAGCCGTTTCTCCTCAACGACATTCACAAGGACGAAGCCGACTTCTCCGATCGGACTCGAAGGCTGATCAAGGACATGGGCGTCGTCTCACTGATCTGCGTCCCGCTCGTGTACAAGGAGAAATCCCTGGGGGTCCTGGCCGTGGACAACGTCCAGTCCAAGCGCACCCTGACCCAGAGCGACCTGGGCATGCTGCTGGGGCTGGCCTCCCAGGCGGCCGTAGGCGTGTTCAACGCCATGTCCTACCAGCGGCTCCAGGAGAGCGAGAAGAACTATCGGGAGCTGGTCGAGAACGCCAACAGCATCATCCTGCGGGTGGACACCGAGGGGCGCATTCGCTTCGTGAACGAATTCGCCCAACGGCGGCTCGGGTATGAAGAGCTCGAGATGCTGGGAAAAACGTTTTACAAGACTCCGCTTGTCGGCGGTGAGACCGCGAAGCAGGACTTTCTCGACCGGGTGGACACCCTGCGCCGGCGACCGGATTGCACCGTGGTCCAGGAGACGGAGAGCGTGCTTCGTTCGGGGGTGACCGTTTGGATCGCCTGGACCTACCGGTCCATCCTCTCTGAGGGTGGCGAGGTCGTCGAGATCCTCTGCATCGGAAACGACATCACGGAGCTCAAGGCGGCGGAGCAGGAGAAGAAGCACCTCGAGCGGCAGGTCGTGGAGGCCCAGAAGCTGGAGGCCGTCGGGACCCTGGCCGGCGGGATCGCCCACGACTTCAACAACATCCTGCAGGCCATCCTGGGGTACACCCAGATCCTCCTCCTGGGCAGGCCGTCCGAGGACCCCGATCGGGGCAAGCTGGAGGCCATCGACAGGTCGGCTCGGCGGGGGAGTGAGCTCACCCGGCAGCTTCTGCTCTTCGGCCGAAAGGTGGAGAGCCGTCTCCGGCCGGCGGATCTCAACCAGGAGGTGGTCCAGGTGGTGGGGATGCTGGAGCGCACCATTCCCAAGATGATCGAGATCCAGTACGACCTGACTGACAACCTCCAGCTCGTCGAAGCGGACACCGTGCAGCTCGAGCAGATCATGATGAACCTGGGTGTCAATGCCCGGGATGCCATGCCGGAGGGGGGCGTTCTCCGGTTCGAGACCGCCAACGTCACGCTGGACTCCGGTTTCCGCAGGGCCAGCGACAAGCTGCGGCCGGGTGCATACGTGATGTTGACCGTGTCGGACACCGGACACGGGATGGAGCCGGAGACCGTGGCTCGCATCTTCGAGCCCTTCTTCAGCACCAAGAAGACCGGGCAGGGGACCGGTCTCGGTCTGGCCATGGTCTACGGCATCGTCGAGAACCACGGCGGCTCCATCACCTGCGAAAGCGAGACGGGGAAGGGCGCCACCTTTCGGATCTACTTCCCGGCGCTCGAGAGCCCGGTGGCGGAGGCCGAGGTGGAGGGCGAACGGGAACCTGTTCGGGGAAACGGTGAGACATTGCTGCTGGTGGACGACGACCCCACCGTTCGGGAGGTGGGTTTGGAGATCCTCCGCCGGTTCGGGTATCGCGTGCTTGCGGCGGAAGACGGCGAGGAAGCCCTCGAGCTGTACGATCGGGAGCAGGGGGCCATCGACCTGGTCGTTCTCGACTGGATCATGCCGGGCATCGGCGGGGAGGGGTGCATGAAGGCCATTCTCGAGCGGAACCCGGATGAAAAGATCGTGATCGCCAGCGGCTACAGCCTGGAGGAGCCGACGCGGGACGGGCGGGCGAGATCCATCCGAAAGCCCTACGACGTCGGGCAGATGCTGGGGGTGATTCGAGAGATGCTACACACCGCCGAATGAGGGCTTCCTGCCCTTGCAGAGGATGATCGGGGTGTAGGTGAACCGTTTCGGGTCGTTGAAAAACGCCAGGAAATCCGAAAAGAATCGTTCCTTCCCGCCCGGGTAGTCCTCCAGGACTCCCTGCGCTTTTTGTGAGGTGACCTCCATCTTCTTCAGCCAGTTGTAGGCGTCCGTCTCCCCGAGCTGCCCGTAGATCAGGTGATGGGCCGACATCTCCACCTTCAGCTCCTCGTACCCCAGATCGTAGAGGTAGCCGTAGAGCTTTCGCCCGGCGTAGGGATCGAAGTCGTGGTGCGTCTCAAGGACCCCCATCAGGCGTTGAATCACGGCCTCCATGCCCTCGGGCAGGGGGTGGTGGTTCAGGCAGTTGTGATCCAGATCCAGCAGGCAGAGGGTCCCGCCCGGCTTGAGGCAGCGGTCCAGGTTCTCCACGATGGCGGGGCTTCCCGAGCGGTTGTACTCCAGCACGAAGCGGACCCAGATGAGGTCGAACGTTTCCGCGTCAGGCAGGGGAAGGTTCAGGTCGTGTACGAGGAAGTCCATCCCGGGGACCCTCCCGTAGCGCTCCCGGGCGTGCCGAACGCGCTCCCCGGACCAGTCCGCGCCCAGGACGGACCCGCCCGGCTGGACGAGACCGTGCAGGATGGAGGAGGTCTTGCCGGGACCGCATCCCGCGTCCAGCACCCTCTGCCCGGGCCGCAGCCCGAACCACCGGGCCTGCTCCCGGACGTAGGAGGGGTCGGTTTTTCGCTCCAGGCGGGAGGTCTCTTCGGTGTGCTCCATCAAATAGGCGCTTTGGGGGATGCGATTCATCGTGCGATCCTGTACGGGAAGCCGGTATCTTCTCATGAAATCCCTGAAGAGCGAAGCCATCTTCCCGGTTCCGGGGTGTGTTGTCAAACGCATTCGAGGCGGGACTCGGCCGCCCGCGGTGGCGGACCGGTCTGCACCCTGGTTTTGAGAACCGGTTTCCGCCCTTGACTTCTCGAATCCCTTTTCCGACGATCATGGTTCCATCCCGGGAGAGCGGACCCGGCCTCGTGTCTCCGAACGGGAAGCGGGCTCTTCTTTTCCAGGAGCGGAAAACCCGACCAGGCGGTTGTCATGGCGAAGAAAGACACCCATGAGGAGCTCGAGCAGCGCATCCTCGAGCTGGAGAGGTCCTGCGCGCGGCTGGAGAGAGAGCGGGACGAGAGCCGGGAGCGCTTCCAGGCGGTCTTCGAGGGCTCGCGGGACGCCGTCTTCATTTCGAACGCGGAGGCCCGGTTCGTCCACGTCAACCGGGCCGCCTGTGCGTTGACCGGGTACGCCGGGGAGGACCTCCTCTCCATGCGCATCCCGGACCTCCACGCCCCGGAAGACCTCCACGCCTTCGAGCGGCACTTCGACGACATCATGTCGGGGGCGTCGCTCCTCAGCGAAGCGCTGATCCTGCGAAAAGACGGGAGCAGGGTGCCCACGGAGTTCAGCAACGCCCGGATCACCATCGGCGGCCGGCACCACATGCACACGACGGCGAGGGACATCACCGAGCGAAAGCGGGCGGAGGAGATCCTCAAGGTGTCCGAGCGGAGGTACCGTCGGATCGTCGAGGCCATCAACGAGGTCCTCTACTCCGTGGACGCAGACGGGGTCGTCACCTATGTCAGCCCCCAGGTGGAGAACGTCCTGGGTTACGCGCCCGTCGAGATCGCGGGAGAGCGATTCATCCGACTCGTACACCCCCAGGACCGGAGTGCGATCCGGCAGGCCTTCGAGGAGGTCCTCCAGGGCCGGATCCGCCCGCGCGAGTACCGCATGCGCGGCAAGGACGGGGCGTATCGCTGGGTGAGGACATCCAGCCACCCCGATCGAGAAGGGGGTCGGGTCGTGGGGCTCCACGGCGTCCTCTCCGACGTCACGGAGCGCAGGCGGACCGAAGAGGCCCTGGTGGAGAGCGAGACGAGGTACCGGAGCGTGTTCGAGAATGCGGGGACCGCCACCGTCATCATCGAGGACGACAGGACCATCTCCATGGCCAACCCCGAGTTCGAAAGGCTCAGCGGGTACGCCAGGTCCGAGGTGGAAGGAAGGATGAAGTGGACCGAGTTCGTGGGGCCCCGGGAGCGTGAACGCATGGAGGCCTTCCACCGCCAAAGAAGGCGCAGCGAGGAAAAGGCCCCCGGGGAGTACGAGTTCGAGTTCGTGGACCGGTCGGGGGAAACCAAGCACGTCCACAACAAGATCGGGGTGATTCCCGGGACTCGAAAAAGCGTTGCCTCCCTGACGGACATGACGAACAGGAAACGGGCCGAGGAGGCCCTCCGGGAAAGCGAGGAAAAGTACAGGCAGCTGGTCCAGCATGCCCCAGCCGGCATCTACGAGTTCGACCTGGAGAACATGCGGTTCCTCGGGGTGAACGACGTGATGTGCCACTACACGGGGTACAGCGAGGAGGAGTTCCTGTCGCTCGACCCGTTCCAGCTGCTCTGCGAGGAGAGCCGCCAGACCCTCAATGACCTGTTGGCCGACGTGGGCGCCGGGAACCGGAACCCGGACCCCGTCGAGTACCGCGTGAGGGGAAAGAACGGTCGGTCGTTCTGGGTCCTGGCCAGGGCCAGCTTCTTTTTCGAGCAGGGTGTTCCCAGGCGCGCCACCGCCGTGGTCCACGACATCACGGAGCGAAAGCAGTCCGAAATGGAGAAGCAGCGGCTGGAGGCGCAGCTGCGCCAGTCCCAGAAGATGGAGGCCGTCGGGACGCTGGCGGGCGGAATCGCCCACGACTTCAACAACATCCTCTCGGCCATCGTCGGGTACACCGAGATGGCCAGGATGGACCTTCCCCAGGGAGCCGTCAGCGGCAAGAGCCTCGACGAGGTGCTCAAGGCCTCCGAACGGGCCAAGGACCTGGTGAGGCAGATCCTGGCCTTCAGCCGGCGGACCGAGCACGACTCCAAGGCCCTCCGGGTCGAGCCGGTGGTCAAGGAAGCCTTGCGCATGCTGCGCTCCTCTCTGCCTTCCTCCATCGATATCCGATGGACCATCAGGCCCGCCCTGCCGGCGATCATCGGGGACCCGACCCGGATCCACCAGATCCTGATGAACCTCTGCACCAATGCGGCCCAGGCCATCGAGGACGAGCAGGGCGTGATCGAGGTCCGGCTGGAGGAGGCCGGGCTGGATGAGCTCGGCGCGGCCAAGGTCGGGGATCTCCCGCCGGGGCGGTACATCCGCCTCACGGTCCGCGACACGGGCATCGGGATGCCCCCGGACGTCAGGGAGCGGATCTTCGACCCCTACTTCACCACCAAGGAGGCGGGCGAGGGCACCGGCCTCGGCCTTGCCGTGGTGTACGGCATCGTCTCGGACTACGGCGGCGGCGTCACGGTGGAGAGCGAGGTCGGGCAGGGATCGAGGTTCTCCCTCTTTTTGCCGGTCGCGGAGAGCGAGGCGTCTTCCCCTCCCGACGCGGACCGCCCCCCAATGCCGCGCGGTCGAGGCGAGCACCTCCTCTTCGTGGACGACGAGCCCGCCATCGCAAAGCTGGGCCGGCAGTACTTCGAGCGACTCGGGTACCGCGTCACCGCCAGTCAGTCCTCCCCGGATGCGCTCGAGCTGTTTCGCACGAACCCCCACCGCTTCGACCTGGTGATCACGGACATGACCATGCCGCGCATGAGCGGGGACGAGCTGGCGGCCGCCATGCTCTCCATCCGTCCGGACCTGCCCATCGTCCTCTGCACGGGCTACAGCCAGCGGATCTCCGAGGCTCGAGCCAGGGAGATCGGCATCCGGGCCTACGTGACCAAGCCCACGACGGACAACGAGCTGGCCAACGCGGTCCGGAGGGTCCTGGACGGGATGGAACCGTGATCCCGGGTCTTGGACCCGCAGGCAGGCCGATGGGCCGCGAATTCAACGGGAGCCCTCGTCGGGGGGCTCGGCGCTCCCGGAAGCGGAAACCCCCGCCGTCAGCACCCACTGAAGGGCCTTCTCCACGCTCAAATCGACGGGACGGACCCGGTCCCTGGGAACGATGACCGCATACCCTCCGAGCTGGTAGCTCATCTGGAGATAGACCACGACGGACCCGTCACCGACCGCGTGTTGCGGCAGTCCGACCGTGTCCTCCCGCATCAGGAATCCAAGCGTTTTCATGTCAGCCTGCGGAATGTCCAACAGGACCGGCCGTCCCAGCTTCTCCTTGATGCCGCCTTCGAACAGACCCATCACATCGTGGATTGAAGAATAGAGAGCGCCTACAACGGGGAGCTTGCGGAACACCGTTTCGATGGATTGGATGAACTTTCGGGTGATCCACGGGTACATGAGGAGACCCACCAAAAACACGGTGACAACAACCATGGCAATCCCGAGGCCGGGGAGATACCAACCATTGGGAAGGATTCGAATGAGCACTTCCTTGAGCGCCCGCTCCATTCCAAAAAACGACCAGTATAAGACATATATAACGAAAAATGCGGGTACCAGAACTCCCAGTCCTTTTAAGAACGGCCGAAACAATGGTTGGGACATTTCTACAGCCTCCAAATACAATGATTGATGTGGATACCTATCATAATGCTGATGCGGTTCAATGGAAGTGCAGTCTGCTCGGATGCAGCGCCGGAAAGCCTGATGGCGTCGCAAAATGCCCTTCACCTTGAGATCTGCCCGCGGAATATCAACAGGTTATATTGTTTCCAGCGGCGGGTGAGCGGGTTTTTGCGAATCCGTCAAAGCCTGAGGTTGAGGTCGGAGCCGTCAGACGTACCTCCCGGACCGGAATGCCCTGGAAGGCACGGGCCCCCGGAACGAGAGCGGCGTCCGTCGGGACAAAGACCCGCTCCGAGAACAAGACATTGGTCCGGAAGGGTACCGTGTCGGACCGAACGCTTGGTTGTTCACTGAGAACGGAGCAACGGGCACGGGATGGAGGGACGGGTGGCGAACCTCGGATCCTCGAGCCTGCCGCAGTCGCGATTGGGGTATACAGGGGGTTCAACTGTCTGGAGAACGAGAGAGGCCACTTGCGGACGATACCGTCGAGGCCCTTGTCGCAGCTCGGGTCCCCGGGCCGCGTTGGGGCCGTCAAGAGCCTTCCCATGGATTGGCTCCCCTCTCAATGGCGATGCATCACTGGGAATCTCTCGCTTTGCCGGGTTTCAGTCGGTGGCCTCCTCGACCTTGTCTGCGGCTTTCTCTACCTGGTCGCCGGCCTCCTCCACCGCCTCGTCGATCTTCTCTCCCGCCCGTTCCGCCGGGCCCTCGTTCTCACAGGCGACGAAGCCCAGGGACACGGACCACAGCAACAAGAGCAGTCGCTTCTTCATTCCTCCCCCCCCTGATTGACGCATTGGAAAGAATCGGCTGCAGGTTGGTCATGTGATCGCTCCTTTGGCGCCGGGATGCGTTCCTTGTGTTCAGCGCTACTTGATTTCCAAGAGGTTGTGGACATTTTTGACGCCTCTTACGGACTCAGCCACCCCGGTGGCGTGGACCTTCTCCCCCACGGTATTCACGGCGCCGGTCAAGGTGACCTCACCCTCGAAGGTCTCCACGGAGATGGCGAAGCCGCTCAAGCGCTCGTCGTCGAAAAGGGCGGCCTTGACCTTGGTCGTGATGGTGGAGTCATCGATCACCTCGCCCGCTGATCTTCCCGCCGGCGTGGCGCAAGCGGTCAGTGCGCACGCCAGGATGACTCCGCACATGAACGCACGCGTTTTCTTCATGCTGCGTCCTCCCCTCGTCTTTCGGTTGCAGCGGTTGAGCCCCTCAGATGTCTTCGTTCCCCGCCGCCTCGATCCTGGACCCCGGCTCTCGCGGTGACCCCGCACCCGCCCTTGAGAGTACCCCCATCCCCCTTCGGGGGGAATCCGGTCCAACCCGTATGCGGGGGACGAAACGCATGTAGGGACCCTTCCCGGAGGACCGTTTCCGCACCTTCGCCGAAAGCCCGGAAACTCCCACCTTGAAATCAGGCGCTCCTGATGTTCAACCCATGGGGAAAGGTGTCAGAGCATCCTTGCGCGAGCCTTCCTTGACAGGGGGGAAACCCTCTCCCTATACTGCCTGCACGCTCGTCCGGGCGCTTCCCCTTTCGCGGTTCGGGCGTGCAACGCAGGGACCGGAGCGGGTGAGAGCGCCGAGGAGTGGAGATGGAGCCGTCCGAGCTGCCTTCCAGGAGGGCCTACCTGGAGCGACAGAAGGAGCAGGGTCGCCGTGTCATGGGCGTGTTCCCCGGGCGCTGCCCCCGGGAGCTCTTCTGGGCCGCGAACGTCGTGCCCGCGGAGATCTGGGATCCTCCACAGAGCACGGGACGGTCGAACGCCCACCTCCAGCCCACCATCTGCTCGGTGGTGAAGGCGGGGCTCGAGCTCGTTCTCCAGGACGGCGGCGCGCTCCTGGACGGCTTCGTTTTTCCCCACACCTGCGACTCGATCCAGAACCTGGGGTCGCTGGTTCGCGACTACCTCGACCTGGACCGTCCCTGCCTGTTCTTCTACCCGCCCAAGGCCCCTTACGGCCCGGCGGCGCGCTCCTTCCTTCGCCGGGAGGTCGAGCGGCTGCGGGAAGAGCTCGAAGCGATCTGGGGGCCCATCGACCCGGGCGAGCTGCAGCACCGGGCGGGACAGGGAAGGGAGCTCGCAGCGGTCCTCTCCTCGCTGTACGCGCTGCGGGCGGAGAGACGGCTCTCCGCGTCGAACGTCGAGTTCTACCGCGCCATTCGGTCGGTCGAGTATCTGCACCCGGAGGACGCCTTGCCGTTCCTGCAGGGGTTTCTGAAGGATCGGGAGCGTTCGACGCCGTCGCCCGGCCCGTGTCTCGTGCTGAGCGGGGTGCTGCCTTCGCCGGTAGAGCTGCTCTCCCTCCTGGACGAGCTGGGCGTTCGCATCGGCGACGACGATCTTCTCTCCTGTGGTCGGCGGATCCCCGGGGCGCTCGAAGCCGGCGGGGATCCCGTGGATCAGCTGGCCGGGGCCGTCCCGGCCATGCCGGCCTGCTCCACCGCCAACAGCCCGATGCAGGAACGCTGTGAGCAGCTGATTCGGAGAACCCGGGGCTGCGGTGCGAGAGGGGTGCTCTTCAACGTGATCAAGTTCTGCGAGCCCGAGCTCTTCTACCACCCCCGGCTGAAGGAAGTCCTGCGCGGGGAGGGCCTCTCGAGCCTGCTCCTGGAGCAGGAGGTCCAGGGGGGACTCTCCGGCCAGGCCCGGACCCGGATCGAGGCGTTCGCGGAAATGACGACGGCGTCTGAAAAGCCATGAACCTCGAGACCCGCCCCTGCAGTATCGATGCGTTATACCGGTTCCGGCGGTGGGTGAGCGGGTCTTTGCGAGTCCATCGAATGATCGGGCACGGGGGGGACTGACGGTGTCGCTTGCCGCGCGGGTCAGGTACGGATTCATGAAGGATGTCGGGGCGCCCGCTCTCATGGGCGCTTCCCGGGCGCTTCGGCGAAGGCGGCGGAAGCCCGGGCCTCCGAACCCGGCCCATGGCGCGCCGCTCGCCTGCAGCGGGCGGCTGCGCGAGATCATGACCCGCCACTACCTCCTGTCCCGCTACGCCGAGGGGGCGCGGCCCGTGGCCTGGGTCACCAGCGGCGCGCCGGTGGAGCTCCTGCGGGCGTTCGGGTTCTACACGGTCTACCCGGAGAACCACGGGGCGCTCTGCGGGGCCAAGGGCATGGGGTCCGAGCTCTGCCGCACGGCCGAGGAGAACGGCTTCTCCCAGGACCTGTGCTCCTATGCCCGCATCGATCTGGGGACGGCCGTCTCCGGGAGGACGCCGGCGGGACGGCTCCCCCGGCCCGACCTCCTGTTCGCGTCCAACAACATCTGCCAGACCGTGGCCTACTGGTACACCGTGCTGGCGGATCGGTGGGACATCCCGCTCCTCATGCTCGACACACCCTTCAACCACACGGGGGAGCCGGGGCAGGCGGAGGTCGACTACATGTCGGCCCAGCTGGAGGCCATGATTCCCACCCTGGAGCGGGTGTCCGGCCGGGGGTTCCGGATGGACGACCTGAGGGACGTGCTCTCCCTGTCCAAGGAGACGGCCGAGACCTGGGGCGAAATCCTCGGGACCATGAAGGCCACCCCGTCGCCCATGACCATCTTCGACGCCTTCGTTCACCTGGCTCCGGTGGTCTCTCTGAGGGGCCTGCCCGTGGCCCTGGCCTACTACCGGATCCTGCTCCAGGAGCTGAAGGAGCGGGCGGCTCGAGGGGAGGGCGGCATCCGGGAGGAGCGGAAACGGCTGATGTGGGACAACATCGCCATCTGGTACAAGGTCCGGGACTTCTCCACCCTGTTCGCGGAGCGGGGCATGAACTTCGTCACGGCCACATACACGAACGCCTGGGCGGAGACCGCTCCCCACATGAACCCCCGGCGACCGCTCGAGTCCATCGCCCGCACCTACAGCCGGGTCATCCTGAACAACAGCCTGGACCACCGGCTCCGGCTCATGGAGGGGCTGATCCGGACCTTCCGGGTGGACGGGCTCGTGATCCACTCGGCGCGGAGCTGCAAGCCCTACTCGGTGGGCCAGTACGACCTGAAGCGTCTCCTGATGGAACGGCTGAAGGTCCCCTCCGTGGTGATCGAGGCGGACATCGCGGACGAACGGGCCTACGCGGAGGAGCAGGCGCAAACCCGGCTGGAGGCCTTCTTCGAACGCCTGGAGCGCTGAGGGACGAGGCCGTGCGCACCGTTCCGCGTGTGCATGGAGGGACGATTTGGACTGCGTGGCGGGAATCGACGTCGGATCGCTCAGCACGGACGTGGTCATCCTGGACCGGCAAGCCCGCACGGTCTCCCACGGGATCGTCCGGACGGGGGCCAGCAGCACCCGGGCGGCCGAGGAGGCCCTGGCTCAGGCCCTGGCCGCCGGCGGCCTCTCCAGGGGCGAGCTGGTGTCGGTCGTGAGCACGGGGTACGGCCGATCGAGCGTCCCCTTCGCGGACCGGGCGGTGACGGAGATCACCTGCCACGCCCGGGGCGCCTGGTTTCTGTTTCCGGACGTCGGCACCGTGGTCGACATCGGCGGCCAGGACTCCAAGGTGGTTCACGTCGGCCCGGACGGGCGGGTGCTGGACTTCACCATGAACGACAAGTGCGCGGCGGGCACCGGCCGCTTCCTCGAGGTGATGGCGGAGAAGCTCCAGGTGGGGCTCGAGGAGATGGGAGACCTTTCCGTCCGCGCCGGAGGGGAGGTCACCATCAGCAGCGTCTGCACGGTGTTCGCGGAGAGCGAGGTGGTCTCCCTGGTGGCCCGGGATCACCCGCCGGAGGAGATCATTCGCGGTCTGCACCGGGCCATTGTCGGAAGGATCTGGGCCATGGTCCGCTCGCTCGGCATGAGGGGGGAGGTCTTCATGAGCGGGGGCGTGGCCAAGAACCGCGGCGTGGTCTCCCTCCTGGAGGAGAGGCTGGGCCAGGCGGTCCACGTGCCGCCCGAGCCTCAGATCGTGGGCGCCCTGGGGGCGGCGCTCATCGCCCTGGAACAGTAAGGATGCCGGCTTGACGACCACGCCGTTCTCCCGGAGGCGGCACCGCGTTCCCACACCTCCAACCCCTCGTGCGCGAACACCCCCCGATTTCGATTCAAGGAATCCCACCGAAAGGCCGTTGTAGGGAGGTGAGGATCTCGACGGGAGAGGTCCGCCTCCGAGCATCCCGAGCCGGGAGAAGGATCCATGAATTCGGCGGCCCGATTCCGGACCGTGCTTCTGATCGTTGCGGCAGCGATGCTGCTGCTTCCGGGCCGCGCGCACCCGGCCCCCCGGGTGCTGATCGTCCACAGCTACGAGCAGGGGCACGTCTGCGGGCAACCCCAGCACGACGGGCTCGTCTCGGCGCTGAAGCAGGAGGGGTTCGCCGTTCCCGCAGAGGTCTCCGTGGACGCCTACCACATGGACACGAAGCGGCGAAACAACACGCCCACCCTGATTCGAGCGCAGGCGGACAAGGTCCTGGGGATGGTCGAGTGCAAACCGCCGGACGTCCTCGTCACCCTGGACGACAACGCCTTCCGGACCGTGGGGCTCGAGCTGGCCGGCTCGGACACTCCGGTGGTCTTCTCGGGCCTGAACGGCCAGCCCGAGGCCTATCACGAGCGCCGGCCGTTCCTGGTTTCCCGGGAGAGGCCCGGACACAACATCACCGGGGTCTACGAGAAGCTCCACATCGTCGATGCATTCCGGGTCCACGCGCGGATGTTCCCCGGGGTGGGCACGATCCGCATCCTCCTGGACCGTTCGCCCACGGGTCGCGCCATCGCCCGGCAGATCGAGCTGGAGCTGGACGAGGCTTCAACGCGCGTGCCCTGGGACGTCCGAACCGTGCCCGACTGGCCCTCCTTTCAGAGGGAGATCCTGGAGGCCGGCCGGGACGAGTCCGTGGGCGCCGTCTACCCCGCCACCCTCCTCCTGAAGGACGAGAGGGGCCGGACCTACACGGCGCCGGAGATCTTCCGGTGGACCGTGAAGCACTCCACCAAGCCGGAGATCGCCATCAACTACGCCTTCACCAGGCTGGGGCTCTTCGGCGGGGCCGCCGTGGACTTTCACGCAATGGGGGCCCAGGCGGGCAGGATGGTCGCCCGGATCCTTCGCGGCGAAAGGGCAGGGTGCATTCCCGTGGAAGAGGCTCGTAAGTTCGCGCTGGTCTTCAACATTCAACGGGCGAGGCAGCTCGGCATCGACATTCCGAGCGACATCCTGATGGCGGCGGACGAGGTGGTGGGCGCCACCCCCTGAGGTGCGAAGGAGCAAGGTCCCATGGGTTCCGGAAAGCGCTTTTCCACCTTCCTGGTCCGCTTCCTCATGGTGTTCGAGGGGGTCTCCCTCATCCTGGTGGTGGGCATCCTCTACGGCGTGTTGAGCCGCACGATGACGCAGGAGTTCGAGAGCCGTCTCCGAATGGAGGGGGCCGAGGCGAGCATGGTGCTTCAGGACCGGATCAATCAGCTGGAGGCGAAGCTGAGGGAGCTGAGCCTGAACAACACCGTGCGGGTCAGCCTCATGCTGGGCGTTCAGGGGCAGCTCGAGGAGATCCTGGCAAGCCGGTTTTCACCGGACGACGGCGCGCGGTTCCTGGTCTGGGATGCAGAGAGATCCACGTTCATTCCCGAGCTGCCCGGCGTCCTGCAGCCCCTGAGCGGCTTTCTCGAGAAGGCCCGTGCCGGACGCGGCCTCAGGGAAGTCCGCTTCGCCGACCTCGGAAGCACGCCTCTCTCCGTGTCCACCGCACCGATCCGGAGAAAGAGCGAGGTGCTCGGGTACGCCCATCTCGTCTACGACATCTCGAAAGACGGGCGGATCTGGGCCAGATTGGGGACGAGCGCGCCTCGAAAGCTGCTGTTCCGACATGATTCCGGGCCGGTGGACCTCCAGACCGGGAAACGGCCGCCCACCGTTCAATGGACGGAACGCGACGACCTGAACCGGGCGGACGGTGGAGGCGTCCTGCTGCAGGGGGGCACGGCCCTGGTGGAGATCGAGGCGTTCCCCGGGATCTATCTGGCTGCCTCCTCCTCCCCCCTCCAGAGGAAGAAACAGGAGCTGATCCGCCTGCTCCTGGGCCTGTGCCTCATTGTCTTTCTGGGCACGATCCTGGTGGGGGTGGTGATCGGGAGGAAGGTGAACGAGCCCCTGGAGGATCTGGCCAACCAGGCCCTGGAGGTGGCGCAGGAGCCGGCGAGCGTCTTCCTGAGGAGGGAGGAGGGGCGGTACCTCGAGTTCCAGAAGCTGGCGGAGGCGTTCAACCAGGTCCTTGTGTTCCTGCTCGAGGCCCAGGAAAAGCTGCGCCGGAAGGCGCGCCGGGAGCTCCACGCGAGCGAGGACCGCTACAGAAAAACCTTCGAGAGCGCGCCTTACTCCATCAGCATCTCGGACAAGGAGAGCGGCCGCTTCTTCCAGGTGAACGACGCGTTCTCCCGGCTCTCGGGGTACACACAGGAGGAAGCGGTGGGGCGGACCGTCGGCGAGCTCGACCTGATCCCCGATCCCGACCAGCGGGAGCGGTTCATCCGTATCCTGGGTGAGGAGGGGGAGGTCAACGACTTCGAGATCCAGTACCGGACCAAGGACGGGCGCCTTCTCGACACCCTGCTCTCGGCCCGGCCCCTGGACTACGGAGGCGAGTCCTGCGTGCTGGCCGTGGTGACGGACGTCACGGAGCGAAAGCGTGCCGAGGCGGAGAAGGAACGGCTGGAGCAGCAGCTGCGGCACTCCCAGAAAATGGAGGCCGTGGGTACCCTCGCGGGCGGCATCGCCCATGACTTCAACAACCTGCTCCAGGCGGTCCAGGGGTATGCCGATCTCCTCCTTCTGAAGGACGGGAAGGAGGAGGTCCCGGGGCGGGCCGAGCTGAGCGAGATCTCCCAGGCCGCCCGGAGGGCGAGCGAGCTGACCCACCAGCTCCTGACCTTCAGCCGGAAGGTGGAAAGCCGGCTTCGCCCGCTCGACCTCAACCGCGAGATCGAGCAGGTCCACAAGCTGCTCGAGCGCACCATTCCCAAGATGATCCGGATCGAGCTCGATCTCAGGGAGGATCTTCACACCGTGTTCGCGGATCCGGCCCAGGTCGAGCAGGCCATGATGAACGTGGGGCTCAACGCCCGGGATGCGATGCCCGACGGCGGACGGCTCCGGGTGTCCACACGGAACGCGACCCTGCGCCCGGGAGACCGCGGCTGCCCCGCGGAGCTGAAACCCGGGGACTACGTCCTGATCAGCCTCTCGGACACGGGGGGCGGAATGGATCCCGAGATCCGGGAGCACATCTTCGAGCCGTTTTACACCACCAAGGAGTCGGGAAAGGGAACCGGGCTCGGCCTGTCCATGGTCTACGGGATCGTCAAGAACCACAACGGCGCCGTTTACTGCGACAGCGCGCCGGACAAGGGCACGACGTTCGAGATCTACTTCCCCGCCATTCGAAGAGAGCGCACCGAACGCGAGGTGAGGGCTCGGCCGGAAAAGCTGGTCGGCGGAAGCGAGACCATCCTGGTCGTGGACGACGAGAAGCCCGTTCGGGACCTTGCCGTGCGTGTGCTCCAGCATGTCGGATACCGGGTGCTGGAGGTGCCGGACGGCGAGGCGGCCATCAGCCTCTACGGCGAGAAGTGCGGCTCCATCGATCTGGTCCTCCTGGATCTCATCATGCCGGGCATGGGTGGGGAGCGCTGCATGGAGGAGATCCTTCGGATCGACGCGGAGGCGCGCATCCTCATCGCGAGCGGCTTCTCCATGCAGGAACCGGCGCCGGTGGGTCCCAAGGGCCCGGCCAAAGGGTTTCTGCCGAAGCCCTACGATGCCGCCAGCATGCTTCGCGCGGTGCGGAAGACGCTCGATGCCCCGGAGGACGGCTCGACCCGGCTGCAAGGGCCCCTGCACTGATTCACCGCTCCCTCCCGGGGGCGGAACCGCCCGGTCTCCCAGGATGGAACCTCTCGATACTTGAGGGAAAACGGTCTTCGGCCTCGAATCATCGCCCGTTCGAGTTTTTCCTTTACAGCAAATGGGAATTGCGTTATATGTTCCAATCTTCACAAGGGCCATGGTGAAGCCGGAAGGGCCGCCGCGGGCCGTTGAAGAAGGAGGGGACGCAGCATCGTCTTCGATTTCAAGAAGCACGGCCACTGGTACGACGAGATTGCCATCGTCAGTCAGCTGGGCCTGACCATGGCGGGGTCCATCCTGCTGTGCCTGGCCGTCGGGTACGGGCTCGACAAGTGGCTCCACACGAAGCCGCTCTTCACCATCGCCTTCATGATCCTCGGGATCATCGGGGGCGGCGTGACGGTGTATCGACAGATCATGAAGGTGCTCGACCCGGAAAGAGACCGTCCATCCGAAGCGGAACGTGACAATGATGGAAGCGGTTAGGGCGATTCAGAAAAAAACCTGCTCTCGGGCCATGCTGGCGGCAATCGCAGGAGCCGTGGTCCTGATGCTCGCCGGGGAAAAGGCGATCGGCAAGGGCCTGGTGCTGGGAACGCTTTTCAGCGCCGCGAACTTCATCGTCATGGCGCAGCTCCTGCACCGCACCCTGGCCGGTTCGAGGGCGAGGTCGACGGCGGCTGCGCTCGGATCCATCCTGTTCCGGTTCTCCCTGCTGGCCGTGCCTCTCGTCATTTCGCTCCGGACGGACGCCGTTCACTTTGTCGGCGTGGTCATCGGACTGTTCATGGTACAGCTGACCCTGCTGTTCGACTCCTACCTGCGGAGTCGCCTGTCCTCCACCGAAAACACCTAGAGCGGATTGCACGTCATGGACGAACTGACCCACCTGCCTCAAATCACCTTCGAACTGTTCGGGCTTCATCTCGTCGTCAACACGGAGACCGTGATCATGACGTGGATCGTCATGGGGTTGCTCATCCTGTTCGCCTTTTTCGCGACCCGGAACGTCTCCCGTCTGCCCAACCCCTTCCAGATCCTCGCCGAGCTGATCGTCGGCGCCTTCTGGGGGCTCACCAAGGATGCCCTGGACGAGGAGATGGCCCGAAAGTACTTCCCTCTGATCTGCACCCTGTTCATGTTCCTCCTCCTGGCCAACTGGCTCGGAACCTTTCCGCACCTGTCGGAACCCACCAAGGATCTGAACACCCCCCTGGGGCTCGGGATTCTGGGATTCCTCATCGCGCACTACTCGGGCATTCGGGCCAAGGGCTTCAAGGAGTATGCCAAGGAGTACTTCGAACCGATCTTTTTCATGGCGCCGCTGAACATCATCGGAGAGATCGCAAAGGTGGTCTCCATCTCCTTTCGTCTCTACGGCAACATCATGGGAGGCGCCATCATCGTCCTGGTCGTTTCCCATTTGGTCTACAGCCTGCTCCTGCCGCCTTTTCTGATCGCGTTCTTCAGCCTGTTCATCGGGACGATCCAAGCTTTCGTGTTTACCATGCTCACCCTGGTCTACATCTCAGTGCAGGTAAAATAGTTATGAATGTCGCCGAAACCATCGAGCTGGCCTCTTACGTGAGTGCGGGACTGTGCATCGGCCTCGGAGCGATCGGTGCGGCCGTGGGCGAGGGATACACGGCCGGCTTTGCCAACAGGGCGATTTCCCAGAAGGAAGCGAAGTCGGGCGATATCATGAAAACCATGCTGGTGGGACAGGCCGTGGCGGAGTCCGCGGCGATCTTCGCCCTGGTCATCGCCATCCTGCTCATCTTCATGGACTTCCCGGGTCAGAGCCTGCTGGGAGCCGCCTCCCTCCTGGGCGCCGGGCTCTGCATGGGCTTCGGCG
>Ga0207797_1001275_pt1 | contig 18363 bp, 14 predicted proteins | sample PRCRCaboRojoPR_6_FD_187275 | JGI IMG/M metagenome (GOLD analysis project Ga0207797, IMG submission 187275) | Marine sediment microbial community from Cabo Rojo, Puerto Rico - PR CR 10% Liquid 1 (SPAdes) | ecosystem: Environmental > Aquatic > Marine > Coastal > Sediment | place: Cabo Rojo, Puerto...
GGGCGGATCTGGCCACGGTGAATGACGCCCACGTCTTCCTCTCCCTTCACCACAACGCCACCGCCGACACGGCAGTGAACTTCCCCATCATCTACTACCACGGCAACGCCTCGGAGAACCGGGGTAGCGTGGCCCTGGGGCAGGCCGTGGCCCGGGAGCTCCGGAACGTCCTCTTCGCCGGCCAGGGTCCCGTCAGTCTGGTCTCGGATCACGTCATCTTCCCCGGGAGCGGCACGGCCGTCCTCCGGCACTCCTACGGGATTCCCGGCATCATCGGCGAGGCCTCGTTCTTCACGAATCCGGACGAGGAAGAGCGCCTGAAAGACCCGGCCTACAACCGCCGTGAGGCCGAAGCCTACGTGGCGGCCCTGGAGGCGTTCTTCTCTGGACCGGAAACGCCTTCCATCGCCGAGAAATACTCCACCGGCCGGATCCCTCCCTTCCGGGTCTTCCAGGAAGAGGAGCGCATGAGCGAGGAGGCGAAGCGGTGGCTGGAGAACTATCGCCGGGGCCTTGAGCTCATGGAGACGGACACGCCGGAAGCCCGGGCCCAGGCCTACGACCTGTTCACCCTGTCCGCCCGGTCCTTCCCGGATTCCTGGGTGGCCCGTGAGTGCCACCGCCACCGGGCCCTGCTCCTGGAAGAGATGGGGCGGGAGGAGGAAGCGGCCCGGGCCCGCCGCCGGGTACGGGAGTACTACGTGCCCGTGGATACGGACCGCCCCGATCCCCGGCTTGCTGCAACGAAACAGGCCGGAACGGTTCGTCCGTAAAGGCTACCAGAACGGCTCTCCCAAGAGGTCACGACAAGGAGCAGACCATGTCCAGGACTCCTCTACTCCTTCTCCTCGTCCTCCCTTCCCTGGCCTGCTGGAGTTGCGGCGGGGAGCCGGCCCGATCCGGCCCGATGGTGCGGGACAGCTCCGGGATCACTGTGGTGGAAAACGCCCTTCCCGCCTGGCCCGAGGAAACGGGTTGGAGGGTGACCGACGCCCCCTCCCTGGACATGGGGGTCATGGAGGGCGATCCGGACTACCAGTTCTTTCAGGTGGCAGGGGTGGTGCGCTGGCCCCACGGGCGAATCGCCGTGGCCAACGCTGGGACCAGCCAGGTCCGGTTCTTCGACCCGGAAGGCCGGTTTCTGGGCGCCACCGGCAGAAAAGGCGGAGGACCCGGGGAGTTCGAGGGTCTGGGATGGCTACATCCCACCCGGGGGGATTCCCTCCTGGTCTATGACTGGCGGAACCGACGAGCCTCGGTCCTGGCTCCCGACGGTGCGTTTGCTCGTTCCTTCCCCCTCACGGTCCTGGGGACGGCCTATGGACTGCCTGCCGTGGCCGACGTGTTTCCGGACGGGGAGATCCTCCTGGGCGCCGACATGTTTCTCAGTGGCGAAGAGACGGTGATGGGAGCGGCCCGGGACAGCGCCATCTACTACGTCCTGGATCCGGAGGGGGAAGTCCGGCACACCCTGGGCGCCTTTCCAGGGGGCTCCTACTACCAGACCACCGACGGGGAGAGCTGGGTGGGTGGGGGCCTGGTCTTCGGCCCCACGGGGCAGGCCGTCGTGTGGGATGACGGCTTCTACTACGGAAGCGCTGAGGCCTACGAGATCCAGCTCAGGAGCCGGTCCGGCGGGCTGAAGCGCCTGATCCGGTTGGCGTACCAGCGGCGGCCCGTCACCCGGGAGGACATCGACACCTACATCGCCGATCGCATGGCCCGGGCCCGAAACGAAGAGCGGCGCCAGATCTACCGGACCATGTTCGAGAACATGCCCTTCCCGGACCGGATGCCCGCCTACGACGGACTCCTGGTGGACGCAGAGGGGTATTTGTGGGTGGCCGAGTACCGTCCCCCCGGAGACGACCAACCCCGGTGGAGGATCTTCGACGACCGTGGCGCCTACCTGGGAATCGTGCACACCCCGAAGCGCTTCCGGATCTTCGAGATCGGCTCGGATTACCTCCTGGGCCGCTGGGCGGACGAACGGGACGTGGAGCACATCAGGATGTACGGGCTGGTGCGCTAGGGAAGCCTTCTTCCGCCTGGAGAAACGGGCGGCCTTCCTCCCAGGCGCTGAGATCCAGGAAGGGCTGGGTCAACAGAAAGCCCGCCAAGCTCGTAAGCTCCAGCGGGCCAGTTCCTTCTCCGTAGTACGCCGCCAGGGACTCGAACCCCGAACCTACTGATTAAGAGTCAGTTGCTCTGCCAGTTGAGCTAGCGGCGCTCTGAGCGGAAAAAGATAATGAGGAGGCGGCTTCCGGTAAACCGGGGCACCTGGCCGCTACACTCTCGCCCGCTCAGTCCTCGCCGCCGAACTCTCGATGCCGAACCCAGACCGCCGAACCCTCACCTGCTGAGGCTGCACCCGCAGAGCCCGCAACCGCCAAACCCGCGCCTGCTGAGTCCGCAACCGCCGAGTCCTCGGCCGCCGAACCGTCACCTGCTGAGGCTGCGCCGGTGAGCTCCAGCCGGCGCAATCAAACCCCCGAGACCCTTGCCCACAGGTCTTCGCAGCTCCCTGGTCAGAACGCCGGAATCCCCGTCACCGTCTGCCCCAGGACGAGGGTGTGCATGTCGTGGGTGCCCTCGTAGGTGTAGACGCTCTCCAGGTTGGCCATGTGCCGCATGGCCGAATACTCTACCAGGATCCCGTTGGCCCCCAGGAGGCGTCGGGCCTCCCGGGCAATCTCGCAGGCCATGTCCACGTTGGCCCGCTTCCCCATGGACACCTGGGCCGGCGTGTACTCGCCCCGATCCTTCAGCCGTCCCAGTTGCAGGGCCAGGAGCTGGCCCTGGGTGATGCGGGTGATCATGTCCGCCAGCCGGGCCTGCTGGAGCTGCTTCCCGGCGATGGGCCCGTCGAACATGACCCGCTCCTTGGCGTAGCTCAGGGCCTCGTGGTAGCAGGCCATGGCCGCCCCCACCGTGCCCCAGGCGATCCCGTAGCGGGCCTGCGTGAGGCACATGAGGGGGTCCCTGAGACCCGTGGTCTCCGGAAGGAGTGCGTCCTCGGGTAGCTCCACGTCCTCCAGGACGAGCTCGCTGGTGTCGGAGGCCAGCAGAGACAGCTTGCCCTTCTGGTCCCGGGCGGTGAACCCCTTGGAGTCGGTGGGAACCAGGAACCCCCGGATCCCGTTCCGGTCCCCGATCTCCCCGGTCTGGGCCCAGATCATGGCCACATCCGCCATGGACCCGTTCGTGATCCACATCTTGGTGCCGTTCAACACCCAGCCGTCGGAGGTCCGCTCGGCTGTGGTGATCATCGCCCCGGGATTGGACCCGTAGTCCGGCTCCGTGAGACCGTAGCAGCCGATCTTCTCCCCGGCAGCCAGCTTGGGAAGCCACTCCCCCTTCTGCTCCTCCGTGCCCCAGCGGAAGATGGGGTACATGACCAGAGCTCCCTGTACCGAAGCGAAGGACCGGATCCCCGAATCTCCCCTCTCCAGCTCCTGCATGATGAGGCCGTAGGCCACGTTGTTCAGCCCGGCGCAACCGTACTCCTCCGGGAGGTTCGCTCCCAGCATGCCCATCTCCGCCATTTCCCCGATGAGCTCACTGGGGAAACGGCGCTCGATGTAGGCCTCCTGGATGATGGGAAGAACCCGGTCCTCCACCCATTCCCGGACCGTGTCCCGGATCATCCGCTCTTCTTCGGAGAAGAGACCCTCGATATTGTAGAAGTCGACACCCTGGAACTTCTCGGCCATGGCCTTTGTCGCCTGAGTTGTGGTTCACGTAGGAGGCCGGATCTCTCGCACCGGCCTCAAAGAGCCAATCGGGATCCTTGAGCCAACCGGGATCCTTCGACGGAGCCAGTTCAGACGTTTCAGCTGAAACGTCTCCCCGGAGACGTTGTCGGGAACAACGCCGCAAAGTAATGAGATACCGACATCCGGCCCGAGAGATCCCTTCCACGGAATGGCCCTGCACCGGCCCGGCCCTGCACCGACCCGGTCAGACCACTCCATCCGCCACCCTGCCTGCCATCATGACCAAGGACCCGCAATGAGCAAGAAGAGAGACCACGCCGTCAGCCAGGGCATCAGCTTCGGTTCCGCCCTGGCCATCGCCATCTCGTGGACCACCCACAAGTCCATCCTCTGGGCCATCATCCACGGGTTTTTCAGCTGGTTCTACGTGATCTACTACGCTCTCACCCGGTAGGCGGCCCAACGAAGGGGAGCGCCACCTCTTCCATCCGTGGCCCGGCCCCTGGCGTCACTCCTGGGAAGAGGGTTCGGACGGTGGCTCGGTGGGAGGAAACGCATCCGCGGCTTTCCGGTTCCGGTAGCGCATGACGCCGTAGGCCACTTCCCGGGCGGCTCGTCCGCTGATCCAGAACGCCGCCACGACCGTGGCGATCCAGCCCCCGATGATGAGGCTGGAGGGTTGGATGTAGAACCAGATCCACAGGGCCAGGAGGGCGGCGAAGATGCCCCCCACCACCCAGCCCCAGAAGGCAGCCCGCTCCCGGGCTTTCTCCCGGCACTCCCGGCACCAGAGAAGCCGGTCCAGGTCTTCCAGCTCCTTCTGCTGAAGGCACCGGACGCACGTGGTGGTGTCGGGAAAACGGGACCGCCAGGCGGAGCCACGTTCCTTTCTTCCGAACAAATGTCCTCCTCGCTTCGAGGGCCTCGACGCCATCAGTCCGGATCCGCCTCCAGGGTCCGTATGATGGTATCGGTATATTCTGCGGTGGAGGCTTCCCCACCCATGTCTCGGGTCTTCACCTCCCCCCGAACCACCGATTCCAGGGCCTTTCGGATCCGATTCGCCACATCGGATCGATCCATGTGGTCCAGGAGAAGACAGGCCGCCAACAGGAACGCCGTAGGATTCGCCACCCCCTGGCCGGCGATGTCCGGAGCCGAGCCATGGACCGCTTCGAACATGCCGTGGGTTTGTCCCACATTGGCCGCCGGAGCGAACCCCAGACCTCCCACCAATCCGGCCATGAGATCGCTGAGAATGTCTCCGAACATGTTCTCCATGACCAGGACATCGAAGGAATAGGGATCCAGGACCAGGTTCATGGCCGTGGCATCGATGATGCGTTCATCCCACTCGATCTCCGGGTAGTTCCGGGCCACCTCGTGGGCCACATCCAGGAACAGGCCCTGGGTGTGTTTCAGGATGTTGGCCTTGTGGGCCAGAGTCACCTTCTTCCGCCCGTGCTCCCGAGCATAGTCGAAGGCGAAGCGGGAGATCCGCTCCGCGCCGAAGCGGGTGATGATCATCACCGATTCCGCCGCCGCCTGAGGATCCCCCTCCATGCCGATGAAGTGCTCCACCCCCACGTAGAGGCCCTCGGTGTTCTCCCGGATCAGGACCAGGTCGATGTCCTCGTAGCGGCCTCCCGGAAGGAGGGTCCGGGCCGGCCTCACGTTGGCGTAGAGATCGAACTCCTTGCGAATCTGCACGTTCACCGAGCGGAACCCCTTGCCCACGGGCGTGGTCAGGGGGCCTTTCAGGCAGAAGCGGTTCTGCTGGATGGAGTCCAGGGTGTCGGTGGGGAGAAGATCGTTCTTCTCCTCCAGAGCCCGGATTCCCGCCAACTGCTCGTCGTAGTCCAGGTCGGCGCCGGCTCGATCCAGGATCTTCAGCGTCGCCTCCACGACCTCCGGCCCGATGCCGTCGCCCGGGATCACGGTGATGGTATCCGCCACGGTGCTCGCCTCAGGAGTTCAGGAGTGGAGGTAACGTGGATTGTACTCGTACTCGGTGTGCTCTTCCCCCCACCGTACCAGGTCCTCAAGGAGGGTGGGGCGCCGGGTGCCGTCCCGCCGGGCCTTCCCGGCGATGTTCAGCGCCCGCTTCCAGGTCAGGTTGTTCAACGCGTTCCGGGAGAGAAGAGCTTCGGCGATCTTCTGCCCCCCGGGAGTCCGGGTCACGACCCTCACACCCGCCAACCCGGGATAGCGTTGGAAGAGCTCCTGGGTTTCCTGGCAGAAGAGGAAGATGTAAGGGCCGACCTGGGCCCAGAGGGTGCCCCCCCGGTCCAGCTGCCGCTGGGGCTGAACCACGGAGATCTCGGCCACGTTGCCGCTCATGGTGGCCGAGAACTCCCGTTCGTACGTGTAGGAGGACTCTACCTCCGCAGCCGTGGGCACGGCCAGGGGCTCCTCCCTGTCGCAGGAGGAGAGAAGGAAGGGAAGGCAGACCAGAAGAGCCCCGGCCCACCTCGGTGTCTCGAATCTATGGCCAAACATGGTCCTCGGTGCTCTCGTTCTTCGGGGGCCCATCCCCCCGCTCATACCTCTCTGGAAGCGCCCGTGCCAGGGTGCCTCCGCCCAGCTTCTCAGCCCGGCGTCATCCCAGGGGCAGGAGGGCCAGGGCCAGGGCGTCGGCCATGGACGCCAGGGTCGCCGCGTCGCCCGGAGGTCCTTCGTCTCCCTGGATCACCCCGAACCAGTACACCCTACCCGACGTTCCGTTGACCAGGGCTGCGGCCACCTCGTACGCCCCGTTTTCCCCGTAGCGGATCTCCACCGGGATCAGCACGACCTCGGCCCCGGTGAGCTCGGCAAGACGACGGATGTCCCGGAACAGGGGATCCCCGATGCGCCGGACCTGAGCCTGCAGGAAGATGCCCACGGGAAGCCCTCGCATCCTGGCCCCCATGCCCGGGGACCGATCCAGGGCTCGCCGGGTCTCGGCAGGAAGGACCCAGTCCACGGTTTCCCCCCGACTCCCGAGGGCGTGGGCCAGCTCCGGATCCGGTGTGAGCTGCCGGGCGACACCCTCCCGGAGCTGAGTGGGAAGAAGAAGCACCCGGTGGCCTCGCAGGTCCGGCACGGCGCCCCAGGTCTCTCCGGGGCCGGGGGGCTCCGGGTTCGAGCTGCAGGCCAGGGTCAGGGCCAGGCAGAGAACCAGGGGCGGGATGATGCAGCGTGGTCGCGATGGAATCATTGATCCCCCCTGCAGTCAGCGGTCGGGGAAGAAGCTAGTGGATCGCCGGGTCACTCTGAAGGCCCACTCCTCTCCCGTCCGGGCTCCGCCAGGAGGGCTCAGTATCCAAGGGCCCCGCTGTCCGGATCCCGTGGATCCGGTGCGCCTACCAGCTCGCCGGTGTCCGGATCCACCATGATGCAGTGAGTCCGCCCCTGGGTTCCCCGCATCTGTACGGTGTGTCCCATGGTCTCCAGGGCTTCCATGACCTGGGGCGTGAACGCTCCTTCCTCGGCCCGGATTCGGTCCGGAAGCCACTGGTGATGGAAGCGCTTGGCGTTCACAGCCTCCTGGATCCCCATCTCCAGGTCCACCACGTTCAGGATCACCTGGAGCACGCTGTTGATGATGGTCCGCCCGCCGGGACTCCCGACTACGGCCACCAGCTTCCCGTCCCGGGCCAGGATGGTGGGCGTCATGCTGGAGAGCATGCGTTGCTCCGGGCGGGCCAGGTTCGGCTCGGTCCCGATGAGTCCCCTCTCCGTGGTGAGGCCCGGGGCGGCGTTGAAGTCACCCATCTCGTTGTTCAGCAGGAAGCCGCCCCCGGGCACCACGATCTTGGAGCCGTACCCCGCTTCCAGGGTGTACGTCACGGAGACGGCCATCCCGTTGGCGTCCACCACGGAGTAGTGGGTGGTCTGGGGGCTCTCGGGGACCAGGGCCACGTCAGAGGGTGCGGACTCGGAAGCCCGGTCCGGGCGGATGGTGCTCCGGAGCTCTTCGGCGTACTCCTCGCTCAGGAGCCTGTCCAGGGGCACTTCGGCGAAATCCGTATCCGCCAGGTAGCGAGCCCGGTCCCGGAAGGCCCGGCGCATGGCCTCCGCCAGGTAGTGGGTATAGGGAGCGGAGTTGTGACCCAGGGCCGCCAGGTCGTACCCCTCCAGGATGTTGAGCATGAGCGCCAGGGCCGTACCCCCGGAGCTGGGGGGCGGCATGCTGATGACATCGTACCCCCGGTAGGACCCCTTGATGGGCTCCCGCTCCTGAGCCTCGTACCGGGCCAGGTCCTCCTCCGTGATGAGGCCCCCACCCCGCTCCATCTCCCGGGCGATGAGTCGGGCCGTCTCTCCGGTGTAGAACCCGTCCCTGCCCTGATCCCGGATCCGGGACAGGGTCAGGGCCAGGTCCGGCTGGATCCAGAGGGCGCCGGACTCATACGGCTCCCCGTTCCGGGAGAACTTGGCCACGCTGGCCGGATAGGGCTCCATGCGCTCCAGCACCCGCTCGAAAGAGCCCGCCAGGGCGTCGGAAAGCTCGAACCCCTCCCGGGCCAACTCCACCGCCGGCTCCACCAGGCGATTCCAGCTCCCGCTCCCATACCGTTCGTGGGCCAGAGCGAAGCCCGCCACCGTGCCCGGGACCCCCACGGCCTTGTGGCTGTTGTGGTGGATGTCGTAGGAGTACTCCCCGTTCTCGTCCAGGAACATCCGGGGATGGGCTGCCAGTGGAGCCTTCTCCCGGAAGTCCAGGGCCGTGGTCCGGCCATCCGGTGCCCGGATGATCATGAAGCCCCCACCCCCGATGTTGCCCGCGGTGGGATGAACCACGGCCAGAGCGAAGCCGGTGGCCACCGCGGCGTCCACCGCATTCCCGCCGGCCTTGAGAACCTCAAGACCCACCTGGCTCGCTATGGCGTTGGCCGAGACCACCATCCCCTGCTGGGCCCGGACCGATGCCGGGATGGCCGGGCCGGGTTCGGGGACCGAGGCCCGGGTGGCCTGAAGAAGCCCGGTGGGAAGGATCAGCAGAAGGCTGAGGGCCAGGACCGGGGGCAGAAGGGACAACCGGGAAGAACGATGAAGAGCTGAATCACGCATGAGACGTTCTCACATTCATGGGGCTCCCCTGCGCGGAGGGAAGGCCCGGGGTCCAGGGGTCACGCTCAGGGCCGACCGTCTGCGGCCCCTGCTCATCAAAAGACGCGAAACCCACCGGGTTCGGCAAGGCGGTGGCACCAGGTCTCGGACTTGCGCCCCGCCCGGGGGATTGGGGCCAGTTGGTCAGCCGGAGAGCGCTACGGCCCCGCTTCAGTCGGCCGCGGCGGCTCTCGGGCACGCCGTGTTTGCAGCAACAGACGGGTCGGAGGGCGTTCATTGCTGCGAAGACGGTAATAATCACCGTGTTTGCAGCAACAGACGGGTGGGAGGGCGTTCATTGCTGCGAAGACGGTGTGAATCCCCGGATGAAAAGGCCGCGACCGGCCCTTAGACCGGCCGCGGCCTTCTCCCCATACTCCTTTCCCGTGTTCGGGTGGGCGACCTTTCTCTCTTCGCCCAGATCCCTCCTCGGGGTCTTCTCCCGAATCCCTGCCCGGGTCCCTCTCCCTTCCTGGCTTCCCTACCGGGTCTTCGCCTCGTCGTTGTTCAGCTCGTCGATGTCCGCCGCCGTGCGCTCGTCACCCAGGAGGTGCTTGGCGAAGTACTCGGCCCGGAGCCAGAACCAGTAGTCTCCCATGTTCCCGTAGCCGTGGCGTTGGCCCGGGAAGATGAAGAAGTCGAAACGCTTGTTCGCCTTGATGAGGGCTTCGGCCACCCGGAAGGTTCCGGCGTGGTGGACGTTGTTGTCCACGTCTCCTGTGGTCAGCAGGAGGTGGCCTTTCAGGTGGTCGGCGATCTCCTGGTTCTTGTCGATGTCGTACTCCCAGGTGACGTTACCCTCGTCGTCCTCCACCCTCTTCACGCCGTGATGGGTCTCGGACCACCAGCGGTTGTACACCGAGTTGTCGTGGTTCCCGGAGGAGGAGACAGCCACCTTGAAGAAATCCGGGTAGACCAGCATGGCCGCCGTGGACATGAAGCCCCCGCCGGAGTGCCCGTAGATCCCCACCCGGTCGATGTCGATGAAGGGGTGCCGGTCCGCCAACTGCTCCATGCCCACCTTCTTGTCCGCCAGGCCGTAGTCCCGGAGGTTTCCGTACCCGTAGTTGTGGTACCACTTGGAGCGGTCCGGGTGGCCGCCCCGGTTTCCGATGGTGATGACGATGAAGCCCATCTGGGCCAGCCCCACCTCGTAGGCCCGTGTGGAGAAGGACTTGGCCACGCTCTCCGTCTGGGGCCCGGGGTAGACGTAGGCCACGATGGGGTACTGCTTCCCCGGGTCGAAGTCGAAGGGCCGGTACATGACCCCGTAGATGTCCGTCACCCCGTCAGCGGCCTCCACCTGGAAAGGCTCGGGGAACTCGTAGCCGGCGGCGATGAGGGCACTGAAGTCCGATTCCTCCAGGTCCATGAGCTTCTCACCGCTGGCGTTGTAGAGGGCCACCTTCGGGACCGTGTTCACCCGGGAGTAGTTGTCCACGAAGTAGCGGTTCGCCTCGTTCATGGACGAACGGTGGTTGAAGTTCCCGGGGTTCAGGAGGGTGAGGCCGCTGCCGTTCAGGTTCACCCGGTACATGTGGGTGTAGTAAGGGTCTTCCCCTTCCTCTCGGGCATTGGCCACGAAGAAGACGTGGCCCCGGTCCTCGTCGATGCCCACGATCCGGTCCACGTGCCAGGACCCTTCCGTGAGCCGGGTCTTCAGAGTGCCGTCGGGCCCGTAGAGGTAGAGATGGGCCCATCCGTCCCGCTCCGACCACCAGACGAAGTCCCCGTTGTCCATCCGCCGGGGTGGCTGCTGCTCCTGGTAGGTGTTCATCCGCTCCTCCACCAGGACCTCCACCTCCCCGGTGGCCGGATCCGCCACCATGACGTCGATCTTGTGGAGATCCCGGCTGGCCCGGTAGAAGTGGAGCTCGGGCTCGGGTGAGAGCCAGCGCAGGATCCGAGGCTCCTCCACCTCCCCGCTCCCGGCGGCGTAGCGATCGCCGGTGGGGGTGGGGTCCATGTAGATCCCCATGGACTGGTCCTGCCAGGGGTCCTTCTCGATCTCCCTCATCTCCCGGGACTCGGTGTCGTAGACCAGCAGCTCCGTCTGATCCACCGCCGAGTCCCCGGCCATGGCGTACTTGTAGCTCTCCAGCTTGGGCCGCTCGGCGCCGGCTACGTGGACCACCCAGAGGCTCTTCACCTCCCGCTCGTCCTGGCGGGTCAGGGCGAAGTAGCGGGAGTCGTGGGACCAGATGACCCGGGCGGGCTGGCGCTTCTCCCACTCCTCGTCCCACTCGTCCACGGTGGTGCCCCGGCCGCCCCCGGAGGAACCGTAGCAGTAGTGGCGTTCCCCGTCCGTGGTGAGCTGGGTCTCGTCCACCTCCACCTCGGCCTCGGCGGAGTCCGCGGCCTCACCCTCCTTGTCGTGCCGGGCCTCCACGATCTTCATGTAGTCGTCCCAGCCCATCATGTGCAGGTTGCACTCCCGGCTGAAGACCACCATGGAGCTGTCCGGCGAGACACCGGCCCAGCGAGGATGGGTCCGGGGCTCCTCGAAGTCCTCCAGCTCCCGGAGGGTCCGGGTGTCCACGTCGTACTCGAAGTAGAAGACCTTCTTTTCGGTTCTCCCCCGGCGGCCCCGCTCCTCCTCTTCCTGCTGCTGCTCGCCCAGCTCCTCCTCTTCGTCCTCCACTTCCTCCTCCTGGCTGGACTCCACCTCGAAACGGAGGGTGCTCTCGTCCACGAACTCGATGTTCCGGATGGGCAGGTGCTGGGCGTCCCAGGGGTCCTTCGTGATACGGGTGAGCTCGGAAGCGATCCGGTCCCGGTCGAAGATCTCCCGCTTCGTGCCCCGGTCCGGATCCACGATGTAGAAGAAGCTCCCGTCGGAATTCTCCCACTCGTACCAGAAGCGGTTCGTGTCCCCGATCCAGCGGGGATTCACCGTGAGGCTGTAGACCAGGTCGTCCATCTTGTAGGGGGAGAACCGGTCGGCCATCTGCCAGTTGGCTCCCCACACCCGGTTGTCCATGGCGTGGCTCGACCCCTGGACGGGCTCGGTCATCTGGCCCGACACGGCCTGGGGCCACGAGGTGAGGGCAACGAGGACGAAGGCCATGAAGCCCAGGAGCAGAGAGGTCCTGGTAGTCATGGGAATCCTGTTCATGCTGACTCTCCTGAAAGGGTTGGAGTCCCTGTTTTTCTGAGAACCGGATGGCGGAACGCAGCCGAGGGTGACGTCTGCCGGATCACGGCTCGTCCGGGGCCAGAGGTCAGCGGAGACGGTGTCTCCGCCGGCCTTCGGTGCCGGAGGATTCCGGAAAGAGTAGGCTCCGGGCTCCGGATACGCGAGGGCTTCTCACCCTCCCTCCCCCGTCAGGACCCATTTGTCGTCCCGGCGGGTGACCACGGCGGGCTTCAGGCCGAAGGGCTCCGGGGCGATGCCGTCGGCCATGTGCATGGCCTCCAGGCGGTAGGGGACGAACCGGATGAGGACGTAGTCGTCTCCCTCGGGGCCCTTGGGCCAGAATCTCTCGAAGGAAGGGCGCCAGTGCTCCTTCCTCAGCTCCTGGTCCTCCACCACCCATCCCTCTCCCAGGAGGGTCACGTAGGCTCCCTTGCCCGGCTCCTGGAAGCAGACCGTGGCCCGGGCGTCTTCCCGGAGCTCCTCCACCTTTCGGGACGCAGGGCTGGCTCCGAACCAGAGGGTGAAGTCCTCCTGGGGACCGAAGGGCTGCATGGGTCGGGCATGGGCCGTGCCGGACTCCGACAGGGTGACCAGCACGCAGAACTCCGCTTCCTCCATGATGGTCCGGGCCACGTCCAGGGTCTTTTCCGCAGTGATGTCGCTCATGTCGCCGTTCCTTCCCCGGTCTCCACCAGGGCTAGGGCCTCCTCCTGCCCGCCGTCCAGGACGCCCTGGGCCAGGGGGCGGAGCATGAGGCCGTAGAACATGTCCAGGTACCGTCGGGTCTCTTCCCGTTCGATGTTGGAGATGTACTTCCAGAACCCGTAGATGCGGGAGAGGGCCAGGAGCTTCTGGGCGTAGAGGTCCCAGTTGTACTTCTCCCTGACTCTGTCGATGGCGTTGTCGGAGATGGTCTTCCAGTAACCCGGCTCCTCCTGGCAGAGGTTGAAGAACCGGATCATCCGACGGGCGGCGTCGTCCCCGTGGTGGGGGTCGATGTGAAAGCCGGATTTGCCGTCCTCCACCACTTCCAGGGGGCCTCCGTAGCGGGTGGCGAAGACGGGGAGCCCGGAGCTCATGGCCTCCACCACGGTGAGGCCGAAGCCCTCGAAGAGAGCGGGCTGGACGAAGGCCCCGTGCCGGTCGGCCACGTACCGGTAGATCTCTCCCACCCGATTCTTGTCCGTCTCTCCCCGGACCCAGCGAGCGTCTTCGTCCATCTCGTGCTCGTCGAAGAGGCGGTGGATGCCCTCGATCTGGGCCCGCTCGTCCCGGTCCTTGGAGCGGCCCGGGTCCACCTCTCCACCCACGATGAACAGGTCCACCAGCTCCCGGAGCTCCGGATTGCGACCGTACCAGTCCACCAGGCCGGCCATGTTCTTGATCCGGTCCAGCCGGGACATGGCGAACAGCAAAGGCTTCTCCCGGTCCGGGAGCACCCCCCGGGCATTGGGCCCCGGCTCGCCGAACACCAGCTCACCGATCTCCTCCTTGATGTCGGGCATCCTCCAGTCCTCTTCGTAGTAGGGGAAGAAGATGTCCGGATCGGCGCCGGGAGCCACGATGTTGAACTTGGGATCGAAGCAGTCGATGCCCGAGAGCACCCGGTAGAGGCCCGGAAGGGTGAAGGCCTGGTAGCTTTCGTACTGTCCCACGCCTTCTTCGGTGCCGGCGATCTCCTGGTAGGTGCTGGTGATGATGAAGTCGGCGGTGTTCATGGAGATGAGGTCCGCCGTGTACTGACACGAGAAGTGGTACTCGTCCTCGAACTCCTCCCACCGGAGATCGGAGTGCATGTACTTCGTCTTCTCCAGGGCGTGGGCGATGTTGCACTGGGTCACCTCCAGCCTCTTGGCCAGGATGCTGGCCACCAGGTTCCCGTCGGAGTAGTTGCCCAGGATGAAGTCCGGCCGCTCTCCCAGCTCCGCCACCAGCTTCTCCTCGGCTTCCAGGGCAAACCGTTCCAGGTACGGCCAGATCTCGAACCGGGAGATCCAGTGGGGGACGATGTCCCCGTCCTCGTCCCGGAAGGGCACCCGGAGGATCCGGGCGTTCCGGGTGCCCATGATGGGCTCCAGGGGCTGGTCGCAGGTGGTGTCGCCGCATTCGGGGATGAGGCGGCTGAGGACCACGATCTGGGGCTCCACGTCCAGCCCCTCCTCGTGGATGGCCCGGCGCATCTCCCGCTCCAGGGCCCGGACCTGGTCCAGGATGTAGACCACCTGTCCGCCGGTGTCCGGCTTGCCCAGCACCCCGGCCTGGCCGAAGTAACCGTGGGGAGAGATGATGGCGATGGCATCGATCATGGGGATCCGGGCCAGGAAGGTCTCCAGGTTTCCGGGAGAGGGGGCTTCCAGGATCTCGGAGAGAAGCTCCATGGTCTCGTGGATCCGCTCCGCCGAGCGTCCCCATCCGGGCTCGAACCCCAGCTTCCGAAGCTCGGGACCGAAGGCGGCCCACCCGTCCTCTTCCTCTGATTTCTCCAGCAGCCGGAGAGCTTCCCGCAGGGCTCGTCGGAGCCCACTCAGGCTCTGGATGCCCTCGTTCAGCATGAGCTGCCGGCCCCGGACGGCGTGCATCCGCAGGAACTCGAACAGGCGCTCCTTGCCTTCGCCGTTTCCACCGAAGAGGGTGGCCGAGAGGTGTCGGTTCAGGAACTTCACCCCCTGGCCGATGGAGCGGGACTCGGTGAGTCGGGGGAATCCCCGCTCGAAGGGGTCCAGGTCCACCTCCAGAGTCCAGTTCAGGTTCCGGAAGCCGTCCTCCAGGAGGCGCTCCTTGGAGCGGAGGAACTCGGCCACCGAGATCTCCCGGCTCATGAGATCCTCGGTATGGACCTGCAGAAAGCGCCACTTGGCCACCCGGCTCCGGAGGGCCATGAAGAAGGCGGGTCCGTGGACCACGATCTCCTGGGTGGAATAGATGAGGGACCGCAGCGGACTGTCGTCCAGGGGTGCTCCGGGCTCCGTCCCACAGAACCGGTCGAACTCGTAGGTGAGGTCCGACCAGGTGAGGAGGGATTTGCCCAGGGCCCGGTAGCGGCGGAAGAGCAGGTAGATCTCTTTGCGGTGCTTCCTGAGAAGCTCCGGAAGAGCGTCGATCATTCGTCGTCCTCGTCAGGTACCTGGTCGTCAGGTATGGAAATGGTGTCGAAGAAGTCGTAGTGGCGGATGCCTTCCAGGATGCCGGAGGCATGGCCCGACTCGGCAAAGTAGACCCGGGGCTGCCCTTGCAGGGCATCCAGCTCCGGGGTGTGGTTGGCCACCACCACACCCAGGGTCTCCCCGGCCAGCATGTCGGCATCGTTGCCCGAGTCCCCGGCCACCAGGATGCGGCTCAGGGCCAGGCTCCACTTGTAGGAGAGGAAGCGGATGGCCAGACCCGGGGAGGCCCGGACCGGCGTCACATCCAGGTCCGTCCCGTGGTCCAGGGTGGCGGTGACCCGGAGACCTTCGTGCCGGAGCCTCCGTCGAATGGCCCGTAGATCCAGGGTCTCGGCGTCGCTTCGGCGGAACCGGAGCCGGAAGGGAGCCGGGGGCTCGTCTTCCAGGAGGGTGAGCCCCTCCGTGGATCTCAGCACCTCCTGCACACGCTCCGGCTCCCAGCGGTAGTCGATCTGTCGCTGCCAGGAACGGTCCGGAACCAGGGGCTCCCCGTAGTGGATCTCCGTGCCCGTGGCGGAGATGAGGATGTCGGGGATGGGAAGACCCAGGTCGTCCAGGGCCGCCAGGGCCATGGTCAGGGGGCGGCCGGTGGCCACACCGAAGCCCACATGGTCCCCGGCCTCCTCCAGCTCCATGAGAAGGGATTCCAGGGCCTCCCGGTCTCCGGTAAGGGTGTTGTCGATGTCGGCCATGAGGATCCGGTCGATCCTGGGAAGCCGGCTCCGGCGGGTCAGGGGACGGATCCCCTCCTCCGTGGGCAGACCCCCCAGAGCCTTGCGGACCTCTTCCATGTAGCGTCGGGCATGGCTGTCCCAGGAGAAGGTTTCGTGGACCCCTTTCAGCCCGTTGGTGGACCAGCGCTCCCACCGGTCCCTGTTCGTCACCGCGTCCAGGATGGCCTCGCCCATGGCGTCGGCGTCCTGGGGATCCACCAGGACCCCGTTCTCACAGGCGTCGATGATGTCCCGGGGGCCCCCGTCGTTGGTGGCCACGATGGGCAGACCGCTGGCGGCGGCCTCGATGAGGGTGAGGCCGAAAGGCTCGGTGAGAGCCGGATTCACGAACACGCCACCGGAGGAGGCGGCCGTCCGGTACATGACGGGGACGTCCTCCGGGTCGTGGTGCTTGGGGTAGGCCACCGAGCCGTACAGGTCGTAGCGGTCGATGAGGAGGAGGATCTCGGTGAGGACCCGGCGGGCCCCGGCGGACATCTCCCTGATGTCGTCCCGGTTGCCCGCCACCAGGAGGAGGTTCGCCGCCTCCTGAAGCTCGGGGTTCTCCCCGTAGGCCTCGACCAGGGTGGTGAAGTTCTTCCGCTCGTCCGGTCTGGCCATGGACATGACCAGGGGCTTCGAGGGCTCGTCCAGGAACCGACGGACTTCCTCGAGGATGGGTGCTTTCCCGGTAGCCCCCTCCTTCTCCTGGCTGTCGTTTCCCTCCCCGTGCTTCTCCCAGGCCTTCAGGCCCGGTGGTGGCGGCGAGAACCGGCTCAGGTCAACTCCCGGAGGAATCACCACCATCCGGTCCGGCTCGTAGTGATCGTAGAGCTCGTACTGCTCCCGGACCTCCTGGCGGGTGCTGGCGATGACCAGGGCCGCAGCCTCCAGGGCGCCCTCCTCTGCCTCCAGGCGCCGGGTGAACTTGTAGCGCTTCTCCAGGGTCTCTTCGTCCTGGCCCTTGGCCAGCAGCCTCCGCTTCTTCACCCGACCCAGGGAGTGTCCGGTGAAGACGAAGGGGATTCCCAGGATCTTGGCCACCTGGGACCCCACGAAACCGGCATCGGCGTAATGGCCCTGGATGAGGTCCGGAGCCCGGCCCCGCTTCCTCACCAGGCGCATGATCTGGTCCACCAGGCTCGGGAGGTAGGGCCAGAGGCTCTCCTTCCGGAGGTAGCGGCGGGGACCGAAGGGGAGACGGACGATCCGGGCCCCGTCGGCCAGCTCCTCCCGGGGCTCGGCGTAGCTGTCGTCCACCCGTTTGTCCCAGACCTGCCGGGTCACCACTTCCACCAGCTCCACCTCGGGCTGGCGGGCCAGGACCTTGGCCTGGTCCAGGACGTAGGTCACCTGGCCTCCGGTGTCCGCGTCCCGGCCCAGTTCGATGTCAAAGCCCCGGACCAGGCCGTGGACGCTCAGGGACATGACGTACAGGCCGTGGGACGAGCCACGGGGGAAGGACTCAGACGCCATCCTGCCATCTCCTCAGGTGTCCGGAATAAAGGCGGGGCTCGTCGGGGATGGCTCCCCGGAAGCGGCAGAGCTCGGCGGCGAACTCCGCTGCCCGCCTCAACGTATCGGCCAGGGCCCAGGCCTGCTGGATTCCCAGGACCATGACGGCGCTGAAGGCGTCCCCGGCCCCCACTGTGTCCACGGCGTCCCTGACCTCCGGAGCCTTCTGCCAGACCGCCTCCCGGGCGTCCAGACCCAGAGCTCCCTCCTCTCCCAGGGTGACGACCAGGTTCCGGATGCCGTGACGGCTCTGCAGGTCCCGGGCGGCCTGGAGGAGATCCCCTCGCTCGTCCATGGTCCGTCCGGACAGCAGGGAGGCCTCTTCCCGGTTCATCTTCACCCAGTCCGCTTCCTCCAGGAGCCGGGTCACCCCTTCCCGGGTCCACCAGGGCTCCCGAAGGTTCACGTCCAGGAGTACCGGGCAGGCAAGGGTGTCCCGGAGGTGTCCCAGGGTTTCCCGGTTGGTGGGCTCCCGGAGGGCCAGGGTCCCGTGGTAGAGGAGGTCCGTCCGGTCCAGGACCGGGGCCGGGGGAAGGGCGTCCTTGCGGATGGCGTCGTAGGCCTGGTGCTCCTGGATCCGGTAGCGGACGTCCCCGTCCCGGAGTTGGGCCTGGACCTTGCCCGTGGGTCGTTCCGGGTGGCGCTGGACCCCGAGCCGGTCCATTTCCCATTCCTCCATGCGCTCCAGGATCTCGTCTCCGGCCTCGTCCCGGCCCACGGCGCTCACCAGGAGGGGATGGGCCTTGAAGCCCCGGAGGTGCCAGGCCACGTTGAAGGGAGCTCCTCCCAGGACCCGGCTGCCGTCCGGGAAGTGGTCGAAGAGGGCCTCCCCGAAGATCAGGGGGCGGGAGGCTTCCTCGGCTTCCCATGCTTCCGGCGCATTCGGATCGGGTGACGAGCTCATCATCGTGGCTCCGCTGGGGTCGTATTCGGCCCAGTGGACCGTAACCTCCCGGGGAAGAAAGGGTTCACAGGAACCTACATCATCGACGCCTCCAGGGAACCGGCGGCCCGGACCCGGTTAT
>Ga0207797_1001276_pt1 | contig 18348 bp, 19 predicted proteins | sample PRCRCaboRojoPR_6_FD_187275 | JGI IMG/M metagenome (GOLD analysis project Ga0207797, IMG submission 187275) | Marine sediment microbial community from Cabo Rojo, Puerto Rico - PR CR 10% Liquid 1 (SPAdes) | ecosystem: Environmental > Aquatic > Marine > Coastal > Sediment | place: Cabo Rojo, Puerto...
CGCCCAGCGCCTGACCGGCCGGCATCGAAGACTGTTTGAATCGGCTCCACGTGGTCGGGCACATGAGTTCGGAGGACGCCGGGGCCGGGACCGGTGGGGAGGGCGCCGCCGAGGACCGTGCACACGAGAACGCGGGCGAGGACGTGATCGCGGTCGACGCCGACGACAACCCCGAGGGGCTGGTCAACCGCCTCGACGCCCACACCGGCGACGGCGTCCGCCACCGCGCCTTCACGACGTTGCTGTTCGACGGGGACGGCCGGATCCTCCTGGCCCAGCGCAGCCCCGAGAAGCGCCTCTGGGACACCCACTGGGACGGCACCGTGGCCTCCCACCCCGTCGAGGGCCAGTCCCAGGTCGAGGCCGCCCGGGAGCGCCTCGCCGAGGAACTGGGCGTCCAGCCCAGCCAGTACGGCGACCTCCGGGTGACCGACCGGTTCGAGTACAAGCGCCACTACCACGAGATCGGCGTCGAACACGAGGTCTGTGCCGTCCTCAAGGCCACGCTCTCGGACACGACCCTCGACCCCGATCCCTCGGAGGTGGGCGGCCTGCTCTGGGTCGACTACGAGCACCTCCACGCCCACCCGCGCTGGTACCGACAGCTCCGGTATTGCCCCTGGTTCGAGATCGCGATGCGGCGGGACTTCCGGGACTGAGCTCACTCGCGTCGCGAGGCCAGGGCGGCCCACACCGCCACCGCGCCCAGCAGGATCGCCGCCGGCAGCGGCAACACGAGGTAGGCGTCCCGGAGGCTCAGCCCCACGTCCGCGATGAGGCCCTGGGCGGCGGGCAGGGCAAGGATGGCAGCGGGGACCACGAGAAACGCCACCAGGACCATCCCGACGAGCACCCAGCCGCGCCAGCCGAATCCCTCGGCGGGCGGCGCCTGGGCCGGTCGCGTGGCCGCGCGCTGGGCCCCGTCGTCCGCACGCTCGGTCGCCGATTCGTCCTCCGGGGACGGGGCGGCCGTTGTTCTCTCCTCCCCGGCGAGGTCACCCATCGTACTCGCTGTCCGGGACGACGACGACCTTCCCGAAGCCCTCGCGGTCCTCGAGGAGGCCGTGGGCGGTCTCGATCTCGCTCATGGGCAGGACGTCACGGATGCGGGGCTCGAAGGCGCCCGCCCAGACGAGTTCGAGGACGTCGTCGACCTCGCCGGGCGTGCCCATCGTCGACCCGACGACCTCGAGCTGGTTCCAGAAGATCTGGTTGATGGCCGTCTCGGGGTTGGCGCCGGTGGTCGCGCCGCAGGTGACGACCGTGCCGCCCTTCGCGAGGCTCGAGAGGGAGTCCTGCCAGGTGGCCGCGCCGATGTGGTCGACCACGACGTCGACGCCGCGGCCGTCGGTCAGGTCGGCGATCTCCGCGGCGAAGTCCTCGGCCTCGTAGTTGATGACGTGGTCGGCGCCACAGTCCCGGGCGTGCTCGAGCTTCTCGTCGGAACTCGCGGTCGCGTAGACGTCGGCGCCGACGTAGTCGGCGATCTGGACGGCCGCGTGGCCGACGCCGCCGCTGGCCCCGAGGACGAGGACGGACTCGCCCGGCTGGAGGTCCGCCCGGGTCAGCAGCATGCGCCAGGCCGTCTGGAAGACGAGCGGCGCGGCCGCGGCGGTCTCCCAGTCGACGCCCTCGGGGACGGGCACGAGGGTGTCCGCGGGCATGGCGGCCAGTTCGCTGTGGATGCCGCGGACGTGCTCGCCGATGATCTTGTAGTCGGTGCACAGCGTCGGGTCGCCGTCGCGGCAGAACTCGCAGTGGCCACACGAGAGGCCGGCCGAGAGGGCGACCCGATCCCCGGGTTCGAAGCGCTCGACGTCCTCGCCGACGGCCTCGACGACGCCCGCGCCGTCGCTGCCCGTGATGTGGGGCAGCTCGAGGTCGAGCCGGCCCAGCGCGCCGAAGCCGATCCGGGTCCAGACGTCCAGGTGGTTGAGCGCCCCCGCCTTGACGTCGATCAGGACCTCGTCGCGGTCGGGCTCGGGGTCCGGGAAGTCGCCGTACTCGAGGACGTCGGTGTCGCCGTGCTCCTGGAACTGAACGGCCTTCATGTCTCGGCGGTCGGCCGGCGCGCGAAAAACGGTGACGGTTCACACCCCGGGCCGGCCACGTGACGGCGGCACGCGGCGGGCGGCCCTTTATTGGCGCCTGCGGCGAAGGCCCGCCATGGTCGATTTCCAGTCCCGGGACACGCGGCGGGGCCCCGAGGACGACGACGAGGACGAAGCGGGAGAGGCGTCCGTGACCGCGGAGGGCGAGGCGGCCGCGGAGACCACCCCGGCGGCGCTCGGCTTTGCGGTGGTGACCGTCGGTAGCGAGCGGACGATCGACGAGGACGCCGCCGGCGACGCGACCGTCGAGGCGCTGGCCGAGGGCGTGGGAGAGGTGGTCGTCCGCGACGTGATCGGCGACCGCTACGACGGGATCCAGAGCACCGTCGGCTCCCTCGTCGACCGGGGCGACGTCGACGTCCTGCTCACGATCGGCGGCACGGGCCCCCAGCCGTCGGACGTGACCGTGGAGGCGGTCGAGCCGTTGCTGGACAAACACCTGCCCGGCGTCGGCGAGCTGATCCGCCGTCGCTGCGCCGAGGAACGCGGCTCGGCCGTCGTCCGAACCCGCACGACCGGCGGGATCATCGAGGGCGTGCCGATCGTCTGTCTCCCCGGCGATCCGGTGCTGGCACGGACGGGGACGGAGGCGGTGGTGGTGCCCGAGGCCGAGCCGCTGGCAGAACTGGCGGCCGTGGAGGAAGAGTGAGCGAACCGGCGCGTCGGCCGGCCCGAGCGGCCGGCCCGGACCGATGGTGAGGAGGCTCGCCGAGGGCGTCTGGCAGCTCGACTTCACGGGCGTCAACGGCTACGTCGTCGACGACGGCGGGGCGAGGACCCTCGTCGACGGCGGGATGCCCTGGCACGCCGGCCGGCTGGAGCGCGCGCTGGCGCGGGTTGCCGGCGGCCCGGCGGGGATCGAGCGGGTCCTCGTGACGCACTACGACGTCGACCACGTCGGGGCGCTGGGCCGGGTCGAGGGCCTGGAGGCGCCAGTCTACGCGGGCGAACCCGACGCGGCCTACGTCGCGGGGACCGCCAAACCGCCGCTCGCGAGCAAGAAGGGGCTGTTCCAGCGCGCCGTGGGCGTCGGCTACCGGCCGCCCGCCGGGGCCGTGTCGACGGTCGCCGACGGCGACACCGTGGGCGGGTTCACCTGCTACCACACGCCGGGGCATACGCCTGGACACATCGTATACATCCACGAGGGGCTCTCGCTCGCGCTCCTGGGCGACCTGGTCCGGTCGACGGACGGTGGCTTCGAGCCCTCGCCCTGGTTCCTGAGCGACGACACGGGCGCCGTCCGCCGGAGCGTGCGCGACCTCGCCGAGCGGGCGCCGCCGGTCGAGATCGGGGCGCCGGGACACGGACAGCCGATCACCGCGAACGCCGGGGCACGGCTCCGCGGGTGTGCCGACGAGCTCGGGCCCTAGGCGGCGAGTTCCTCGGCGACGGTGGCCGGCTCGAGCAACTGGGGGTCGACCACGAGGTCGGCCTGGCGCCGGGCGAAGTCCGGCAACGAGCCGTCGGCGTACACGACCACGTCCAGCTCGGGAACGAGGTCCTTGGCGACGGAGATGGAGGTGGCCTGCTCGACCTCCGTGAGGACGTAGGCGTCCGCCTCGAGGATGCCGGCCTCCTCCAGGCCGGGACGGTTGGCGACGCTCACCCGGCCCACCTCGACGCCCTCGGCCTCGAGGGCGCCCGTGATATCGTACGCGTCCGTCCCCGCGACGACGACCTTCATTGCCGTGAGCGAGGGGGCCGCCGGGTTTGTGTGTTGTCACTCGCGGCCGCGAGCACCCACCGAGGCCCGATCACTCGTACTCGATCGTCGCCGGGGGTTTGTGGGTCACGTCGTAGAGCACGCGCGAGACGTTCTCGTTCTCGCCGGTGATCCGGGACTGGATGCGCTGGAGGGTCTCCCAGTCGATCTCCTGGGCGCGCGCGGTCATCCCGTCGCGGCTCTCGACCGAGCGGACGGCGACGACCCAGCCGTGGACGCGGTTGTCCCCCTTGACGCCGGTCGCCTTGCCGATGACCGCGGCCAGGGCCTGCCAGGGGTCGTACTCCTCGAGTTCCGCCTCGACGACGTGGTTGGCCTCGCGGGCCACCGCCAGCTTCTCCTCGGTGACCTCGCCCAGGATCCGCACGGCCAGGCCGGGGCCGGGGAAGGGCATCCGCTCGGAGATGATCTCCTCGAGGTCCAGTTCCCGGGCCACCTCGCGGACCTCGTCCTTGTAGAGGTCCCGCATGGGCTCGACGATGCCCTCGAAGTCGATGCGCTCGGGGAGGCCGCCGACGTTGTGGTGGGACTTGATCGTCCCCTCGCTCTCGATGCGGTCGGGGTAGATCGTCCCCTGGACGAGGTAGTCGGCGTCGACCTCGCGGGCGACGGTCTCGAACTCGCGGATGAACTGCTCGCCGATGGCGTGGCGCTTTTCCTCGGGGTCGGTGACGCCCGCGAGCGCGCCGAGGAAGCGGTCCTGGGCCTCGACGATCCGCAGCGATTCCATGTAGTCGAAGGTCTCGCGAATCCCCTCGGTCTCGCCCTTCCGCATGAGGCCGGTGTCGACGTAGACGGGCGTGAGCTGGTCGCCGATGGCCTCGTAGGCCAGCGCCGCGGCCGTCGAGGAGTCGACGCCGCCCGAGAGGGCGATGATGGCGTGGGCGTCGCCGACCGCGTCGGCGATCTCGTCGATCTTCTCGGGGACGAACGCGTCGACGTCGACCATCAGTCGTCGCCCTCCGCCGGGGCGGGAGTCTCCGTTTGCTGGCCCCGGACGGCCTCCAGGAGGCCGACGAACGGCGGGCTCGCCCGCGTCGGCCGGGAGCGGAACTCGGGGTGGAACTGCGTCCCGAAGAAGTACGGGTGGTCTGGCAACTCGAGGATCTCCATGCGGTTGCCGGACTTGCCCGAGAAGACCATGCCGGCCGCCTCGAGGTCGGGGATGTACTCGGGGTTGACCTCGTAGCGGTGCCGGTGACGTTCCGTACAGGAGGTGTCGCCGTAGAGGCGGTGGGCCAGACTGCCGGGTTCGATCTCGGTCTCGTGGGCGCCCAGGCGCATCGTCCCGCCGAGGTCGTCGAGGTCCTGCTGCTCGGGCAGGAGGTCGATCACCGGGTGGGGCGTGTCCTCGTCGAGTTCGGCCGAGTGGGCGCCACCCAACTCGAGGACGTGCCGGCTGAACTCGACGACGGCGAGCTGGAAGCCCAGACACAGGCCGAGGAAGGGCACGTCGTTCTCGCGGGCGTACCGGATCGCCTCGATCTTGCCCTCCGTGCCGCGGGCGCCGAAGCCGCCGGGGACGACGACGCCGTCGACGTCGGTCAGCTCGTCGTCGTGCCCGTCGGCCAGCTGTTCGGAGTGGATCCAGACCCGGTCGACGTCGAGGCGCTCCTCGAGGCCGGCGTGCTTGAGCGACTCGTGGATCGAGATGTAGGCGTCCTCGAGCCCGTACTTCCCGACGATGGCGATCCGGGCCGAGCCCGCCGTCTCCCGGGTGACGTGCTCGCGCCAGGTGGTGTCCCGGTCCCGCTGGGGGAGGGCCTCCCGCTCCAGGGCCAGTTCCTGGATGACGAACTCGTCTAAGCCCTCGTCCTCGACCACGAGGGGCACGCGGTAGATGTCCTCGACGTCGGGGTTCGAGAAGACGGCGCTGGTCGGCACGTCACAGAACAGCGCGATCTTCTCCTTGGTCTGGCGCTCGAGGGGGTCCTCGCAGCGACCGACGAGGACGTCGGGCTGGAGGCCGATCGAGCGCAGCTCCTTGACGCTGTGCTGGGTGGGTTTGGTCTTCTGCTCGCCGTTCTTCGAGTAGGGGACCAGCGTCACGTGGGCGAAGAGGATGTCCCGCTCGTGTTCCTCGTGGGCGAACTGGCGGAGGGCCTCGAGGTACTGCATGCCCTCGATGTCCCCGACGGTCCCGCCGACCTCGACGATACAGACGTCGGTGCCGGCGGCGGCCTCGCGGATGCGCCGCTTGATGTCGTCGGTGACGTGGGGGATGATCTGGACGGTCTTGCCGAGGTAGTCCCCCGCGCGCTCGGCCTCGATGACGTTCTGGTAGACCTTCCCCGTGGTCACGTTGTGGTCCGAGGTCATGTCGATGTCGAGGAACCGCTCGTAGTTCCCCAGGTCGAGGTCGACCTCGCCGCCGTCCTTGAGGACGTAGACCTCCCCGTGCTGGAAGGGATTCATGGTGCCAGCGTCCACGTTGAGGTAGGGGTCGATCTTGACCGCGGTCACGTCGAAGCCGGCGTTGGCGAGCAGTCGGCCGATGCTCGCCGCGGTGATCCCCTTCCCCAGCCCGGACATCACGCCGCCAGTGACGAAAATGAACTTCCGACCCAGGCTCGGGTCGTAGCCCGTCTCGGGTTCCGTCGGCATACTGACCGTGCGCGAGCCGGCGTCAAAACCGTTTCGACCCACCGTCCCTCCCAGGGATCCCCGGGACGGGAAACCGCCGGATTGCGCCGGGATTCGGGCCGAGCGGTCGCCCGCCACCGGGCCGAACCGCCAGGCGGGGACTGTCCTGCGTTCCGCGACCTATCCCCCACAGTGGCTCGCCAGGAACGTGCTCGCCGCCGTCGCGACCTGGTCGGTCTGGCCGACGAAGAAGTGGTCGCCGGGAATCGACTCGGTGGCGTGGCCAAGCGCCGCCGCTCGCTCGCGCACTCGCGCCCAGTCCACGGTCGTGTCCCGCTCGCCGACGACGACCTGGAGCGGTGCCCGGATCCCGTCGAGGACGGCCGGCACGTCCGCGCCGCCGGAGGTGGCCGGCGGGGCCAGCACCGACACCGCACAGAGGTCGGCGCGATCCGCGGCCACGCGGAGGGCGATGCCGGCGCCGAAACTGTACCCGAAGCAGCCGACCCGCTCGTATCGCTCGTGGGCCCAGTCCAGGGCGGTGTCGACGTCGTCGGCCTCTCCACGTCCCTCGTCCCAGGGGCCGTAGTCGAGGCGGAGGCAGTCCAGACCTGCCTCCCGGAGGGCCGCCGAGACCGCGCGGAGCTTGGCGTCGCGCCGCGAGCCACCGTACTGCGGGTGGGGTGGACAGGCCACGACGGCCGCGTCGGCGTCCCCGCCGTCCAGGGCCGCGCGGACCGCCCGATCGCCGGGGAGTTCCCGCACGTCAGCCATACCGGGCACAGGCGGCTCTGATGTTTAAGGTTCCTGGGCACCACCATCCAGTATGGGCATCCTGTCGCGCACGAATCACGTCATCCGGTCGAAGCTGAACGCGGTGTTGAACCGGGCCGAGGATCCGCGGGAGACGCTCGACTACTCCTACGAGCAGCTCCGGGACCAGCTCCACCGGGTCCGGCGGGGCATCGCCGACCTGACGACCCAGAAGAAGCGCCTGGAGATCCAGAAGCGCCGCCTCGAGGACAACGTCGCGAAGCACGACGAGCAGGCCAGGGAGGCCCTCCGGCAGGACCGCGAGGACCTCGCACGGCGGGCCCTGGAGAAAAAGCAACAGAAGACCACCCAGATCGAGGAACTCGGGTCCCAGATCGCCGACCTGGAGGCAAAGCAGTCCGAACTCGTCGAGAAGAAAGACGACCTCAAGACCCGGATCGAGGCCTTCCGGACGCGCAAGGAGACGATGAAGGCCCGCTACGAGGCCGCCCAGGCCAGCTCCAGGGTCTCGGAGGCCATGACCGGCGCGGGCGAGGACATGGCCGAGATCGACCGCACCATCGAGCGGGCCGAGGAGCGCACCCGCGACGCGGAGGCCCGCTCGGCGGCCCTCGACGAACTCCGGGAGAGTGGCGCCCTCGAGGGGGCCGGCGTCGACGAGCTGGACCGGGAGCTCGAACGGCTCGCCTCGGACGCGACCGTCGAGTCCGAACTCGAGTCGATCAAACAGGAGGTCGAGGGTGGGCCGGCCGAGGCGGTCGACCCCCCGGCCGTCGACGAGGACGACGTGGACGCCGAGCTGGAGGAATTGAAAGACGAAGCGGCCGACGAGGAGGCGGGAAAGTAGGGCTCAGAGGCCGTAGAGGACGACGATACCGGCGGTCGTCACGACGGTCAGGACGGCGAGCAGCGGCGCCCCCACGCGGGCGTAGTCGGTGAACCGATAGGCACCGGGGCCGTAGACCATCAGGTTCGTCTGGTAGCCGACCGGCGTCAGGAAGGCCGCGCTGGCGCCGAACAGCGTCGCCAGGACGAACGCGAAGGCGTCGGCCCCGATGACCGCGGCGAGGTCGGCCGCCACCGGGCCGAGCAGGACGACCGTCGCCACGGGCGTGATCGTGGCCGCCAGGAGACTCGCGATGAGATAGACGGCGGCCAGCGCCAGGACGGCGGGGAGGCCCGCGACGAGGAGGCCCAGCCCGTCGGCGATCGCCGTCGCGCCGCCGGTCCGCTGGAGCGCCACGCCCAGCGGCAGGAGGCCGGCGAGGAGGAAGACGACGTTCCAGCTCACGGCGTCGTAGGCGTCGCCCGGGCGGAGGCAGCCGGTGGCCACCATCGCGACGACGCCGCCCAGCGCCGCGATGGGGATGGCGACGGGCGTGAAGGCGCCGACGCCGACGACGCCCAGGAGGATGGCGACCGACAGCGGCGCGCGGACGTCGAGGTCGGGCAAGGGCCGCTCGAAGCGAGGGAGCACCGCGTCCGGCCGGACCGTCTCCGAGAGGATGACGTCGCCGTCCTCGAGGAGGTGCTCGAGGGACCGCTCGGTCGTCTGCACGAGGAGGGTGTCGCCCGTGCGGAACCGGGTCTCGCTCAGTCCCTCCCGGCGGAGTTCGTCGCCGCGGCGCAACGCCAGGACGGTCACGTCGTAGCGCTGCAGGAGCCGGGCGTCGGCGGGCGTCTCGTCGAGGAGGTCCGAGTCAGGCGGAACGATGACCTCCGCCAGGGCGCCCGGGTGGTCGGCCGCGGCCACCGCCCCCACGTCGACGGCCGCCCGCGGCAGCTGGCGGCAGTCGTAGTCGTCGGCGAACCGGTTGAGCACCTGCGGGTTCGCCCGGAGCGTCAGGCGATCGCCGGCGGCGATTTCCCGGTCGCTCCCGGCCACGTAGGTCTCCGTCACCGTCCGCTCGACCGGCGTCCCGTCCGGGGCCTCCTCGCTCGGCTCCGCGCGCTCGCGGTGGACCTGGAGAATGTCCAGATCCAGCGCGAGGTCGGCGTCGAGGAAGACCTCCGTCGGGGTGTGGCCGACCAGGGGCGAGCCGTCGCGGACGACCACCTGCGCCAGGTGGCGCTCGAGGTCGTACTCCTCGGCGAAGCCGGTCTGGGGGGCGACGCGGGCGGGCGTGAGCCGGTACCCGACGGTCCCGAGATAGAGGAGGCCGACGCCGAGGACCAGCACGCCCAGCGGGGTGAACTCGAACATCCCGATGGGGCGGCCGACCGACTGGACGGCCACGTCGCTCGCGAGCAGGTTGATCGAGGACCCGACCAGGGTGAGCGTGCCGCCGAGCATGGCGGCGAAGGACATCGGGAGGAGGAACTTCGACGGGGAGAGTCCCCGATCGTCCGAGAGTTCAGTCAGCAGGGGGATCAGGACGGCCACGACCGGCGTGTTGTTGACGATCCCGGCCGCGAGGCCCGTCGAGCCGAGCGTCGTGCTCAGGAGGCGGCCGTCGCTGTCCCGGGTCAGGCGGCCGAGGTGGGCGCCGAGCCAGGCGACGACGTTCGTCTCCTGGACGCCCTCGCTGAGGATGTACATCCCGATGATCGTGATGACGGCGGGACTCGCGAACCCCAGCAGCGCGTCCGCGGCGGGCACGCCGGTGTAGGGCTCGAGCACGGCGAGGGAGACGAGGACGCCGATGGCGGTGATGTCGGCCGGGAGCCACTCGGTGACGAAGAGAAGGAGCGCGAGGCCGACGAGCGCGAACACGAGGAGGGCGCCCGTCGTGAGAGCCATGCCACTGGTTCCGGCGGAACGGCCTTAAACCGTCGGTGCAGCCCCCGTGAACGGGTCGGGTCCCGCTACCGGCGCGCGGTGTTCACGCCGAGGAGGCTGTTGATCATGCACTTGCGCGTGAGGCCGGTCACCAGCAGGACCAGGCCGATCAGGACGAGGACGATGCTCGTCAGGGCCTGTGGCAGTGGCCCGACGGCCACCCTGACCACGCCGGCGTAGCCGAGGACGCCGACCGCGAGCAGGAGGACGCCCAGTACCAGCCGCACGGTTCGATCCAGGCCGCCGACGTTCGTTTCCATGGCACGCGCTAGGGACGGGGTCGACATAAGGTGTCGGCCGATTTCCACGTCGCGGGAGCCAGCGGGCCGCCGGCGCTCAGCGCCGCAGCGTGCTCAGTCCGAGGCCCGTGTAGAGCGGGCAGGTCCGCGAGAGGCCCGTCACGGCGAGGACGGCCCCGATGACCACGACCACCGTGCTCGTCAACGCCTGCGGCAGCGGCCCGACGGCCAGCGGAACCACCCCGGCGTAGCCGAGGATGCCGAGGACGAGGAACAGGGCCCCGATGGCGATGCGGGCGTACCGGTCGACGTCGCCGACGTTCGGTTGCATGGGCATATCGAACAATACTGCCGCCGGGGACTTAAAAGAGCGGGGCGCAACCCGGCCTTTCGGCACGCTTTTTACCGGCCGTCGGGTTTGCGGGGATATGCGACTGCTCTTCATTCACTCGGACCACCTCGAGTTCGAGGCCCGCGAGGCGGTCTCCGACGACCTCGCGGAGCGCGAGGGGGTCCCCCTCGAGGGACGCATGGAGGAGTGCGTCACCGTCTTCGTCAGCGTGGAGTCCGGCGACGCCGAGGACGTCGACGGCGTCGTCGAGAACGCCCTGGTCGAGCTCCGGGACGTCACCGACCAGCTCAGCACGGGGAAGGTCGTCCTCTACCCCTACGCCCACCTTAGCGAGGACCTGGCCGCGCCCGACGTCGCCACGGCCGTCATGCAGGACCTCGAGGCCGCCCTCGAGGCCGAGGACTACGAGGTCCTCCGGGCGCCCTTCGGCTGGTACAAGTCCTTCGAGGTCTCCTGCAAGGGCCACCCCCTCGCGGAGCTCTCCCGGCACGTCGCCGCCCACCGCGACGAGGAAAGCGAGGCCGAGGAGCCCGCCCGCGCCCCGAGCGACTGGCAGGTGGTCTACCCCGACGGCGGCCTCGAGGACGCCGTCGCCGCCAAGCCCGACGTCAGCGACGACATGCGGGCCTTCATCGAGGACGAGGTGGAGGACGTCGTCGCCAGCCCGGGCGAGGAGCCGCCCCACCTCGAGTTGATGCAGGAGAAGGAACTCGTCGGCTACGACGAGCTTTCCGACGTGGGCAACCTCCGCTTTTACCCTCGTGGGAAGCTCATCCGGGACGCCCTGATGGCCTACGTCAACGACCTCGTGGTCCGGTACGGCGGCATGCCCGTCGAGACGCCGATCATGTACGACCTCGGGGCCCGCTCGATCAGCGAGCACGCCGGCAAGTTCGGCGAGCGCCAGTACCGCTTCGAGTCCGGCGACCGCCGGATGATGCTGCGCTTTGCGGCCTGCTTCGGCCAGTTCTCGATCATGCGGGACATGCACATCTCCGTCAACGACCTGCCCCTGCGGATCTACGAGATGTCGACCTACTCCTTCCGGCGCGAGCAGAAGGGCGAGGTCACCGGCCTGAAGCGCCTCCGGGCGTTCACGATGCCGGACATGCACACGGCGACGCGGGACATGGACCAGGCCCGCGCGGAGTTGCTCGCCCAGGCGAAACTCGCCCTGCAGACCTCCGAGGACCTCGACATCAACTACGAGCCCGCCATCCGGGTCACCCGGGACTTCTACGACGAGAACGAGGCCTGGGTCGACGAGGTGGTCGCGGAGCTCGACAAGCCGGCCCTCCTCGAGATCCTCCCCGAGCGCCACCACTACTGGTCGGCCAAGATCGACTTCGCCGCCATCGACGGCCTGGGGCGGCCGATCGAGAACCCGACCGTCCAGATCGACGTCGAGAGCGCCGAGCGGTTCGACATCGAGTACACCGACGGCGACGGCGCCCACCACCCGCCGATCCTCCACTACTCCCCATCTGGCGGCATCGAGCGGGTCATGGCCGCCCTGCTGGAGCAGACGGCCACGATGGAGACGCCCCAGTTGCCGACCTGGCTCTCGCCCACCCAGGTCCGGTTCATCCCCGTCAACCCCGACGCCCACCTCGAGTACTGTGACGGCCTCGTCGACGACCTCGAGGCCGACGGCGTGCGGGCGGACGTGGACGACCGCGACGAGACCGTCGGCAAGCGCATCGCGCGCGCGGAGACGGACTGGGTCCCCTACTACGTCGTCGTCGGGGACGACGAGATGGACGAGGGCACGCTCGGCGTCAACGTGCGCGTCGAGGGCGAGGAGGTCGACGCCTCGCTCGCGGACCTCCGGGAGATGGTGGCGGCCGACGTCGGCGACCTGCCGTCGCCGCTGCGCTACCTGCCGCGCCACGTCAGCGACCACCCCCACTTCACCGGCCGCTGAGCGACCGGCCGACCGTCGAGACCGCCGCCGGCGTCCCCGCGGGCCGGCCCGTCGTGTCCGTGGACCGACGCACAGCTATTTGGGGTTCGGCCCCGGCCTGTCGGCCATGTACGCGGACATCCTCGTGCCGACCGACGGCAGTGACGGGACGGAGACGGTGCTCGAGCACGCCCTGGCGATCGCGGCCGCCCACGGCGGGACGCTGCACGGCCTCTACGTCGTCGACCGCCGGCGCTACACCGCGGCGCCGGAGGGCAGCACCCAGGCGGTGCTCGACTCCCTGGAGGCCGAGGGCGCGGCGGCCCTCGAGGAACTCGAGGCGGCCGCGGCCGACGCCGGCGTCGAGTCGGTGACCGCCCAGCGCGACGGCGTCCCCCACAGGGAGATTCTCGACTACGCCACGGAGCGGGGCGTCGACCTGGTCGTCATGGGCACCCACGGGCGGACCGGCCCGGACCGCCTGGCGAACCTCGGCAGCACGACCGAGCGGGTCGTCAAGAACGGCGACGTGCCGGTGCTGGTCGTCGACATCGAGTAAAAGAGTTTTGAGGGATGGGGGCGACGGCCCGCTATGCACGGCCAGCGAGCGGAGCTGCGTCGGGTCCCGGGGTGTCCCGATGCCGGCCGATGACGAGGACGCGACCGTCGAGCTGGTGAAGCGCTCGCTGGCCGAGGAGACCGTCGAGCCCTTCGCGGAGCGGGTTGCCGACCAGGCAGCGTGGCTCCGGGAGGCCATCGAGGACGGGCGGATGGACAACGCCGACTTCGCGGTGGGGCTGGAGATGGAGGTCTACGCCGTCGACCCGGCCGCCGACGCGCCACGGCTCGCCAGACTGCCACCCGAGGCCTTCGCGGACGAGGGGACGAACAAGGAACTCGGCCTGCACAACGCCGAGATCAACACCGAGCCCACGGTCCTGAGCGAGTCGGGGCTGGCCGCCCAGGCCCAGGCCATCCGGGCGCGCACCGAGGAGGCCCGCGAGGCGGCCCGCGCGCAGGACCGGGAGCTGGTGCTCGACGCCATGTGGACCGTCGGGCCGCCCGAGGGGGCGGCGGCGTACCTCTCGGCCGTCGAGGAGCGAGACGGCCTGACCCTCGCCGAGAACATGCGCCAGGATCCCCGCTACGTCGCCATCGACAACGCGGCGCTCGAGAACGCCGGCGGCTCGATCGACCTCGCGGTCCCCGGCGTGGCGCGGTCCTTCCCGACCATCCTCTTCGAGTCGCTGGCCACGTCCATCCAGCCCCACCTCCAGGTGCCCGTCGCCGCGGAGTTCCCGGCCTACTACAACACCGCCATCCGCACCATGGGCCCGCTGCTGGCGCTGGCGTCGAACTCGCCGTTCCTCCCCGCGAGCTTCTACGCGGACGTCGAGGAGCCCGCGGACCTCGTCGAGGAGACCCACCACGAGCTCCGCATCGCCGTCTTCGAGCAGTCCGTCAACACGACGCCCAACGCCAAGGTCACGGTGCCCGGCGACATCGAGGAGGCGGCCGACGTGCCCGACCGGGTGGTGGCCGACGACCGCTACGCCCCCTTCCTCCGGGAGTGGCTCGAGGACGGCCCCCGCGAGACGCTGGCCGATCGCATCTGGGAGTACGACCACAAGCGGGGCACCTACTGGCGCTGGCTGCGCAGCGTGGCCGGCGGCGACCCCGTGGACGACGCCAACGACGAGTACTCCCTCCGCATCGAGTACCGGCCCATCCCCACCCAGCCGACCGTGACGGACGTGGTCGGCCTCCAGGCGCTGACTGCGGGCCTGATCCGGGGCCTGATCGCGGCCGACCACCCACTCGCGGAACTCCCCTGGGACGCGGCGGAGGCGAGCTTCTACAGCGCGGCCGAGCGGGGCCTCGACGCCGACCTCGCCTGGGTGACGACCGGCGGCGACCTGACAAGCGACCCCGACGTCATCTTCGGCGAGGTGTTCGCCCACGCCCACCGCGGCCTTGACGAGGCCGGCGTCCCCGCCGACGAGGCCGAGCGGTACCTCGAGCCGATCGAGGCCCGCTGGGAGGTCGGCCTGACCCCGAGCATGTGGAAGAAGGCCCGCGTCCGGGAGGCGCTGGGCGAGGGGGCCAGCCTGCCCGAGGCGATCGAGGAGATGCAGGCCGCCTACGTCCGCAACGCCCGGAAGACCCACAGCTTCGAGGCCTGGCTGTAGTCAGGCCGGCTCGACGCCGGTGCCGACGGCGTCGGGATCGAGGCGGATCTTGCCGTCGGGCAGCGGGACGCCGTCGTAGGGATCCCGCGCCAGCAACAGCGAGCCGTCCAGGTCCGCGTACGCGACCAGCGGCGCGAGGTGACAGGCCGCCGCGATCGAGGCGTCGCTCTCGACCATGCACCCGAGCATGACGTCCAGGTCGTGGGCGTGGGCGGCCGCGATCTGTGCCAGGGCGCCCCGGAGCCCGCCGGTCTTCATGAGCTTGACCACGACCACGTCCGCGGCGGCCGCGACCCCGGGGACGTCCCGGGCGGTGACGCAGGCCTCGTCGGCGGCGACCGGGATCGACGTCGCGTCCCGGACCCGACCGAGCCCGGCGAGGTCCGCCGCCGGGACGGGTTGCTCGAGCAACTCGACGGACAGCGCCTCGAGCCAGGCCGTCGCTTCGATCGCCTCCTCGGCGTCCCAGGCGGCGTTGGCGTCGACCCGGATCGTCGCCTCGGGCGCGGCCGCCCGGATCGCCTCGAGGCGCGCGCGGTCGTCGTCGGTGCCGAGCTTGACCTTCAGGATCGGGTAGCCCTCGGCGACGATCGCGGCCGCGCGGTCGGCCATCGCCGCCGGGTCGTCGATGCCGACGGTGTAGGAGGTTCGGGGGGCGGCCCCGGCGTCCAGCCCCCAGCGTCGGTAGAGGGGCTCCCCGCGCTGCCGGGCGGCGAGGTCGTGGACGGCGATCGAGACGGCGGCCCGCGCGGCGGCCTGGTCGGGTGCGCGCTCGCGGAGTTCGCGCTCGACGCGCTGCTGGGCGTGGGGGTCGCCGATCCGCTCGACGGCCGCCAGGAGGTCGGGCAGCGCGGCCGCGACCGAGTCGGGGTCCTCGCCGTAGTAGGCGGCGGGCGCGGCGGCGCCGTAGCCCACGCGGCCGTCGCCGTCCGCGAGTTCGACCGCGTGAATCGTCGCGGTCTCCGTCGTCCCGCGGGCGATCGTGAACGCGTCCGCGAGGGGCAGGTCGTGGCGGTCGACCGACGCCTCGAGTGACATGGGCCCCCTCCGGCCGGGCGGTACTTCAGTGCAGTGGACGGTGAAATCCTGCCGTTCGGCGGCGCTCAGCAATAGCTTCGGATATCGAAGCTAGTTACTTCGGAAGTCGAAGCTATTCGCGCGAGCGAAGCTTCAGGCCGAGGCCTCGTAGCCGGCGTCCTCGACGGCGGCGACGAGCGCAGCGGGGTCGGCCTCGCCCTCGACCTCGGCCACCGACCGCTCCCGGTCGGCCCGGGCCCCGGTCACGCCGGGCACCGCCCCCAGGGCGGTCTCGACGGCCTCCTCGCAGCCCTCACAGCTCATGCCTTCGACGGTGATCGTCAGCGTCATCGCCGAACGCTTGCACGCCGAGGGTCTTGAGCCTGCCCGTCCGCCCTCGCTTTCGATCCAAAACCGCTGATCCGCAATGGCTTTGGATCTCGAACCCCAACGGCCGGCCGTGCCCACGCTCGACGACACCGACCTCGAGATCCTGGAACTGCTGCTGGCTGACGCGCGGCGGCCCTGGAGCGACATCGCCGAGGCGGTCGAGCTCTCGCCGCCGGCCGTGGCCGACCGGGTCGAGCGCCTCCAGGAGGCCGGCGTCATCCGGCGGTTCACCCTCGACATCGACCGCTCCCAGCTCCGCGGCGGCGTCCCGGTGCTGGTCCGGCTCCGGGTCGCCCGGGAGGCCGACGTCGACGCCCTCCGGGAGGACCTCCGGGCCCAGGACGCCGTCGAGCACGTCTTCGGGACCGCCGAGGGGGACCTGCTCTGTGTCACGCGGGTCCCTCGCGGCGACGTGCCCGCCTGGCTCGACCAGTGCGTCGACGGGGCGGCGCTCGCCGACTACGAGGTGACGCTGCTGACCGACGCGGAGTGGACGCCCAGCCTCGGCGGCACCGAGTTCGCCCTGGAGTGTGCCGAGTGTGGCAACACCGTCACCAGCGAGGGCGAGACCGTCCGGCTCGACGGCGTGCGCTATCACTTCTGCTGTGGCTCCTGCGAGGACCGGTTCACCGAGCGCTACGAGCGGATGGCCGACGCGGCGGACTGAGCTTTCGATCGAAAGGCAACCCCGCCGCGGAGTTCGGATTCCGAGGGGCAAACTGGTTCAACCTGGGGGGCCTAGGCCGTTCCAATGACCACCCGCACCTCCCAGCTCGACGTCCGCGGGATGAGCTGTGCGAACTGCTCGGCCACCGTCGGCGACGCGCTGACCGCCCTGGAGGGGATCCACGAGGCGGACGTGAACTTCGCCACCGACGAGGGCCGCGTCGAGTACGACCCCGCGGTGACCTCGCTGGCCGACATCTTCGAGGCCATCGAGCGCTCGGGCTACGAGGCCGTCGACGACGAGGTCACGATCACCGTGACCGACATGTCCTGTGCGAACTGCGCGGAGACCATCGCCGACGCCCTCGCCGACGTCCACGGCGTCCTCGCGGCGGACGTCAACTACGCGACCGACGAGGCGACGGTCCGCTACAACCCCGCCGACGTCGACCGGGCGGCCCTCTACGACGCCGTCGAGGCGGCCGGCTACTCCCCGGTCCGGCCCAGCGGCGAGGACGCCGACGAGGCGAGCCAGGCCGACCTCGCCCGGCAGGCCGAGATCCGCCACCAGCGGCGGCTGGTCCTCTTCGGGGCCGCGCTCGCGGTGCCCTTCGCGGTCTTCATGGCCGACACCTTCCTCCTGGGCGGCGAGCTCCTGCCCGAGACCGTCTTCGGCGTCGACGTCGGCTGGGTCGAGCTGGTGCTCGCGACGCCGGTCCAGGCCGCCCTCGGCTGGCCGTTCTACCGGAACTCCTACACCGCCCTCGTCAGGAACCGGACCGCGAACATGGACGTGCTGATCGCCCTGGGCTCCTCGACGGCCTACCTCTACTCCGTGGCCGTCCTCCTGGGGCTGATCGCCGGCGGCATGTACTTCGACACCGCCGTGTTCATCCTCGTGTTCATCACCCTCGGGAACTACCTCGAGGCCCGCTCGAAGGGCGAGGCCGGCGAGGCCATCCGCCAGCTCCTGGAGATGGAGGCCGACACCGCGACGCTGCTGGTCGACGGCGAGGAGCGGGAGGTCCCCGTCGAGGAGGTCGACGTCGGCGACCGGCTGAAGGTCCGCCCCGGCGAGCAGGTCCCCGTCGACGGCGTCGTCGTGGACGGCCAGAGCGCGGTCGACGAGTCGATGGTCACCGGCGAGTCCGTCCCCGTCGAGAAGCGCGAGGGCGACGAGGTCATCGGCGCGACCATCAACGAGAACGGCGTCCTCGAGATCGAGGCGACGGGCGTCGGCGAGGACACCGCCCTCCAGGGGATCGTCCGGACCGTCAAGGCGGCCCAGTCCCGCCAGCCCGAGATCCAGCAGCTCGCGGACCGCATCTCCGCGTACTTCGTCCCGGCCGTGATCGTCAACGCCCTCGCCTGGGGCGCGCTGTGGTATGTCTTCCCCGGCGTCCTCGCGGGCGTCGTCGAGGCCCTGCCGCTCTGGGGGCTCGTCGCCGGGGGCCCGACGCTGGTCGGTGGCTCGGTCTCGGTCTTCGAGTTCAGCGTCGTCGTCTTCGCCAGCGCCGTGCTGATCGCCTGCCCCTGCGCACTGGGACTGGCCACGCCCGCGGCGACGATGGTCGGGACGGCCATCGGCGCCCGCAACGGCATCCTGTTCACGGGCGGGG
>Ga0207797_1001277_pt1 | contig 18335 bp, 21 predicted proteins | sample PRCRCaboRojoPR_6_FD_187275 | JGI IMG/M metagenome (GOLD analysis project Ga0207797, IMG submission 187275) | Marine sediment microbial community from Cabo Rojo, Puerto Rico - PR CR 10% Liquid 1 (SPAdes) | ecosystem: Environmental > Aquatic > Marine > Coastal > Sediment | place: Cabo Rojo, Puerto...
TGCTGGAGAGGGCCACCCTCGCGCTCGGACGATTGGTCGGGTCCGCGGAGATCCTGCCTGACCCGGACCTGTTCGTATACATGTACGTCCGCCGGGAAGGAGTCCTCTCCAGCAGATTGAAGGTAGCGAGGCGTCCCTCACGATGACTGCAACCTGCCGACCCTCGTCAGGGTCGGTCTGTCGCATGCTCACTTTGAGACGATCCATCCTTTCCTGGACGGCAACGGGAGGGTGGGCCGACTCCTGATCACGTTCCTTCTGGTGCAAGAGGAGATCCTCCGGGAGCCGATCCTATACCTCTCGATCTTCCTCAAGCGTCACCGTCAGGACTACTACGATCGACTGCAGGCGATCAGGGAGAAAGGGGACTGGGAGGGGTGGCTGGCGTTCTTTCTCGAGGGGGTCGCCGCCGTGTCTACCGAGGCGACGGCTACCGCTCGTGCGATCGTGCGGTTACGAGAAGAGGAGAGGGTGCGGATCGGCCAGGAGCTCGGCCGTCGTGCTGCCTCCGGCCTCCAGCTGCTGGAGTATCTGTTCCGGAACCCCGTCGTCAGCGTCAAGAGGGTGGAGGAAGTGACCGGGCTCTCTCAGCCTGCCGCGAATGCCCTCACGAATGCCCTGGAGGAAGTGGGTGTGCTGCGGGAGATGACCGGCAGGAAGACCTACCGCATCTTTGGGTTCGACCGGTACCTGCAGCTGTTCCAGGAGCGGGAAGTCCGGACTTGAGACTTCGGTCGGCCCTCTGTCGGTGGTCGGCGGATTACATGGTACGGCGGCCTGTCTGCAGCGGGATCGAGCAACGGGTGAATCGATACCCTCGTTGGGGGCCACGCCGCCTGGGCCCCGGGCCGGATCCTGAAGTGGGCCGGCATCCCGGGGGACCGGGGGTTCGCGGCCGCCGAGGCCCTCTTGGACCGCCTGGAGTTGGAGGAGGATGAGTGGGTGCGGGAGGAGATCAGGGTGGGGCTGTGGGGGGAGTAAGAGCAGGCGGGCCTTCTCTGGTTGTCTTCTCTGGTTGTCTTCGCCTCTCGACGATTCGGAGTCCAGCAGAGCCTCCTTGATCTCGAACTCCAGGCCTGGAGTGTTTATGCCCAAATCTTCCAGAGTCAAAATGCCATCGGCACATCCAGAAGCCACGACCGCAAAAGCAATCCAGGTAACCGCAAGCGATGGAATCCTCATGAGTCCCTCCAGCATGACGGGTCCAACAACAACTCGGGTCTCCATCAGGCCCAACATCCCAGCACGGCCCTCCCCAGAGCATTCCCACGGGTTTCGCAGCATGCTCGTCGGGGTGCAGCTATGGTATCGGCACTGAAGGAAACCTACGGACTTCGGGGGGGGCAAGAGGAGAGATCGAGAGAGGTCTCCTCCAACGGCATGTGGCCGATTCGGACACAACGTTGGCCGATTTGGACAAAGATTTGGCCGATTCGGACAAGGAGGATCAGGAGACAGGCCGTATCTTTCCCCAAGGATCATCCGGTCGTGGGATAGCTGTCCATGAGGAGGCGAGGTGCCAGCAAAGAGGTTGTCCATGCGGAAGATCAAGGAGGTAGTTCGGCTGAGAGCCCAAGGGCTCTCGGACCGGGCGATTTCCCGAAGTCTGAAGATTCCTCGGACTACGGAAAGCCAGCGTGCACGTTTTCGGGAAAACTTCCATCTATGTCATTGGAGACAGCAGAGGCGACCGAGAAGCGAAAGACCAAGAGGCCTTCGTTTCGTTTTCATCCATTCTCTACCGAAGACGGAGAGGTGGAAAAGCTCAAGCCTCCTGAGGAGGCGTCCTTTTCTGAGTCCAACGCATATTAACCGTCTCATAATAATGTAGACTGGGGCTGGGGAAGAAACCATATTACAGAGCATGGACGAGATGCCACGGTCGGACGCGCGGGGACTGGATCATCGGACGCTCACCGAGCTGCGGAAGCGGGCGGTCCAGAGCGTTCAGAAGGGTCAGAGTCCCGACACGGTTGCTCCAGCGCTCGGAGTTTGCCGAGCTACGGTCTACAACTGGCTCGCTCTTTATCGCCATGGCGGATGGGGCGCCCTGGAGGCAAAGAAGCGTGGCGGGCGACGTCCGAAGCTGGACGGGGCGGCGCTGAAGTGGGTCTATGACACGGTGACGGAGAAGAATCCGCTTCAGCTGCAATTCAAGTTTGCGCTTTGGACATCGAAGATGGTGAAGGAGCTCATCCGAAGGGAGCGTGGGATCGAGCTGAGTAAGGCTTCGGTGTGCCGGCTGCTGAACCAGCTCGGTTTGAGCCCTCAGCGGCCTCTGTGGCGTGCCCATCAACAGGACGCTGAGAAGGTCAAGCAATGGTTGGAGCAGGAGTACCCGGCGATCCGAGCACAGGCGCAGCGAGAAGGAGCGCGGATCTTCTTCGCGGACGAAGCCGGCGTGCGTTCCGACCACCACGCCGGCACGACCTGGGGAAAGAAGGGGCGGACGCCCGTGGTGACGAACACGGGGGCCCGGTTCGGGTTGAACGTCATTTCTGCGGTGAGCCCCCAGGGGGAATTCCGCTTCATGGTGCTGAAGGATCGAATGAATGCCGGAGTGTTCATCAAGTTCCTGAAGCGACTGATCCACAACGCCGATCGTCCGATCTTTCTCATCGTGGACGGACATTCCTCGCACAAGGCGAAGAAGGTGGCCCGCTTCGTCGAGGCCCAGGAAGGCCGGCTCCGCCTGTTCTTCCTGCCCCCCTACTCTCCGGAGCTGAACCCTGACGAGTGCGTGTGGAACGATCTGAAGAACAATGACCTCGGACGGCAGTTCATCACCGGCCCCGACATGCTGAAGCGTTCGGTGATCAGCTTCCTTCGCTCCATTCAGAAGACGCCGGGCCGCATCCGCGCCTATTTCAAGAACCCGACCATGCGCTATGCCGCTGCCTGATTCGTCGTCCAGACTATTTTGATACGGTTAGTAACAGTACTCGTGTCTATGGCGGCAGGTCTGATCCTGCCGAGTGCGTTGCATGCGCAATGCATAACGCCAGAAGGATGTCGGAACACTGATCAAGGACAGGTGTGCTGTGGTCCCGACGATTCGGAATCATGGATCTATGAGGAGTGTCATGTCGTTGATGATCACTGCCAGTTGAGCGGCCCTTGCGGCCAGGCCATGCTCGACCTCGGTGACGTGCGGCTCACTCCTGCAGGCACTTACGCAGCCGTCGGACTTCCTGAGTTCTTGAGGAATCCGGAGGAGCCTGTTCGTGTATGTGGGGATGTGGTCGCGGTCGGAGCCGATGTTCCCGAGGACCGGCCGACAACCATCATCCTGGAGTAGAGACCCATGAGTACTTCCTTCCCTCGCCCCTCAGGCACTTCTGCAATGCCATTCTTGTTCCTTGCCGCCGTCCAGGTCTTATTGGTGCCATTACTCGAAGCCCAGGAAGAGGAGCCGGGAGAACCGCAGATAGAGGTAGAATTGGTTTGGGAAATCGGCACAGTGAACGGGCCGGCCGAGACAATATGGGACTACATCATGGACGCCACGATTGTGGACGGTGCAGTCTACGCTGTCGATACACGGCTCCAGACGGTGCGCGGCTTCAGTGTGGCCGGAGAGTATCTCGGTGAGTTGGGGAGGGCGGGCCAAGGCCCCGGGGAATTCGCTGAGCCTATCTCCGTTACCGTCGTGAATGACACTCTCTGGATCTACGACGTGACGCTGGACCGCTGGGCCATCTTCGATCATGAGGGCCGGCACGTGCGAACGGAACGGATGAACGTCAGGAATCAGTCCGGATCCGGCTATTCTCCCCTTGCCTCTCCGGAGCGAGTCTGGCCCGGGCGGAACGATCAATGGATAGGGATCACTGGTCTTGTACAACGGAGGCGTCCTAGTCAATCCGTTGAAGATCACCATGTCCTGTCGTGGGATGACTCTGGAGCCGTGGAGACTCTCGCAGTAATACCAGGGAATCCCTACTGGACAGAGAGAGACTGGACGGATTCGCTGGTGATGTCCCCCACGGAAAGCCTCGGCCCGGGCGGAGGTGCATGGGTCCTGGGGGACTCATTGCTGGCTCTGGTAGTGGGCACGGAAGCTCTCCTGTATCAACTGGAGGAGAGACCGAAACTGACTCACAGGAGTCGCCTGCCGGGGGCCCCCAGGCCCATTACCGAGGCTGAAGCAGAACTGGCGGCTCAAGCCTACTATCAGAGGTTCGGCCTGGATCCGGAGGAGTCTTCCATCACCGGCTTTGTGCTTCCTGAGCAGTGGGCTCCGTGGACGAGGGTTCTCGGGGATGACGAAGGGAATCTGTGGCTCCGAAGAGGCGGACCGGAATTGGTTGACCCGACTCAGGGTGAGCGATGGGTGCGCTGGCGAGTTGGGAGCGGCGAGAGAGATGAGGTTCTCATTCCACCGGGCGTGGAGGCCTTGAGATTCCGAGACGGGTACATGGTTGGAATGGGATACGGCACCCTGGGTACGCAGAGGCTCTACCTGTACCGCTTGAGGGAGAGGGCAAGATGAATCGCCGTCTTTCGCTCTGGGAACTACCTGTGGGTAGCGAAAGTTGTCGGCTCATATCCGAGGGTCCTCTCAACCCAGTGATTCTGGCTGCCCGCCCGCGGATGACTGGACATGCATCGACGGTGGGACCGGTCTCGACGATCGGTGCGACATCGGGCAACCGATCTGCATTTGGGCCATTTGCGACCAGGACCCCGGACACATCCTCTGTACGGTCGAATAGAACCATGAGTGCCATCGACGGGAGGAACGGAGAGATGAAGATGACTCAAGCCGCCAAATCTCGGGCTGTTCGATTGCCGTACGCCCTTGGCTGTCTCTTCGCACTCACCTTGGCTCTGCTTGTAGGAACCGATCCACAGGAATTCTGCGCGGACGTGTACGTGCCTGCGGACGAGTGGATATGTGTGAAAGGGAACTCCGGTGAGGGTGGCAAATGCGACCCGGATTGAACGCCTTCTTGGAGAAATGGGCGCTGTAGTTGTAGTAGCCGGCGCTTTGGGCACATGGATGGGCCCTGAGCAGGTCTCGGCAAGCGATTCCGAGTGTGGGTGGGAATGCAAGGGGCTGAAGTGCAAACAGGATCCGGAGTACCCGGATATCCGATGTGAGGAGGAGGTTCCGGGCGTCTGCACGAACTTCGAATGCGAACCCTCGCCGAGGTAGCTTCCCAGTGTCAGAAGATCAAACAACCAATCAATTGAGGGTGAGCCACTCGGTTCTAGGAGGACTACGATGAAGCACAAGTTCCTCAAGCTTCTCAGGTTAGCGGCTGTAATGCTGGTCTGTTTCGGTGCAGCTACCCTACTCGGGTCGGAAGGGCGAGAAGCAAGAGCTGAACTCTCCGGATGTTTCCGCGAATGTGACGGACTTCAATGCGAGTTTGCCGCATATCTGACCCAATGTGACGAGGAGGATGTCCCCGAAGGAAAGATCTGCACCAACTTCCCATGTGGCTGGAATTAAGCCAAGGGTGAGGTCATCCAGATCGAGGGCGACCCTGGGCTGCGGTCACTCACAGAGTCAGAGGTGCCGCTTCAAACCAGCCCATTACTCGCCGCTGTCTCTTGTACCAAGGTGTTTGCTTGCCTTGTGGACTCGCCAAGCCGTTTCAACGAGCACCCAATGATCAGGTTACGCACAATCTCAATCTCCGACCTGCCAGAGTTCCTCCTCATAGGGCTCCTTTTGGCAGTGACGGCCTGTGAGGGCCAGGAAGAAGAAACCCCGGTCCCACCCCCCTTGACTCAGGAAACTCCGGTGGACCCCGCCCCGCCGGCAGAGGATGACCTGCAAAGACTCAAGAAATGGGCCGAACGCCTGAGTATTGCACGCGAAGTGAGCGTGTACGGCCGCCTCGATGCCGAAGACCTCGCGTATGTGATCGGGGAGGTCGCGGCGGTGAGCACCGACGTCAATGGGAACATCCTGATTCTCGACGAGAAGTACCACGAACTGAAGGTCTTCGATCCGGACGGCCGGCATCTCCACACCGTCGGGGGCGCAGGTCGCGGACCCGGAGAGTTCCTCCAACCGAACACACTGGACTGGCTCGCCGCGGACACACTGGTAATCACCGACGGGACGAGGCGAGGGCAGTTGTTCGAGCGCACTCCCGATGGTTTTCTGGCATTCATTCGAACCTTCCCCACCCAGGTGGCCGTGGAGGGTTCCTGCGCTCGGGACGGGGACTTGTGGGTGCATGGTATGGGGCCGGAGATGGATCGACGGGTCTTCCGAATTGACATTGAAGCCGGGCAACTCTCCGAGTCCTTGGCTCCTGTCGTACCTGAGGAGCACCCGATCCTTCGGCGGCGCCGAGCGCTCGGGTTCATGGCCTGCTCCTCCGATCTCGGCCTCGTCGTCGTCACGTCCCGGTACTTTCCGGATGTACAGGCCTTTGGGTTCGATGGTGCCGCACGGTGGACGAGCGGAATTCAGGGGTTCACACCGATGGAATTCACGATTGTGGATGGCGGTGGCCTGCGGCAAGGGATTGCCAAGGACGCAGGTGGTTTCCACTGGATCGTAGGGGCCGTGTTCCTGGATCGATCCACCATCGCGGTTCAGGTCGGCTGGCAGACGATCGAGTCCTCCGAGGCAGGACTAGACTATACCGAGATCGTCACACATCTATTCTCAGGTCATAACGGAGTATCTCTGAAGGTAGGAACCGGGATACCGCTCATCCACGAACCCGTCCCTGGGGGGTTCCTGGCCTCTGCCGATGATCCATTCCCCCGTGTGCTCCGCTACGAATACTCTGAGCCGGGCAAGTGACGCGAAGATCTGTGGTGTTATACGGCCTGTTGAGTGCCGGAGCTTTCGCGTTCGGTGCCGGGTGGAGACCGTCCGACATCCCGGCGTGGATTCGGTGAGGCTCTCGGCAACGGCATGTGGCCGATTCGGACACAAAGTTGGCCGATTCGGACAAGGAGGATCAGGAGACAGGCCGTATCTTTTCTGTATGTCGCGTCCTGAAGACCGAGGAGGTGAAGAGACCGGAGGTCATGCTCCAGCGAGCTTGCGGGTGCGAGTCCGTCCGACCAGCGGTCGGTGCGCACGGTAGCAGGCCCCAGCCGCCCGTTGAAAGACGGCAGGTCACAGCGCGGCGTCGAGAGCCTCTACGGAGAGAGCAAGAGCACGGGCCGTAGCATGAAGTGAATCCTGCCACCTCCACAGAAAGACAATGCGGGAGCCGAGCCGAGCAGGGCAATCGAGGAGTAAGTCGCTTTTTCGAAGTGGGGCGAGGGTCGAAGGCGGAGCTTTTCCAGATAGACTCATTCTCACCAAGGAGAAACTCATGATGACGGTCAGGTGGTCTTGGACATTGACGTTTGCTTTGATTCTACTCGCATGGCCCGGTATTATGGCTGCCCAAGGATGTTATAGGTGTGAAAGCATGACAGAATGTGGTGAAGCCATCGAATGGGGATGGACACTGGGTTGCAGTATCTTTGAGATATGTAACCCAGAGGACCCAGACGATTGCTGGCTGAACTGCGGCTCAAAAGAAGGCTCAACTGTATGTGGTCCCGAGGCGGTGGCTCTTACGGGCCAGATCATAGGGCCAGCCACTGTCGATGAACTCGTCGCACTCGTCAAGTCAGGTAGCCTCACCTTCGAACGTGATAGCGGCGTCCTCAGAAGGGCCTGCAACGGAGCGGTGGTGGTCGCTCCTGAAGAACTGCCCAGGGATTGGCGACAGTGGGCTGAGAACAGCGAGGTGCCTCCGAAGCGGATTTCTCTACGGTAAAACCTTGATGGGATCAGGCGGGTGATGATAGGGAGGAGGCCGCGCATCGGCACCCGTAGATATTGAGGGACGCTGGAGGGGACGTGCAAATGAGATTGGGTTGGCAGGTATGGAAGGTCGGCCTTGGGGCCTCGGTTTTTCTCTCCGCTTGCGAACCGGCACAACCCCCGGGAGGTCACCCGGGTGCTGGCGAGATACCGCAGGCACATGTGACCCAACGCTGGATTGTGGGGGGGCTTGAGGAGCGTGCGGGCATAGTCTTTCGGTCGTCGCCACATTCCGCGGCCCTCGCGCAAGATGGTACACTGGCTGTCGTCGATATGCTCGGTTCCCAGGTCTTGGTCTTGGATGATGGAGGTAAGCCGCGTGCGGTCCTCTCTCGCGAAGGTGTCGGTCCTGGGGAGTTGCAGAGTCCAGAGGAAGCTGGGTTCCTGGGCGACTCCATCCTGTGGGTCACGGATCAAGCGCCCGGGCGGATGATCCTCTTCCGACCGACGGGAGAGCATGTGCAGACGACGTCCAGTCTTCGGGAACGGGTGCCTTCTTCGCCATGGTCAGCTCGCCCTCGATGGCTGCTGAGTGATGGCTGGAAGCTAGGCGACGCCATCGCTCCACAGGCGGTCCGGGGCGATCCCCTCCCACTGCCGGTGGTAGTCTGGAATCGAGCGGGTGAATTGAGCGTGGTCGCCTGGCTTCCTTGTCCATCCCGGAACAACATGCAGGTACCGACACCGAACGGTTTCTATTTCATGACGAAACAGCCCATCGGCGCACACCCTCTTCTGGGGATTCCCGCGGGTGGTGACTGGTTCTTCTCGCTTGAAAGGAGCCCGACTGATCAAGCGGTGGGAACGATAACGATCACTCGATACCAGCAGACAGGGGTAGTGATTGGCCGCATCGAAATCCCCTATGTTCCCGTACCTGCCGATGATGAGGTTCGACAAAACCTCCGCCGGAGGGCGGAGGGTACCGCCAGACAACTTCCTGCACACTACGGCCGTGTCGATCCGGGAACCATCTACGAGCAGTACTGGATCCCTGTGAATCTCCCACCAGTACAGACCGTTCTGGCGGACGGGGAGGGTTTCTGGTTGCAGCGGGAACGCACCCGATCAGGTCGGTGGGAACGCTACGACCTGGCAGGTGCGCTTGAAGCCGTCGCGCAGTTGCCTGTCGGTTTCAACGGTCTGGCCGCAGCCCCGTATGCGATTGTCGGCAGGACGCGGGACTCCCTCGGAGTTCATTCTCTGGTGAGATTCGACCTAGAGTACTGATGCGCGTGCAACTCCCGGTATCGGTCTGCTCCGCTTTCACGTACCTTCTTGTCTTTGGAGCCTGCCAGGTAAATCCTCCAGACACCCGAGATGCAGGTTTGATTCTCGATCAGGTAGCCTCTTGGAACCTGGGTCCGCTCGCCGAGTTCCAAGCGGGCGCAGTACTGGACGGCGGTCGGGTCGTGGCTACATTCCGGAATGGAGCGGCACGTTGGTTTGAGCCGGGAGAGACTGGTCCGTTCGCAGAACACCATACGGACCCACTCCACCTCATTACTCCTGACTATGAATCGACCGGGGCGTCGGTCCAGGCGGTATCTTTGGTCAGTGGAAGTATCGTGGAACTCTCTGCTTTGGGCGATGTGGTTCCGCTCGATAGATCATGCCTCGCGGCAAGGGACGCCGTGGCCCTGGCCGCGGGACCGGGTATCCTACTCGCTGTCTTTCCAGAAAGGGAAAAGAATCGCCATCGGGTGGTTCTTTTCGGGCTTTCCAAAGGTCGACAGTGTCTTGGTCGAGATACCACATATATCGCATGCGACCGAGGAACCCCCAGCTTGACGGCATTGAAAGCCCGATCCACATTTTTGGGTTGTGCCCATCCGGGTCAACCATTGTTTTCCCTTCGTATATTGAATGACTCAAGACTTATTCTCCGCGAGATTGAAGGGTCAACTCCCCCAGCGCCGGACCAGATCGGTGGGTTGTGGTATGGACTCCCAATCGTGCGCACGGAGGAGGGGCTACTTCGGGTGGTTTCGGATCTTCGGAATGAGCGCCGTAGGGTGGAGCGATGGGACCAGCACGGCCGCCATGTCACAACAACAGAGCTTGATTGGCCATTGGGCACTGTCGCGAGTCTCCCAGAGCACCGATACCTCCTGATCGCGCGGGGGGGATCACCAGCTGAACTCGTCCTCTACAAATGGTCCCGGGTCCCGCGAAACACCTCACGGTAGCGGTATTGGGGCTGGCGGGCCTTGTTTGGATGGGAACGAGGTGTTCGAGCCAGCCCGGGATTTATCTGATCCCTGTTCTCATTGACGAGGTAACCGAAGAGACGCTCAGCGTTTCCCGAGTGCGCCCGGAAAACGGAAGTCACTTCTGCGTCCTGGATCGAGTCTTACTCTTCAGGCTCGACAGTTTACCATATCGGGTGCTTGAGTTGATTGGACCGAGCGGCGTGCCGAAGTCGGTTCCTCTGCAAGCAGGTCGTCACTTCGTCGTGGTTCTGCCTGAAATATGGACAGTGCAACGGGGTCAATTCTCGGGGGTGGAGGTTCCCACGCCTGGGCTTTTCTCCCAGGATGGGTTGACTCCCACGGTTCTCCGGGAGGGCCTCCCTTTGTGGAGGGAGTGGCCCCTTCGGATTGGGTTCCGAGAAGGGGCATTCTCGCCACAGGACACACTGGGAGCTTTGCGGAGTTCAGTAGATTTGGTAAACGAACTAGCTGGAAGGACCCTCTTCACGATTTCAGATACTGAGAGCAGCTCTGGTACTACTGACATTATGACGAGCTTTGAGAAGCCAAGTCTGAGCGATCGTTTAGGTTCGGTTCGGCTTCATGTGGACACCTGTTCTCATGAAAGGCATTGTATGCCGAGGCGGGTGGATTCGGCTGATGTCTTTCTTTCGCCAGGTTCAGACAATTCTGTGTTTATTCACGAACTCTTCCACGCCGGTGGTCTCTCCCATACATGCACCGTCCCGAGCATTATGGCAACGGAGTTCAGCGAACAGGAAATCCGTCGGTGCATCAGCCTACGTCGACAACTCGGGATGAGGCGGGCATTCGTGCTGTCGAGAGAGATCGGACCAGCAGATATAGCAGCGTTGGAGATCGTGGTTGGATTGACCAGTATCCTAGATGGCCAGCAAGGACGGTCGATCATATGGTTAATGTAGTATCACGAGGGGGGGGCCCCATTTGGTCGTGCACCGATGAAAGATCTGTTTATGCTTCCCAAGCGGCTTCCCAGGTTTGTGTACGCTCAAGCTCTTAGCCTCCTGGCACTCGTCACGGCGACCAGCTTGCAGGCTCAGGTGGTGATAGAACCGATTGAGGGAACCGGCGGATTCGCTTCAGCCAACCCGATCCGTTCTGATCCCACCGGAAGGGTGTTCGCTCTGTTCCGGCGGGAGCGGGTACTTCGAATCGCGGGACCGGAAGCTGGAATCATATCGGAGATCCGATTGGATCACCCGAGTCTGTCGCCGTATCCGAGTTTGCTCGGATGGAAGGGTGATACGCTGTGGATAACGAATTCCTCTCAGAATGGAGCTGTCTTCTTCGATGGAGATGGGACCCCGGTTCGCACCATCGACTTTGCTCTCCCTGGACCGGCCGGGGAGGTATCGAGTCGCAGGGTCCACGGGTTCCTACCGGAAGCCAGGGTAATCCTCAGCACGGGTGCATCCCTGGCGGCGTTGGCCGCCAGCGATCCTGTTTTTGAATCGGTTCTTCCCGCACTCCACCCCCAGATACAGCCAGCCCATCCGGTCTCCGAGCTCCCCATCTTGATTGCTAACCTGGAGGGCTCCGTGCTCGACACTGTCGCCGTCCTTGCGGTGAACAAGACGGGAGCTTTGATTGTCCCGCCGGAGGAGGAGCGGGGATCGGAAAGACTGCTGGTCAGTCAAGTGGGCCAACCCTACGCTGACTCTGATCTCTTCAGCGTCTCACCGGATGGGTCCAGCATATGGGTAATCCAACGGCGGGTCCCATGCGGTGCAGATCCGAGCTTCCGGCTTCTTCGTGTGGCTCCGAACAGTGACACGCTGGTGGACCGGGTAGTGCCCTTTGTGCCCCAGGCCATCGAACCAGCCTGGGTAAGGGAAAAGGTCACCGAACTCGCCCGAGGCCTACCAGGCCCTCCTGAGAGGGCAGCGGAGGCAGTCCGAGCTGCAATCCACATCCCACACTACCTCCCACCCGTGACGCGGGTCCTCTCGGACTTGCAGGGGTGGGTCTGGTTACAACGGGAAACGCCACCTGAGGCAGAATCCCTGACGTGGGATGTCTTTTCGCCCTCCGGATCCATGCTTCATACACTCCAGATACCTTCCCACTTCAGCCTTCGGGCTATCAGCGGCACCATGGGATGGGCCGTCAAGCAAGATGAGGCTGGCCGCCTTTACCGGATCAGCAAGAGAGCGCGGCGGTAGAGGTCCGGTCGGAGGGCCTCAGCATGAGATGATTGAGCGTTTGGAGGTGGATGAGCAGACCCCATCAGACCCACACGGCACTCTTATATTCCTCCGCCTGGTTCCCCTGACGCGCAGGAATCCGCCACCCCGGCGAACGACGCCAACCTGACCTGGTGAGGGAGGCGCTGGCGTTTACGACTGGTACTTCCTGAACACCACGGGCCCTCAGCGTTCGCTTCCACTCTGAAATCACTGAGGAGGATCGTCAACGCCACCTACCCGGCCCTCAGGGGCCTCGCCAGGCAGTGACATCCATGCTTCGGTGTGAACGTTCTCCCTTTTCCGGCGGGTTGGTGAAAAGCCAGAAGTCCACAACCTACCCCATGATCCCCCGGACCTCGGCGGTCAGGGTTTCCCGCACCGTGGCCCAGTCTACCGGTCGGATCATGTTGGGCATGGGTTCCTCCTCGGCATCCCGGAAGTAGACCAGACTCTTGAGGAGATGGTACTCGTTGTAGTCCAGTCCCCGGAATCGCCGCTCCAGCAGCCTGAGGATTCCCGCCAGGGTTCCTCCGGACCGGAGGAAGAAGAACAGGTCCACGAAGTCCTTTCGGCTTCCCCGCCCGCCGACGGCAATGATCTTCATGACGGCGATATCGCGTGGATCGGCGATGGAAAGCCCCCGGTAGGAAGTGCCTGGAAAGAGAAGAGGACGTTCAGCCTGGAGGAAGCTGATGCGAAGGCCATCGAGCTCCAGGTGGAGGGTGCTTTCCGAGCGATCCTGGACCCTGACGGGGCCCAGTCGGGAGAGATCCGTGGCCAGACGGCGGGAATCGAAGGGCTCCGTCCGGAAGAAATCCAGATCCTCGGAATACCGATGCCCCAGGTGAAGGGCCAATCCGGTGCCGCCGGCGAGGATCCAGGACTCCAACCACCCGTCTTCCGAGAGGTATCGCGTGATCTCCCAAGCCTCGGAACTCAGGACTTTCGGGTGCATCATCGTCCTCCCGGCGCAAAGAGAAGAAAAGGCAGTCGGCACTCACCTTTCGTTCAAAAGCAGAGTCCACAGGTTCCGGGTGCGTTCGTCCACGTCCCGACGCCGAATGGCCTCCCGGATCACATTGTCGCCGAAGTGGGCCCGGACGGATTGTACCTGTTCCATGGTCCCGAACCGAAGGACCCGGGCCACGACCCACTTCGGATGAGAACGGAGATCCGGGACAGCGAGGTCTTTGTCCCAGAAGAGCGGGCCGAGGGATGCCACTAGCTCTTCCTCCGTCTGCTTGGATGGGACAGTCTCCGGGCCCATGGGGACCAACCGGATCTCCAGGCACGTATCCAGGGCTCTGGCGATCTTCTGGAGAGTGTGGACCTCGAAGCGGTCCCATCCACTCTCGTAGCGATGCATCGTGGCGGCGCTCGTTCCCACCCGCCGAGCCAGTTCGGAGAGAGTGAGTTCCCGCTCTTGTCGGAGCTCCCGAATCTGCGTGCTGATCGGCGGCGGAGGAGTAGATTGATACTTATCACACATGATAATACCGAAAATTACCGGAATCGTCTCTGCTCATCAAGGCTTGCGGAAACGCGTATCTGAACGATCCAGAGCCGAAGGGCTACGGTCCTGCCTTCGGGACGCCGATGTGGTGGGCCTGACTCCACGGGTACCTTTCTCGACGAGGGGCTGGGGATTGGCCTGGTGCGCCTGATCCGAGTGGACACCGCCGGTGCCCGAGTCGATACCCTGCCGCCCCTTCGGTATCCGGACCGCCCGTGGGGTAGCGCCATCATTCCTCCCGACTTCGATCGGAGCATCCTGCGGTATCTGCCCGAGCTCAGGTGGGCCGTGGCAAGAGACGGCACCGGGACCCATCCCCCGGCGGTGGGACCCGTGAGCGAATCGATCGGGAGCTGGAGAAGATTGGCTGGGACGGTTCCTGGGATCCGTGACGCGCGGGTTCAAGATGACGAATCGTGGGATGCCGGCGTCAACGTCCTGCGGCTGAACATTGCCCACGGCAACCACCAGGACCATGCTCAGATCGCGACCTGGACCCGGGCCTATGGAGTGGAGCGCTCCGTGCCTCCGGGGCGCTCCCGGACGACGAACGTGCTCCGCATCCAGGAGCTTTGGGCCGGCTCCACGCCGCACCCCCCTGCGGCCTGAACGGCAGCCATGGTCGGGACGGGCCTGGGGTGTGGCGAATCCCCGGTCCGGGTGACATTCTCAACAGCGCCGGAACGTCGTTTCGGGACGGAGCCCACCACCGACTCACATGCGACCACAGCCGTGGAGCACAAGACCATGAAACCGATCCGCCGATTCGTGCTCACCCTCCCTCTCCTGATCCTCTTCACCAACCCAGGCTCACTGGCCAGAGCCCAGGAGAGCTACCCCACGAGCTTCGGCCCTGGCATCGTCGAAGCCCAGGAGGTCCAGGACGCACTCCGGTTCCTGGAATCCAACTTCGACGCCCAGGTGGAGGAGTGGATACGGATCACCGAGATTCCGGCGAAGTCGGGCCACGAGGAGGACAGGGCGGCCTACCTCATGGAAGCCCTACAACAGGAAGGAGTGGAGGTGGCCGTGGACGAGGCCGGCAACCTGGTGGCCCGGCTGCCGGGGACCGGGCAGGGGCCCACCGTGGTGTTCGGGGCCCACATGGACACGGTGCACCCCATGGACACCGATGTGACGGTGCGTCGGGACGACGGGATTCTCCGGGCCCCCGGAGTCTTCGACAACAGCGCCTCGGTGGCGAACATGATGGCCGTGATCCGCGCCCTGAAGCGCACCGGCGTCCAGACCCGGGGAGATCTCATTTTCCTGGGCACGGTGGAGGAGGAACTCGGCTTCAATGGAATGGACGCCTGGCTGGAGGCGAACCAGGGCGTTGCCGACATGGTGGTGTCTTTGGATGGGGGATTGGGAGGCGTGTCGTACGGAGCCCTCTGGTTCGGCGAGCGGCGCTATACCTTCCATGGGGAAGGGGCCCACACGCTCAACTCCAAGGGCATGCCCCACCCGGCACGGGCTCTTGCGGAGGCCATCGAGTCCATCTACGAGATCCCTCTCCCGGGTGGTGAGCCCTTCGCCGTCTACAACGTGGGGATGTTGGGAGGGGGTAAGGTCACCAACGCCATCCCCCAGGAGACCTGGTTCACGGTGGATCTGCGCTCCGTGTCCCCGCCCCTCCTGGATGAGCTGGACGTGAAGCTGGATCGACGAGTGGCCCTGGCGGCGGACCGCCACGGCGTGGACTGGACCCGGGACCCGGCCTCCACCCCCTCCGCCGTGGACGCAGCCCGGGACATGCTCCCCCGGACCCGGCGCCGCTCCCACCCGCTGGTGCAGACGGCCGTGGATGTCTACGAGTATCTGGACCTTCCGGCAGAGGCCCGGGACACGGGCTCCACGGACGCGGTGCCCGCCGTTCGTCGGGGCATTCCGGCCATCGCCATGGGCCGGGGCAGAGGGGGCGGCACCCACACCCTCGCCGAGTGGGCCGAGGCCGAAAGCGCCCTGGGAGCCACGAAGGCGGTGCTCCTGGTGGCCGTGAGCATGGCCGAGCTGGCGTCCCGGTGACGAGGGCCCCCTGGAGGAGAAGACCCCGAGTACTCCCACCGCGCTGCAGCAGTTCGGCCCGGTTCCGACTCCGTACCGTGACCAGGATGGAGAGCCGAGAATGATCCGCTACGTTGGCGCCTACCTGCTCACGGCGGTGGTCTTCTTCGTCATCGACCTCCTGTGGCTGGGGGTCGTTGCCCGGGGACTCTACCAGCAATACCTGGGGCCCCTGCTGGCCGACGAGGTGGATTGGGCCGCGGCCGTCGTCTTCTACCTGCTCTTCATCGTGGGGATCTTCGTCTTCGCTATCGTGCCGGCGGTGAAGCGAGCGTCCGCTGGCCATGCCCTGCTCATGGGGGCCCTGTTCGGCTTCTTCACCTACGCCACGTACGAGCTGACGAACCTGGCCACCATGGCGGGCTGGCCCCTGGGGATCGTGTTCATCGACATCGCCTGGGGCTCGGTGCTGACGGGATCCGTGGCGGTGTCCGGGTACCACATCCTCCGTCGCCTCACTCCTGCCCCGACTCCAAAATCGTCTCCACCCCCGACGTGACGGTCACACCCGGCGGGGCCCTCTTCAAGGCCCGGATGTCGTCGTAATCGGCGTAGGCCTTGCCACCCATGGAGTTGGCGTCGGAAAGGACACCGATGCCCAGAGGTTTGGAGGGAGGATCCTCTCCGAAGGTGTCCCGGTAGGCTTGTCTCAGGTCGAAGTAGTAGGTGTGCCACTCTCCCAGACCCTCCCGGCCCGAGCCGAAGACCACCTGCCACGGACGCCCGATGCCGTCCCGGATCGTGGCAGAGCCCACGGGAAGAGTCGAGCTCCACACGTACTTCACGGACTTGGGGATCAGGCCGAACATGGACTTGTCCACGGTGAAGTAGATCCCGGCGGCGCTGTCCACCTTGTCGTCGTAGCGCTCGTCGGCCCCCTCGGGGATCTCGTTTACCCGGACCCGGAAGGAGACGATGGGATACTTGTCCAGGTTCCATTCCAACTCCCGGCCCAGGATCACCGACTCTCCCTCATCGGTGGCCTCCAGGTACTTGTTGCCGTCGGCTTCACGGACCCGGTAGGGCTTGCGGCTGTCGTCGTCCTTGTCCTTCCAGTCCCAGCCCACGGGAAGGGTGTCGGCAGGACTGCGCTCGAAATCCTCCAGGACCACGTGGTCGTAGTCGCCGATTTCGGCGACCATGTAGGGAAAGGAGTACTCCTCCCTGAGGTGGTCGACGTCCCTCCGGACCTGGCGTACCAGACTTTCCTCCAGGCTCCGAACGTCCACGATACCGCAGGACCCCTCCGGGGAGAGGTGGAAGGTCAGGGGCTCGGTCTTGTCTCCTCGGGTAAGCCAGTAATCCACCACCGTCCCGTTGTCCGTGACTCTGGCCTCCCCCTCCGCCGGCATCAGGTCCGGGACCCCCTGGCAGGACCCTTCCACACAGGTCAGGAGCTCCTGGCGCAGGTGACGGGTCAGAGCCCGGATGAACTCGTTCCGTCGGTGGTCGCCCAGGTTCGACCACCGGCCCTGGCCCAGGATGCGGGCGGCCATGGTGGGAAGGGCGACCAGGTCGGCGACCAGGGAGTCGGTCCTGCGCTCCATGTCCTCCTGGGACCGGGAGGCCCCGTTCTGCACGATGGTCCGGAGGGTCTGGGTTGCTTCCCGGATCCGTTCCGCGAACCCCTGGCCGCACGTCTCCTGGACCGAGGTCCGGATCTCGGGCCATGGCCCGCTCTTCCGCTCCGCTAGCAGCTCCCTCGGCTGAGCTTCTGCACCGGCCACCAGGAGGGCCCCCAGGAGAAGGGCTCCTGGCACCGTTCCGAAGGAAGCGGTGATCTTTCTGAGCGGATTGCATGTCATGGCTGCATCCTTGAAGCGAGGGGTTCGCTCTGACTCCGAGGACCGGGAGTAACCCTCGAGGGGCCCGCAGTCTCCTTCCATACCCAGGGCTCCGAGGAAAGTGCGGGAATCGTGATCCTTGGCCTCCCGGGGGTGGGAAGGCGGGAAGAAGGGGTAGGTTCGGAGTGATGCTTCGACGGAGAGGACCCCGATCCCGCACGAGGAGGCCATGGGTGGAGGTCCCGGGAGAGGGGCGTTACCATGGCGTTCATGCGTCGGGTGCTGTTTCCAGCCCCCGAAGAGTCCGGTCCCCATCCGGCAGCGAGAGCCAGGTGAGATCTCTCCAGATCGTCTACGCCTTCGACAACCGGGTCCCCTCACCCCAGGCGGACACCGAGCAGCTCGTCTCCACCGTGGCGGCCCTGTCCCGGCGGGACCTGGACCTCTGCCTTCTGGTGCCCGATCTCGGCGGAAGAACCAGCGGTCCGGAGCTGTGCCAGTACTACGGGGTCCAGGGTCCCTTCCGGGTCAGCCACTTCCCGGGACTCGGGTGGGCCCGGGTCCCCCAGAAGCTGTGGGCTCCGGTCCGGGTGGCCCGGGCCGACGAGGTGGCCGGGGCCGACCTGATCTACACCCGGAACCTCCCCATCGCCCTGGCACTGACCGCTCTCGGCAGGCGTGTGGTTCTGGACACCTACCGGCCGTGGCCCGGGCAGTATCCTGCTCTTCGCCCCCTCCTTCGGTGGCTCATGCGAT
>Ga0207797_1001278_pt1 | contig 18326 bp, 17 predicted proteins | sample PRCRCaboRojoPR_6_FD_187275 | JGI IMG/M metagenome (GOLD analysis project Ga0207797, IMG submission 187275) | Marine sediment microbial community from Cabo Rojo, Puerto Rico - PR CR 10% Liquid 1 (SPAdes) | ecosystem: Environmental > Aquatic > Marine > Coastal > Sediment | place: Cabo Rojo, Puerto...
TGTGCGACCATGCAGTCCTACGGCGACTGCGTCAACATGGACGACCGGTGTGAGACCATCTCGCACCCGCTGGCCTACTACGAGAAGGCCCTCGAGGAAGCCGACGAGGATGATCTGATCGACTGGCGGGAGCGGGAGACGCGAGCGTAGCTCGCGTCTCCGAATGAGCGAACGGCGACCGGGCGGTCGACCGTAGGGAGACCGCCGTTTGGTCGAGCGGTGAGCGAAGCGAACCGCGAGCCGGGAGACGCGAACGCAGTGAGCGTCTCCGAATGAGCGAGCGGTGAGCGAAGCGAACCGCGAGCCCCGACCCTCAGGACTCCCCGTCCTCGAAGTCCTGGCGCTCGAGCCACAGCCCCGCGAGCGCCATGACGATGACGAAGACGGCGATCGAGCCGACGAGGGCGAGCCCGCCGGTCGGCGTGAGGTTGCCGTTCGCGCTGAAGCGCCCCGAGACGATCACCGCGACGCCGAGGAAGATGGCGACGGCGCCGAAGGCCACGATGATCTGCCAGACCGTCTCGGCGTCCAGCGGCATGCCCGCGGCTTTTCCGGGCGCCGGCAAAAGCATGTCGAACCCGTCGCCTCAGGAGAGCATCGCGACGACCTCGTCGAACCCGAGCGCCCCGGCGTCGTAGGCCTCGAGCACGCGCCGGACGTCGGGACCGCCGTCGCCGTTCGCGCCGCGGGCCAGGAGGTCCTCGATCGTCTCGGCGTCGTCGGCCTCGATGCGCTCGCGCTTGACGCGGTAGTTGCCGCCGTCGGTCTGGTGGACGTCGTCGGGGTGGAAGAAGTACCAGTCCTCGCGGTCGAACCGGACGGCGATCCGCGGCGTCGCGCCGAAGTTCTTCGCGAAGATGGAGACGAGCGCGTAGACCTCCTCGTTGTCGAGGTAGATGGGATCCCCGGCCGAGGACTTCGCCTCGATGGCGTAGAAGACCTCGCCGTTGCCGGCCAGGACGTCGGGCAGCTCCCGGGCGGTGGCGGAGCCACTCGCCGGCGCGCGCATGACGGCGAAGCCGGCCTCGTCCAGGGCGTTCACGAGCTCCCGCTCCCGGCGGTCGCCCTTGCGGTTCGACGACATCCCTCGACGGCCCTCGGGGACCGGCGGGCATAAACTGGCGGCGGGGAGCGGAAGTGAAGGCCCGGCCTGCGCCGACGTCCTGGCGAATAACTTTGGATCCCGAAGCTATTTACTTCGATTATCGAAGCTATTGCTGGTAACGCGTGAAACCATCGAATTCGGCCGTTCGGCCGACTACCCGGTCAGCGTCACGGGGTACTCGGCCGAGAGGACGACGTCCTGGGTGGTGCTGCCCATGAGCACCTTCTGGACGCCCGAGCGCTTCCGGCCGCCCATGACGATGCCGTCGGCCCCGATCTCGTCGGCGGCCTCGAGGATCTTCTTGGTGATCTCGCCGCCGGTGTGGACCCGCTCGACGGGGACGCCCGCGTCCTCGAGGTGGGCGGCCGCCTCCTCGGCGGCGGGGACGTCGCCGAACTCGCGGGGCGGCGCCCCCGTGTAGTCCTCGTGGCGGAACACGAGAAAGACCGTGGCCTCGACCGTCTCCGGGGCGTCGGGCAGGTTCGCCACGTACTCGGCCTGGTGGTGGGCGCGGCGCTCGTCCTGGTCGACCGGGACGAGCACCCGGCGGATCCCCTCGCCGATCTCGACGCGCTCGCCGGTGATGGTGACCGGCCGCTCGGCGGACAGGAGGACGTCCTGGGCCCGACTGCCCAGGAGCACCTTCATCACGCCCGAGCGCTTCCGGCCGCCGACGACGATCTCGTCGGCCTCGATCCCGTCGGCGGCCAGGATGATCTCCTCGGCCACCTGGCCCGCCTCGACCTGCCGGTTCACGGCGACGCCCGCCCCCTCGAGGTGGGCTGCGGCCTCGACGGCCGCGCCGACGTCGGCGAACGCGGGCGGTTCGGACCCGTCCGGCGGCGACACGTGGAGGACGGTGGCCTCGACGGCCTCGGCGGCCTTCGGGAGCCGGGCGACGTACTTCGCCTGGTGGACGGCGCGGGACTCGCTCTCGTCGACGGGAACCAGAACCTGATACATGACTCGACTTACCACCTCCAGGATAGTATACGCGTGGCAGCGTTCCCAACAGCCTGGAACGAGCGGGCGTCGCCGGGAGCCCCGTGGCGATCACGCCGCCCCGGCGCGATGACGGCGCTTATCTCCCCGGCCACCGGTTCGGGAGACATGGGTCCGGTCCTCCACCGCTACGACGAGCCGCTCCGCGAGGGTCGCCTCGTCGAGCGCCAGAACCGGTTCGTGCTGACCGTCGACGTCGACGGGGCCGAGCGGGACGTCTTCCTCGACGAGACCGGCCGACTCACGACGGTGCTGGTCGAGGACGCCACCGTCCACTGCCTGCCCGCCGAGGATCCGGACCGGGCGACCGACTTCACCGCCGTCGCGGTGGACACCGGCGAGGTCACGGTCAGCGTGCGGGCGGCCATGGCCAACGACCTCTTCGTGACGGCCCTCGAGGGCGGCCACCTGCCGGCGTTTGCCGACGCCACGGTCCAGCGACGGGAACCGCCGCTGCCCGACCACGGCCGGACCGACGTCCTGCTGGAGCGCGAGGGCCGCGAGCACTACGTCGAGGTCAAGGCCGTCACCCACGTCGAGGACGGCGTCGGCAAGTTCCCCGACGCCCCGAGCGAGCGGGCGGTGCGCCACCTGCGCGGGCTGGAAGCCCTCGTCGAGGCCGGCACGCCGGCGAGCGTCGTCTTCGCCTGCCAGCGACCCGACGCCGAGGTGGTGCTGCCCTTCCCCGCGATCGACCCGGACTTCGCCGACGCCCTGGCGGCGGCGATGGACGCGGGCGTCGAGGCCCACGCGTTCTCACTCGCCGTCGAGCCGCCCACCTATCGGTTGCACGAGCCAGAGATTCCGGTCGACCTGGCCTGACTCACTCGGCGACGTCGAGCACCGACCAGAGCCGCCGGGTGTCCCCCTCCATCAGGGAGAGCAGCTCCCGGGCGCGGTCGGTGGCCGGGCCGTCGACCTCGACCAGGACCATCCCCTCGCCGGGCTGGCCGTAGACGACGCTTGCCCCGCGGGGGGCGAGCAGGATCGCCGGCAGGGCCGCGAGGTCCTCCTCGCCGTCGACGCGGAGCAGCGTCGTCCCCTCGGGGGTGGCGAGTGCCGTCGCGAGGGCCTCGAGCAGGTCGGCGGTGAGGGTCGCCGCGGGATTGTCGACCGCGACCTCGCGGTCGAAGCCCTCGATCGCCCGCGAGACGTCCTCGTCGACCGCCGAGCGCTCCGTCCGCTCGTCGATCAGGGCGACGTCGGGCGGCCGGCCGGCCCGGCAGAGGTGGGCGGTGACCACGTCGCCGACGGCCACGATGGGCTCGCCCGCGGCCGAGAGGAGCGCCTCGACGTCGGTGTAGAGCTCGCCCATGGGCTCCTTGAGCTCCGGCCGGAGGCCCGGCTGCAGCTCGACGACGACCTCCGGCACGTCAGCGCACCTTGAGGGCGTACTTCCCGGGCTCGGTCACGCCCATCTCCTGGGCGATCTCGCTGCGCTCGGGGTGGGAGATGACCACGTAGCCCGCCCAGTCCTCCGTCAGCGAGGTCGAGCCACAGACCTCGCAGGCCTCGGTCTCGTCGGTCTCCTGGACGCGGTGACACTCCCGGCAGACGACCCGGTCGGCCATCAGCTGTCACCCGCTTCCGCCTGGGCCTCGCGGGACTTGTGCTCCTCGTCGAGCCAGCCCAGCTTGCCGAGGCCGACCTGCTTGGCCGTCAGGCCGATCTTCGAGTCCCGGGGGTTGCGCTCGTCGATGCTCTTGGTGACGATCCGCGCGCGGACGGCGTCGCCGACGGTGAGCGTGCGGTTTGACTCCCGGGAGGCCAGCTGCTGGTTCTCCTCGTCGTAGGCGAGGTACTCGTCGGAGATCTGGGAGACGTGCAACAGCCCGTCGACGGGGCCGATGCCGACGAAGGCGCCGAAGTTGACCACCTCGACGACCTCGCCGTCGACGACCTCCTGCATCTGCGGGTCGAAGGTCAGGGCGTCGAACTCCGCGTCGTAGTACACCCCCGGCTCGTTCGGCAGGACCGCCCCCTCCCCGATGTCGTGGACCTCGATGACGCTGACGACGCTGCCGACGTCCTCGTCCATGCGCCCCTCCAGCTTGTCCTGGAGCAGGTGCCTGACGAGCTCCTCGCTCACGTCCGCCAGATGCTCCGGCGGTACCTCCACCGTGTCGCGTAGCCTGACCCTCTTGTACATGTGTTATGGTTGAGTAATAGCGAGTTTGTGCTTCCCGCGTAAACTAATTACTGATATGCCCGCGTCGAGCAACCGGCGCTGCAGGTCCTCGTCGTTGGTCACGACGTGGGCCACGTCGGCCCGGCGGCCCGCCTCGAGCACGGCGTCGTCGGCGTAGGCCTGGTCGGTCTCGATGGGCTCACAGCGGTCGGCGAGGTCCCGGCCCACGCTCGCCGCGCGGGCCTCCTCGCTGGCGCTGCCGGACAGCTCCTCGAGCTCCGCGAGGACGGCCTCGGGGACGAGGTACTCGACGTCGCCGAGCAACTGCTCGACCGCCTCGAACAGCCGGACGTTACATTCGACGGGCATCATGAGTGCGTTGGTGTCGAGGACGACCTTCACTGGAGCGTCCCGTAGCCGATGAGCCGCCAGCGGGCGCCGACCCGCCGGTTGATCGCGATCTTGACGCCCGGCCGGGCACAGACGGGCCGCTGGAGCGCCACCTCGGCCTCGCCGCCACGGGCGCTGGTGACCGAGCCGACCGTCGTCGCCGTCCCGACCGTCAGCATCAGCGGCTCGCCGGTGCTGATCTCCTCGACGTCCTCGTCGGCGCCGACGATGCGGTCGAGCAGCTCGACGTCCATCGTGAAGGCCTCGTGGACGGGCGGGAGCGTGCCCGGCGGGCCGGCGACCTGGCCGGCGAGGGCGTCGCCCTTCGTCACGGCGGGGTCGAGGCCGGTCCCGACGCCGAGCAGGCCGCCCGGCGTCGCCTCGTCGACGGACTGGCCGCCGGCCTGGAGCGACCGGACGGTGGTCTCGACGGGCCGCCACTCCGTCTGGCCGCCCTCCTCGACCTCGCGGCCGGGGCGGAGCTGGATCTCGTCGTCGACGGCGAGTCGGCCCTCGACCAGCGAGCCACCGAGGACGCCGCCGGTCAGGTCCGCCCAGGTCGTCCCCGGGCGGTTGATGTCGAAGCTGCGCGCGACGAGCATCTCCGCGTCGGCGTCGGGATCCCGCTCGGGCGTCGGGATCTCCTCCTCGATGGCGGCGATGAGGAGGTCCATGTTGACCTCCTGCTGGGCGCTGACGGGCACGATCGGGGCGTCCTCGGCGACCGTCCCCTCGACGAAGTCCTGGATCTGCTCGTAGTTCTCCTGGGCGGCCTCCCGGTCGACGAGGTCGATCTTGTTCTGGGCGACGACGATGTTCTCGATCCCGATGATGTCAAGCGCCATGAGGTGCTCCTCGGTCTGGGCCTGGGGCACGGGTTCGGAGGCGCTCACGACGAGGACGGCGCCGTCCATGATGGCCGCCCCGGAGAGCATCGTCGCCATCAGCGTCTCGTGGCCGGGGGCGTCGACGAAGGAGACGGTCCGGAGCGCCTCGCTCTCGCCGCCGTCGGGACACTCGGGGTCGACGGTGTAGCGCTCGGGCGCCTCGAGGTCCGGACACTCCCGGAAGGTGGCGTCGGCGTAGCCGAGCCGGATGGAGATGCCCCGCTTCATCTCCTCGGAGTGCTGGTCGGTCCACTGGCCGGACAGCGCCTGGACCAGCGTGGTCTTGCCGTGGTCCACGTGGCCCACCAGCCCGATGTTCACCTCCGGTTGCGTGTTCCCTGCCATGGCGGGAGTAATCTCACCGAAGTCTCGCCACCTGCGAGTGATAAACCTACTGTTTGCCGCTCGCTGACGGCCCCTCAGGCCCCAACGTTTACCTCGCCAAGGCGCGGGCCTCCGGACGAAACCGCCGCCACACCATGACCGAGGACACCTACGTCGGCGCGATCGACCAGGGGACGACCGGCACGCGGTTCATGGTCTTCGACCACGGCGGCCGCCCGGTCGCGGCCGCCTACGAGCGCCACGAGCAGTACTACCCGCGGCCGGGCTGGGTCGAGCACGACCCACTCGAGATCTGGGCGAACACGAAGGCGGTCATCGGTGACGCGCTGGCCGAGGCGGGGATCGACGCGTCCGCGCTCGCGGCCGTCGGCGTGGCCAACCAGCGCGAGACGACCGTCGCGTGGGACGCCCGGACGGGCGAGCCGGTCCACCGCGCCATCGTCTGGCAGGACCGCCGGACGACCGACCGGATCGAGGCCCTCGAGGCGGCCGGCCGGACCGCGGCGATCCGCGAGACGACCGGCCTCGAGCCCGACGCCTACTTCTCGGCGACGAAGGCCGAGTGGCTGCTGGACGACGCCGGCGCGGCCCGCCGCGAGCGGGCGGCGGCCGGCGAGGTGTTGCTCGGCACGATCGACGCCTGGCTCTGCTGGCAGCTGACCGGCGCCCACGTCACCGACGTGACCAACGCCTCCCGGACGATGCTGTTCGACGTCCACGAGGCGGCCTGGGACGACGCCCTCCTCGCCGAGTTCGGCGTCCCCCGGGCCGCGTTGCCCGACGTCCGGCCCTCGAGCGAGGACGCCTACGGGACCACGGACCCCGACGGCTTCCTCGGGGCCGCCGTCCCCGTCACGGCGGCCCTGGGCGACCAGCAGGCGGCGCTGTTCGGCCAGACCTGCGTCGACGCCGGCGACGCCAAGAGCACCACCGGGACGGGCTCGTTCATCCTCATGCACACCGGCACCGAGGCCGTCGCGAGCGACCACGGCCTCCTCACGACGATCGCCTTCCAGCGGGCCGGCGAGCCGGTCCAGTACGCCCTCGAGGGCTCGATCTTCGTCACCGGGGCGGCCATCGAGTGGCTCGAGGACGTCGGCCTGATCGCCGAGCCCGCGGAGACGGCCGCCCTCGCGCGCTCGGTCGACTCGACGGACGGCGTCTACTTCGTCCCGGCCTTCCAGGGCCTCGGCGCGCCCCACTGGGACGGCCGGGCCCGCGGGACGATCGTCGGCCTGACCCGCGGCACGGAGCGCGCCCACGTCGCCCGCGCGGCCCTCGAGGCGATCGCCTACCGGACCCGGGAGGTCGTCGAGGCCATGACCGCCGACGCGGGCGTCGACCTGACGGCCCTCCGGGTCGACGGCGGCGCGGTGGAGAACGACGTCCTCTGCCAGCTCCAGGCGGACGTCCTCGGCACGGAGATCCGCCGCCCCGCCGTCGAGGAGACGACGGCCCTCGGCGCGGCCTACGCGGCGGGCCTGGCCGTCGGCTACTGGGACTCCGTCGACGCCCTCCGGGAACACTGGCGGCTGGACGCCGCCTTCTCCCCGTCGGCGGACGCCGCCGTCGACTACGACCGCTGGCGGGCCGCCGTCGAGCGCTCGCGGGACTGGGCGACGGAGTGATTCGGCCGTCTCGGCCGGGACCCCGCGGGGCTTTTGGCGGGGCGGCCCGTCGCTCCCGCCGTGCGGGAGTACGGCTTCGAACTGCGCCTCTGTGCCCACCTCGAGGCACCCGACCGGCTCGTCGCCAGACAGCTCGGCGCGGCCGTCCACGGCCGGCGGATCATGGACGTCGTCTGCGTCGAGCCCGGCCCCGACTTCGCGGCCCGTGCGGCGATCACGCCGGAGACGATCCCGCCGCGGGCCGTCGAGAGCGACGCGGGGCCCGGCCGCGCCGTCCCGGTCCGCGAGGCCTTCGACTGCCACCCCGAGACCGCCCGGGAGACCGTCGAGGCGGCCGTCGACGTCGGCTTCTTCGAGCGCGAGCGCCGCGGCGGTCAGCCGGCAGTCCGCCAGACCGCCCGCTATCCCGCCGACTGGATCGGCCGCCTGGTCGGCGTCGAGTGCAAGCCCGACCTCGCCCGGCCCGGCGCCCTCGAGACACAGCTCCTGACCGACGTCGAACTCGGGCTCTTCGACGCGGTCGTCCTCGCGACGGCCTCCCACGTCACCGGGGCCCACCTGAACCGGCTGCCCGCGGCCGTCGGCGTCTGGCAGTTCGACCCCGACTCGGGCACCCGCGAGGTGGTCCGGGAGCCGTCGCCGCTCGCCCCCGCCGAGCCCGGCGTCGAGATCCTCGAGCGGGGCGCCGCCCGGACCGCCGTCCGGATCGCCACCGCCGACGCCATCGCCCGCCAGCGACGCCGCCTCGCCGAGCGGGCCTACGGCAAGGGCTGGCGTCCGCGGTCGCTCCCGGCCTGCGCCCGCGCCGAGCCGGACGCCGACGGCGTTCCCCACTGCCCCTGGGCGGACCGCGTCGTCCACCCGCCGACGGACTGCGGGGGCGACTGCCCGGGCCACGAGCCCGCCGAGCCGCCGGCCGTCGACCGCGCTGGCCGCCGGGCGGCGGCCTCGCCCTGGGAGCCCGATCCACCGGGCCGGCGCCGGACCCAGGCCGGCCTGGACCGGTTCTAAGCGGCGTCGAGCCCGCCACCCTCGGGGGCCCGATTCAGTGCGTCGGATCGTCGCTGGCGACCGAGTCGGACCCGGTCCCGAAGTCCCGGCGCTCGCGGCGCTCGAAGGCGGCGATGCGGTCGAGCAGGGCCGCGTATCGCGCCGCGTTCGACAGCGTGTCGGCGGTCTTCTCGGCCTCGATCAGGTGCCGTTTCGTGCACAGGCGGTCGTACTCCCTGACCGCCGGATCGACGGACGCCCGGTCGCGGGCGGTCTCGACCCCCTCGTGGAGCGCGAAGCGATCGACCGGTTTGAGGAGGTAGTCGTCGAACGGCAGGTCCAGGACGTCGACGTCGACCGGTTGCGTGCTGACGACCAGGACTCCCCATTCGGGCGCCCGGCGACTCACCGCCTCGAGCACGTCCGCACCCGCCCGGTCGGGGAGGAGCCGGTTGACCACGAGGACGTCGACGTCCCGGTCGAGCCGGTCGAGGACGGCCGCGCCACGCTCGACCGTCTGCACCGCGTACCGCTCGGCGAGCCAGCGCTCGTAGAGGTCCGCCAGCGCCGGATCGACCTCCGCGAGCAGGACGCGGGTCGGACTAGCTGGGCTCGTCATTGGCTCCCTCCAGGTTCGACGTCGTGACGGTCGAGGATTCCGTGGCCGCGGGAATGGACATCGTCACCACGGTGCCCCGGGGCTCGTTGTCGGCGAACGTCGTCAACCCGCCCACGCTCGTCACCGCGAGGTGGACGAGCCAGAGGCCGAGGCCGCTCCCGTGGGCGAGCGGCGTCTCCTCCTGGGACTCGATGACGGCGCGCTCGTCGTCGGGCACGCCGGGGCCCCGGTCCCGCACGGAGACGTCGATCCACCCCTCCCGGGACTCGTTGGGGGTCACGGCTATCGTCACCGTCGGCGCCGTCTCCTCGGCGTGAACGATCGCGTTGTCACACAGCTCGATCAGGGCCAGTTCGACCCGCGAGTCGACCGGCACCGACTCGCCGACGTCGCGGGCGACCTCTACGCTGGCCTCGGGGTGGCTGTGCCGACAGTAGACCGTCGCCTGGTCCACCACCGCGCCGATCGGCATTTCCTGCTTTGGCTGATCGAGGAGGGCGCTGATCGCCTGGGACTTCTCGGCCAGCGCGATCAGGTTGTCCGCGCTCCCGATGACCCGTTCGATGGAGCCGGGCGTCTCGGCGGCCTCGACCTCCTCCCGGAGCAGCCTGGCGTGCCCGTCGATGACGTTGACCTCGTTGCGCAAATTGTGACGGAGGACGCGTTCGAGGGCCTGCCGATACTGGACGCCCTGCTTGCGGTCGGTGACGTCCCGGAGGATGCTGACGTACCCGGTGATCGACCCGCCGTCGTCGGTCACCGGGGCGATCGTCTGGTCGGCGATGAACAGCTCGCCCGACTTGCGCTGGTCGACGATCTCCCGCTGCCAGATGTCCCCGCTCTGGATCGTCGCCCACAGCTCCGCGTAGAAGGCCTCGTCGTGATCACCGGACTTGAGGATGCGTGGCGTTTCGCCCTCCGCCTCCGCCGCCGAGTACCCCGTGATCCGCTCGAAGGCCGGGTTGACGTACTGGATGACGCCGTCGAGGTCCGTCAGGAACACGGCCAGGCCGGCGTGGTCCACCGCGTGTTGATAGTTCCTGGCCTCCTGGAGGGCCGCCGAGAGTTGCTCTTTCATCTCCTGGACGGCCCGCGTCATCCGGCCGACCTCGTCCTCGGCGACGCCGGTCGTGATCTCGTGATCGAGGTCGCCGGCGGCGATCGTCTGGGCGTCCTCCGTTATCCTCGCCAGGGGGCGAAACACGCTCCGCTGCAGGCCGAAGCCCGTCGCCGTCACCGCGGCGATGCCGCCGAGCAAGATGACGACGAGCAACTGCTGGAGCCGTCGGATCTGTGCCTCCGAGGCCCGCTGCAACGCGGTGACGGCCCCGTCGCTCGATCGAATGAGCGTCGGCGCGTTCGCCTCCAGGTAGAAGACGGCCCGCTGGAACTCCTGGCTGTCGGGTGGTTCGGACTGCACCACCGCCAGTCGCTCCCGGAAGGGCTCCCACTCCCCGCGGAGCGATTCGAATCTGGCCCGGGCCGCGGGTGGGGACGCCGGAATGCCCATGGACTCGTTGCCCTCGATCAGGGCGGTGAGCGTGCGATCGTATCGCTCGGCCGTGGCGGCCAGTTGCGAGCGTCGCGAGAGGTCCCCGGACCCGATCCGCTGCACGTCGGTCATCATCTTCTGGAGATGGAACCGCTGCAACCCGGCCTCGTTGATCGCTTTGGCGGTGTCCCGCTGGGCGGTGATGTGCAACTGGACGCCAACGATCAGTAAACTGAACAGTAGGACGATGCAGAGGAGAGCCACTGCGACCTTCGTGACGACGCTCACGTCCCGCCAGGCTCGCATGTGCCTCCCCCATCTTTACAGACATACAATAAATATTTTGCCGAACATGTTTTCACGTAATAATTATTTGGCCGGCGAACCTACGGCCCTCGCGCCCTCTACCCCACCCGTTCCAGACGACCAGAATTCCAGAAGATCTCGTACTGAGGGGGTCTCTCCGGTAATATCAAAATCCAGACAGCGAGTCGAACGTACAATATTCCTGATTGATGGGCTGAAACAAATCAGGCGTGACGTATGTCACTCCGGGCCAGTGACGCGCAGACGGGGAACGCGTACTGCGCCGACCGGCAACGGCCGCGTGAAGCCTCATCGGTGGTGAATTTCGCCGCTAAATTCTAAACATGTTAGGGATTTGTTCTCACCGGTAATATTTGGAGGGTGACGTTTATGGCTGCGATCGGTCGTGTTTGCCGTGAACGATGAGCCGGATCCCTCGCCTGAACGAGCGCATGTCAGTCGGAATGCGGGTCAGCGCGCTGCTGTTCGCGATGCTGGTGATCGCCGGCGCGAACGTCGGGGCCGTCTACTACTACCAGGGCCAGGTCGACACGCTGAGCAACTCTATCAATCACGCCGGCCAGCAACGAATGCTCAGCCAGCGGATGGCCTACGTCTCCTTCATGATCGCGCAGGGACACGACGACCAGGCCCTGCTCAACGAGAGCATCGAGACGTTCGATCGGAACCTGGCGGGCATCTCGGACGGCGGGACGGTGGCCGGGGCGAGGCTCGAAGCGGCGCCACCGCCCGTGGAGCCGGCCCTCCAGCGGGAGCGCGAGGCGTGGGACGAGTTCCGACGGCACGCGACGACCGTCGCCTCGACCCCGGCATACAACGAGTCGTTTCAGGACTCGCTGGACTATCTGACCGGCAATCGCGAGTCGTTGTTCCGGCGCAGTGACGCGGTCGTCGCGGCCTACGAGTCCGCCGACGAGGCCGAGCGGTACGTCGAGGAGATCAACGTGGCCGGCCGGCAGCGAGCGCTGAGTCAGCAGATCGCCGCCCTGTCACTCGAGATCGCCAGCCGCTCGACCAGACCCGGCACCGAGGCGGAGGCCCGACAACAGCTCCAGACCGACGGGGAGATGCAGGCGCTCAAGGCGAACCTCTCGGCCAAGATAGCAGCCTACGACCGGGCCCTCGACGCGCTGGAAGCCGGGGGGACCGTCCGGGGCACGTCACTCGACCCGGCGCCGCCGTCGGTCCGCCAGGAGATCGACGAGGTCCGGGCGGTCTGGGAGCCCTATAGCCAGCACGCGAACACCGTCGCGACCACGTCGTGGTTGAATCCCGAGTTCTGGGAGGCCGTGAGCTACATCGAGACCACCAACGGGGACCTGAAGGCGGTCAGCGACGACGTCGTGGGGCGCTTCGCCACGGTCTCCAACGAGCGCATCGCGTGGATGAAGACCCTGCTCCTGGGCCTGTTCGGCTTCGACGTCCTCGTCTTCCTCGTCGGCTCGTACATCGGCCGCCGCTACATCGGGCTGCCGATCCGGCGGAGCGCGGACGTCGCCCAGGAGATCGCGAAGGGCTCGCTCTCGGGCGACATCGGCGGCGGGGCCGAGGAGCGGGACCGCGCCGTCGAGAACCGCCGAGACGAGGTCAGCCTGCTCCAGGACGCCTTCGCGGACATGCAGTCGTACCTGCAGACGGCGGCAGCGCAGGCAACGGCCCTCGCCGAGCAGGATTTCGACGCGGCCGTCCTCGACGAGGAGGTCCCCGGCGAGTTCGGCGACGCGCTCGCCGAGATGCACGGCGACCTCGAGGCCCTCATCACGGACATCGAGACGGCGAAGGCCGAGGCCGAGGCCCTCACGGAGTCCCTGGAAGGAACCGCCGAGGAATTCAGCGCCGCGATGGCCGAGGCGGCCGACGGCGACCTGACCCAGCGGCTGGACGCCGACGGCGACAGCGAGGCCATGACGGCCATCGCCACGGCCTTCAACGAGATGCTGGAGGACATCGAGGCGACGATGCAGGACATCCAGGCCTTCGCCCAGGAGGTGGCAGCCTCGAGCGAGGAGGCCAACGCCGGCGCGGACGAGGTCAGGCAGGCCAGCGAGGAGGTGAGCGAGTCCATCCAGGAGATCTCGAGCGGTGCCCGGGACCAGAGCGAGAAACTCGACCGGGTGTCCGGCGAGATGAACCAGCTCTCGGCGACCATCGAGGAGGCGGCGTCCTCGGCCCAGGCCGTCGCGGAGACCTCGCGGGAGACGGCGACTATCGCCGAGAGCGGCGAGACGACCGCCCAGGCGGCCATCGGCGAGATCGAGACGGTCCAGCGGACGATGGCGACGGCGGTCGAGGACGTCGAGGAACTGGACCAGCTCACGGCCCAGATCGACGAGATCGTGGACCTCATCAGCGAGATCGCCGAGCAGACCAACATCCTCGCCCTGAACGCGAACATCGAGGCCGCCCGCGCCGGGGACGCCGGCAAGGACGGCGACGGGTTCGCCGTCGTGGCCGACGAGGTCAAGCAGTTGGCCGAGGAGACCCAGGCCTCGGCGTCGGACGTCGGCAGCTTGATCGAGGACGTCCAGGCGCAAACGGCGTCGACGGTCGAGGAAATCCGGCGGGCGGAGGAACGCGTCCAGGAGGCGACGGACGCGGTCGAGGAGGCCGTGACGGCCTTCGGGGACGTCGCCGAGAACATCGCGGAGACCGACGCCGGCGTCCAGGAGATCAGCGACGCCATGGACGACCAGGCGACGAGTGCCGAGGAGGCGGTCGCGACGATCGACGACGTGACGGCGATCAGCCGGACCACCTCCGAGGAGGCCGAGACCGTCTCGGCCGCGGCCGAGGAACAGGCCTCCTCGATGACGCAGGTCAGCTCGAACGTCGAGTCCCTCGCCGATCAGGCCGAAAGGCTCCAGTCGTTGCTCACGCGGTTCGAGGTCGGGGCGGGGGCCGGCGGCGCGGCCAGAGCGACGGGCGACGGCGCGACGGACGCCGTGGCGGGCGACGGCGGCGTCGACCCTGACGCGACCGAGGAGTGAGTGGCGCCCCTCGAGGCGGAGGGCCATCGCGGGGCCGGCCCTGTTGCTCGCGGTCGCCACATCCCGCCGGGCGAGGGCTTCGATGAGGCGGCGCCGGCCGGGTAGTACATAAAGTACAACCAGTACAGGTAGTACATAGTACACGAAGTACAATTAGTACAGAGCGTACACGTAGTACATCGCCGGGGTCCGCACGGAGCGGCCGTCACGGCCGCCATCGCGTCGCTCCTCGCCCGCCCTACAGCTCGTAGGTCTCCCCGTCGACGGCCAGCGGCTCGGCGAAGGCCTCGTCGGCCGGGTAGTAGTGGGCGGCGTGGACCAGCCGGGTCCGTTCGGCGTCGAGTTCCTCGGCCAGGGCCAGCGCGCCCGCCCGCGTCATGTGCTTGCCCCCGAAGGTGCGCGGGACGCCGTCGGCGTCGTGGTGGTCACCGCCCTTGGGGTGGTGCTCGCAGGCGGCCGCGGGGACGATGGCGTCGGCGAGCAGCAGGTCGGCGCCGGCGAGGGCGGCCCGGGAGGCCTCGGGCACGGCGAAGTTCGTGTCGCCGGTGATGGAAAGCTGGGCGTCCGTCGCGGGATCCCGGACCACCGCCCCGTAGCACAGCAGCGGCGGGTGCTCGACCGGGACGAGCGTCACCTCGAGGCCGCAGGTCTCGAAGGGCTCGTGGGGCGTCTCGGCGTGGACGGCGAGCCGGTCGAGGTAGTCGTAGTCGGCGGCGACGGTCCCGGCGACGCTCTCGCCGGTGACGGGGTCGACCTCGTCGGCGGCGTGGACGTCCAGGTGGTCCGTGATCCGGTAGCAGTTGCCCAGGCCGTCCAGGTGGTCGAAGTGGACGTGGGTCACGACGCCGGCGTCGGGCGCGGGCAGGGCCGCCCGCAGGAACTGGTGGCGGAAGTCCGGGCTGAAGTCGATGAGGAGGGCCTCGCCGGTGCGCTCGTTGTGGACGTGGACCGAAAAGCGGGTGCGCTCGACGCCCAGTTCGACGGCCCGCTCGCAGGTGGCACAGTCACAGCCGACGGTGGGGGTCCCGGTCGTGTCGCCCGTCCCGAGCAGGGTGACCTCCATCGACTCGGCGGAGGATTCCCAGCGCCAAAAGCGGCCCGGGGGCCGCCGACCGCCGCGAGACACGACCCACGGCTGTCTCGGACTGGTCGAGCGACGGCGCGAGGCGAGGCGGCCGCCGGCTGTGCGAGCGGCAGGTTTTTTCGGCCCGGCCCCCACCCGTCGCCAATGTCCCTCCAGGGGACGCACCCGATCACCGACCCCGAGGCGGCTGATCCCCGCCTCGCGGCGATCCAGCGCTTCCCGGTCAAGTCCCTCGACGCCGAGCGCCTCGACGTGGCGACGCTCGTCGCCGACGGGGCGCTGGCGGGCGATCGCCGGTGGGCGATCGTCGACCGACCCGCAGCCGAACCGTTCGACCCGGCGGCCGCGGACGTCGGTGGGTCGGGGGCCTACGTGAACGGCAAGAAGACCGCACAGGTCCACCGCCTTCGCTCGAAGTTCATGCCCGTCGACGCGGGTGGACCGGCCGTGGAACTCCGCCGGCAGGGGGAGGACCCCGACGCGGAGCGGCGGTTCGCCCTCTGGGACGGCACCGGCGACGAGCCAGCGGCTGCCGTCCACGCGCCGCTGAACGAGTGGCTCTCGGGCGTGTTCGACCGGCCGGTCAGCGTCCGGCGAACCGACGCGGGCCAGCACGACGACCGCCGACGCCACGGCCCGACCGTCGTCTCGACGGCGACGCTCCGGGAGGTCGCCGCGTGGATCGACGTCGATCTGGACTCGGCGCGCCGGCGGTTCCGGGCCAACCTGGAGGTCGGGGGCGTGCCGCCCTTCTGGGAGGACCGCCTGTTTGGCGACGCCCACGAGGTCGTCGCGGTGCGGGTCGGCGACGCGACGATCCACGGCGTCCATCCCTGTGCCCGCTGCGTGGTCCCGGGTCGGGATCCCGACACGGGCGCCGAGACGCCCGACTTCCGGACGACGTTCCTCGAGCGGCGGCGGGCGACGATGCCCCCGTGGACGGCCTCGGAGCGGTTCGACCACGACTTCCGGCTGATGGTGAACACGCGGGTGCCCGACGCGGCCGCTGGGGAGACGGTGCGGGTCGGGGACGACATCGAGCGACTCGGCGTGCGGCCCGAGTGATCCCGTTCAGTGGTCGTGGTTGGCGTGGTCGTGGCCGTCGACGGACCCGCCGTCCGCGGCCTCCTCGCCCATGCCGCTCGGCTCGCCGCCCGCGACGAGGGCGTCGTGGTCGCCCTCGATCATGTCGAGGTTCTTCAGGGTGTCCCGCTCCTCGAAGTCCGCGACGGCCGCCATGAGGTCCTCCTGGGTGAGGGTCATGCGCTCCTCGGTCAGCGCGTCGAGGACGGCCTCCCGGAGGACCAGCCGGAGGTCGCTGCCGGTGAGGCCCTCCGTGCGCTCGGCCATCGCGTCGGGGTCGAAGTCCGCGATGTCCATCTCCCGGGTGACGATCCGGAGGATGTCCGCGCGCATCTGGCGGTCGGGCTTGGGGAAGTTGACGATCTCGTCGAAGCGCCGCCAGGCGGCGGCGTCGAGCTGGTCGGGGTGGTTCGTCGCGCCGATGAGGAGCACCTCGTCCTGGATGAGGCTCACCTCGTCGATGCTCTTCAGCAGGGTGTTGACCGCGCGCTTGATGGCCGCGTGCTCGTCGCTGGCGCGGGTCTTGGCGACGAAGTCGAACTCGTCGATGAACAGGATACAGGGGGCGAGTCGCTTCGCCACCTCGAAGGTCTTCTCGACGTTCTTGGCCGTCTCGCCGAGGTACTGGCTGGTGATCATCGAGAGCTTGACCTCGACGACGGGCAGGTGGAGGTTGCGCCCGAGCGCCCGGGCGACGGAGGTCTTGCCGGTCCCCGGCGGGCCGACGAACAGGAGCTTGCCGATCTCCCGGAGCCCGATGTCGGCGAGGTAGCCCCGGTGCTCGATGGCCTTCACGATCTTCAGGACCTCGCCCTCCTGCTCGCCCGTGAGGACGATGTCGTCGAGGGTCGTCTCGGTCTCCTCGGGCGCGCGGATGTCGACCAGGTCGAGCATCTCCCCCTCCTCGTCCTCGTCGAAGTACTCCTCCAGCTGGGCGTCGATGACGGGCCGGTCGGTCCGCGCCGGCCGGTTGTGCTCGCGGGCTTCCTCGTGGGTCACGCCCTCGACGTCGTCCCCGAAGGACGCGGCGAGCGTCGGGTTCTCGCGGAGGCGGTCGGCGTCCGTGCGGTCCAGGTACCACTCCTCGGCCATGTCCCGGTCGGTGAACTGCAACTCGCCGGAGAAGTCGTCCCGGTCGGTGAACATCAGGCCGGAGACGACCTCCCAGGGCCGCTCCAGGCCGGTCACGATGGTGGCCCCCTCGCCCGTCGGCGTCAGCGGTCGCTCGATCTCCCCGCCGTCGTAGAAAGCCGTGCGAAACCGGGCCGGGAGGTCGTCCGGCTCCAGGGACGGGTCCTCGGAGTAGACCGCGGTCGTCAGCATGAACTCAACTACCTCGAGTTCCGGATCACTCATTCTCACAGAAATTCGCCACGCCCTCGTATAAGCCTCTCGAAGTCGGGTTCAGCCCCGGGAGCAGCATGGTTTAACTGCCGAGCGGTCCCAGGGCGGGGCATGCCAACGCCAGTCGTCGTCGGCGCGCGTCGCACCCCACAGGGAAAGGAAGACGGTGCCCTCGCCGCGGTTCGCAGCGAGGACCTCTCGATCGCCGTCATCGAGCAACTGCTCGCGGACGCGGGCGTCGAGGGGCCCGACGTGGAGGACCTGATCTGGGGCTGTGCCCAGCAGCGCAGCGAGCAGGACAACAACCTGGCCCGCGTCATCAGCCTCCTCTCGCCCCTCGGCGAGTCCGTCCCCGCGACGACGGTCAACCGGTGGTGTGCCTCCTCGGCCGAGTCCGTCATGCGGGCCGCCGACGCGGTCGCCAACGGCCAGCGCGAGGTCCTGATCGCCGGCGGCGTCGAGTCGATGTCCCGGGTCTCGATGGGCGAGGGCTTCGGCGACCTGCACCCCGAACTCGCCGAGCGCTACGACCTCGAGGGGCTCACGATGGGCATGACCGCCGAGAAGGTCGCCGAGCAGTTCGACGTCTCCCGGGAGGCACAGGACGAGTACGCCCTCCGCAGCCAGCAGCGCGCCGCCGAGGCCACCGAGTCCGGCCGGTTCGAGGACGAGATCGTCCCCGTCGAGACGCCCGACGGAACGGTCGAGGAGGACGAGGGCATCCGCCCGGGCACCACAATGGAGGCCCTCGCGGACCTGCCCACCGTCTTCAAGGAAGACGGCACAGTAACGCCGGGCAACGCCTCCCAGATCTCCGACGGCGCCGCCGGTCTCCTCGTCACCAGCCGGGCCTACGCCGAGGACCACGGCCTCGACGTCCTCGCGGAGATCGGCGACCACAACGTCGCCGGCGTC
>Ga0207797_1001279_pt1 | contig 18325 bp, 9 predicted proteins | sample PRCRCaboRojoPR_6_FD_187275 | JGI IMG/M metagenome (GOLD analysis project Ga0207797, IMG submission 187275) | Marine sediment microbial community from Cabo Rojo, Puerto Rico - PR CR 10% Liquid 1 (SPAdes) | ecosystem: Environmental > Aquatic > Marine > Coastal > Sediment | place: Cabo Rojo, Puerto...
GGCGCCCGCCGAGCTCGACGTAGAAGTTTCCCCCAATGTCCCAGCGGTCGTCCAGGTGCAGGGCCGTCACCCATCCGGTGCCCTCGTGGTGGACGTAGTTCGATCCGTAGCGGCGGAAGCCCTGATCCGTCGCGCGGCCTACCGCCTCCCCCGCGTCGTTCAGGAGTTCGAGGTCGAGCCGATCGGGCCGCTCGTCGACCTCGGTGAGCAGGTCGTGCCAGTGGCGGAAATCGTCGGAGGTAAACCGGCTGACGTACACGTTGGCCGTCAGCGAGTGGGCTCCGAGCGACTTGGACAGCTCCAGGTCGTTGAGCACCGTGGTCATCGGCTTCTCATTGTACCACCATCCCGTCTCCACCACGAGTCCGTTTCCGTTGAGGGACGACGGGTCGTCGACCACGGTGCCGTCGTTTGTGCGCCGGTAGCGATAGTTCGTGGCGCCGAGGTTTGCCTGTGCGTTCACCCGGGCGAGGACGGAGTCTGCATACGCCGACGCCGGGACGGGATTCTCCAGCGACACGATGGCACTGAACGTGTGGTCGATGTCGCTGAGGCGGGTGGTGTTGTGGAGGGACCAGCCCCGCCCCAGGTCCACGAGCCACTCAGCCCCTCCGGTTTTGACGATGGGATGGATGCCGTCGCTCAAGTCGCGCGTGACCGGGGTCCCGCTCGGATCCGGGACCGTCACGACCTCGGCGTCGTCGGTCGTAAGGGTTCCGTCGCGCAGGTCAAAGCCGTCGATGGACGTCGGGCTGTCTCGGCTTTGGTAAGGGACCGGCAGGTAAAAGATGGTACGATCGTTGAGATACTTGCCGAAGACCCGCACGTAGCCCGAATCGAAGAGCCACGTGAACGAGCCCTTTCCCTGTCCGCCGCGGTTGCCGGTGAAGCCGGGATCTCGGAGCCCGCGATCATGTCGGTAGAATCCGCCCACATTCATGCGGAAGGACTCGGAGAGAGGGCCCCCGATATTCAGATCGCCCCGAATGAGTCCATGGGGCGCTCCCGTCAAGCGAACCAGTCCCTCCCATTGCGGCCCGCCGGTTTTGCTCACGAAGTTGACGAGGCCGCCGGGCGCGTCGCTGGCGAACGTGGAGGCGCTGCCACCACGCACGGCTTCGATCCGCTCCAGCGTGGCGTCGATGCGGATAAAGTTGTCGGCATTCGCGAAGTCGAGCGCCGAGGCCTCGTAGATCTGCGTCCCGTCCTCCTGGAGGGCCACGTAGCGATAGGAGCCGTCGGCCGGAAGGCCCCGGGCAAAGAGGTTGTTTTCGCCCTCCCCGCCGGAGCTTTCTACGTAGAAGCCCGGCACAGCCTTCAGCAGATCGGCGGTGTTCTGGGAGCTCTCCGTCTCGATGTCTCGCGGGCTCAGCGTCGTGATGGCCACGCTCGATTCGAGCTTTTCGTACGGGTTGAACGTGGCCGTTGTGATGGCTTCCTGCATCTGCAGGAGGTCGGGCGCAAGGGTGAAGTCACGAGTCACCGTCTCGCCCGGAGAGACAGTGATCGACGCTGTTTCCGAGCGGTAGCCCAGAAACGAGACGCGGAGGATGTAGGTGCCCGGCGGGGCTTCGATGGTGTAGCGACCATCGTCGCCCGCCGCATCGCCCCGCGTAGTCCCCTCCAGCACCAGCGACGCCCCCGGGAGTGGCTGCTCGTTCGGGTCCACGACCCGTCCTGTCACACGCCCCGCATCCTGGGCGAGGGTGGGAGACATCCCGATCCCCAGTCCGAGAGCAAGAAGGAGCACGACGGGACGATGATGCCCGTCCTTCCCTCTGTATGGGCGGGCAAGGGGGAGGAAACGAAGGAACCACATAAATCGAGAGGCAGAGTAGAAAAGCAGTGCTGCGCCTGCCTTTTTGAAGGGAGTGTTTTAATTCTACGTACATTGTGCTAACTTGTCAAACAATCACTCACTTTCTTTGGGCTGGAGGGATGGATCGGACAGTGCACGACCGGAGCATTATTTCCCGTGTTAGGAGGCTTCGGTTGAAGGGCGGGGAGCAAGCCAGATCATCCAAGCCCCGTTGTGCGGATCCAGCAGCTCGACTCTGTTCATTCCACCGCCCGCGGCCCGGTGGGGCTGAGGTGGCATTGGGCCCGAGCCCAATGCGTTCGTGCAGTATTCCTTTGCTGAAATCGGGGGTTGATTATGAGATTGACGCGTGCTCACTGGCGGGGGCTTTGGGGCCTGTTCGCTCTGGGCATTCTCGTTGGTGCCCTCGCTCCGTCTCCGTCCCCGGCGCAGGTAAATATCGAGCCATTTACGCTGGGGCGCGAACAGACGGGCTGGGGGGGCAAGGTCGGCGCCAATTTCAAAATGGAGTCTAACGAGACGGTCCTTCTGGAAATCGATCTCTCGCCCCGGGTCGACTTTTCGCACGGGCGACACTCGGTCGCCGTGGTGGGGAACCTAGGGTTCAGTGAGCGGGCCGGCACCACCTTTCGCAGTCTGTACCTGCTCCACACCCGCTACCTTCTTCAGGTCGACTCGACCCTGAGTGCGGAGGTCTTTGGGCGGGTGCAGCGGGACGAGTTTGCGCGGCTCAACAACCGGCTGTCGAGCGGGCTTGGGCTTCGCTTTCAGGTGACGGCCACGGAGGAGTCCGCGACGTTTGCGGGGCTCTCGGTGGGGGGAGAATGGGAGCGGTGGGAAGTGGAGTCGAGCGATCGCCATCCCGAAACCGTCGCCGATCCACGTGCCTTCGGCTATCTCGCCTATCGACTCCAGATTACGGAAAACACCACTCTGCTCAACACACTGAGCGCCTCGCTCCGACTGGGCGGGAGCCTCGAGGACGGGCGCATCGTAGATACGGCCTCGCTCGAGGTGGGCATCAGTGAACGGGTGTCGCTGAAGGCCGCGTTTGCCCTTGCCTACGACAGCCGTCCGCCGCGGTCGCAGCCACAGGTGAGTATGGCGCTCACTAACGGATTAACGGTCTCGCTCTGAGTTCGACACCCGGGAGACACCAGCCGTTGCGGGAAGCGACAACAGGCTCGGACGCGTTCATCTCTCACTGTTCCATGATGACGCACACGGCACCGTCGATTGACAAGAGCGCCACGTCCGCTCTGCTTGACTGGGTGCGACGCGTGGACCGGACGCACGACGACGCCTTTGCGACCGCGCGGCGCTGGGTGTCGCGGATGGGGACCCGTCTCCGGGACGACGGGATGGTCGAGGTGGGGCTGTGGGCCCCAGAGCTCGGTCAAGACGAGGTGCACGCGGACGACGCGGTCCTCGAGATCCTCACGCCGCCGCCCGACCTCGACCTCACGGCGCCCGACCAGACCGTCTTCGTCCGCCGCGACACGGTGCAACTGCGGCGCCACCGCGACGTGTGCTGGGGCGTGGTGGAGGGGATGCGTCCCGGCACCCGCGACACCGTGGGCAGCTTCTACTGGCTCCGCTACCCCGACGCAGAGGGCACCTGGCACACCGTCCCCGACCACCTTGCGCACTCCGTGCCGTTTGGCGCGTTCGGGCCCGCCGAGTTCTACGACGTGGCGTCCCTGCAACAGAATCGCGCCGACGCCGGGTACTGGGCCGATCTGCCTGACTCCTTTTTGAACGGGACCCAGAACGGAGTTCCCCAACTCGGGCCCCCGCAGCACATCCTGCAGATTCATCCCGGCACGGCTTCGGCGGCCGGGACCATCGCGGCCCTCACACGCATCTATCGGGAGATCGCGCGCAAGCAGTCCAACGGCGAGCCCCTCATGGCGGCGGAGCAAAACTACGTGGGTTTCGACGCGGTGCAGCTCATGCCGGTGCAGCCCACCATCGTCCACGAGGACGGGCCCTCGTTTTGGGTCGCACAGGAAGAATTCGATCCCAGGATCGAGGAGGTCCCGGTCCGATTACGGGCGCCCGACATTATAAACTGGGGCTACGACGTTCCCCTCTCGGCGTCCGCGGCGGTCAATCCCTCGATTCTGGCGACGCGCCGCCCGGACGAATTGGCCGATCTGGCCGCCACGCTCCACACCATGCCCGAGCGGCCCATTCGACTCATCTTCGATGTGGTCTTCGGACACACTGATAATCAGGCCGTTGACCTACTCAACGAGCACTTCCTGGCAGGCCCGGGCATGTACGGGATGAACGTGCAGTTCCGGCACCCCATGACGCGTGCCCTGCTGCTCGAAATGCAGCGCCGCAAAGGCAACTACGGGGCCGACGGCCTTCGGGTGGATGGGGCACAGGATTTTCGGTACTGGGACCCGGAGGACGAGCAGCTCTACTACGACGACGCGTTCCTCCGAGAAATGAGCGACGTGAAGCAGACCACGGCCGGGACCGAGTACTATCCGTGGATGATCTTCGAGGACGGACGTCCCTGGCCCCGCGACGACTGGGAGCTGGCCTCCACGTACCGCGCCGTCATCGACGAGCAGCCGGATGTTTTTCAGTGGGGACCGCTCACGTTTGCCCACAACACGCCCTTCCTCTTCACCTTCTGGGTGCGCAAATGGTGGCGCATCCGCGAGATCCTGGAGCAGGGCGAGCAGTGGATCACGGGCTGTACGAATCACGACACTGTACGCCGCGGCGCGCAGGTGGACCCGGAGCAGCGCATCAACACGTATCTCGGCGACACCCTCCCCGAGATCATTGAGAACGCCTACGACAATCCGGCCACGAACCTGCTGACGTACGGGTTTCTTCCCGGCGTGCCCATGGACTTCCTCAATGCCTTGATGCGGGCGCCGTGGAGCTTTATCCGCAATACGGACGACCGGTACGGCGTGAAGGTGATGTCCGAGGAGGCAAATTTCCTGGAGTGGCGCGTAACCCCGGAGCGTTTTGAGGAGGAGACGCACTTCCAGCGCCTGAAGGCTCTCGGTTTCACGGACCTGGCGGGACTACGGCGCTTCCTCCACACGCTGGACCACGCAGTGCAGAGCACCGACTACCACCTGTCGGCTGTGGCGCGGATGATGCGTGCGATCGAGCCGCCGCTGGATGGACCGGAGTGCTCGGTCGACACGCTCAAACGAATCGCGACGGCCTGGATGGACGACCTGCACGACTATTGCACGGTCACCCACTGGGTGGATCGACTTGATGCGGAGCGCCCTGCGTTCAACCGGGCCGTTCGCGAATTTCGGCGGGCGCGGCCGTGGCTCCGCGAGTCGCTGAGGGACGACGAGTGGCTTCGCTACCGCGAGCCCTGTGACGGCACGGTGCTCGCCTCGGGCTGGCGACGGGGCCCGGACGGGGAAGAGGTGCTGTTCGTGGGCAACCTGGAGGGACGCAAGGAAACAATCGTGCCTCGAAGGCAGGCGCCGGATGGATGCCGGACCGGCTGGTCGGAGATGCTCACGACGCCGGCGGTGGGGGCCGAGGGGCCCGACGAACGCGTGACGCTCGGCAATAGTGAGGCCGTTTTGTTCACGCGGCGCCCATGACCGGTGCATTATAGGGGACGGGGAGCGCCTCCCTACGGATTTTCCTCTGCAGGCTTGGAGTCCGCGGTCGTGGGCCGGGCGTTCTCGGGAGGAAGGAGCCGCCGGAGGCCGTGAAGCGGGAGCCACGTCCAGTCGGGGCGATGGTTGAGTTCGTAGCGGACTTCGTAGAGGGCCTTGTCGAGGAGAAAGGCCCAGAGGAACGAGTAGCGGGCAGGCGGGTCGGGGAGAAAGGGCATTTCCTCGGCCGTGTCGGCGTAGGCGTTGAGGAAGGTCGTCTCGACCCAGTGGAGCAGCGCGTCAATCCAGGGCTGGTACTCCGGGTCCGTCTCCGTGTGGTCTTCCCATGTGGCGAGGACGGCGTACTCCAGGGACCGCATCATGCCCGCCACGTCCCGGAGCGCGTTTTCCCGCTTCCGGCGTTCCTGCAGCGGACGGGCCGGCTCGCCTTCAAAGTCGAGGATGTAGACATCGCCCTCCGCCCGCAGGAGTTGCCCAAGGTGGTAGTCGCCGTGGATGCGGATCCGCTGGTGGTTCCCGTCGAGGTCGTAGAGGGGGGCGAGGCGCTCCTCAGCGTCCGTCCACGCAGATTCCGGGGGGAGGTCCTCGGAATTGAGGCCGTCCTGGCGGTCGAGGAGCTCCCGGGTTTCGGTGAGCTCCGCGCGGACACGGTCGGCCAGCTCCGCTCCGGCGTCCGAAGGCGCGTCGATCGGATGCAGATCCTCGGCCTCCGCCCGGAAGAGGGCGTGGTGCATTTCGGCGGTGCGCACCCCGAGCGTGCGGGCGAAGGAGATCATCTCAGGGGCCACCTCTTCGAGCCACACCGGCACCGTTTCGGCGCCGGACTGACCGGCAAGCCAACCGTTGGACGTTCCCGGATGTCCTCCCGTTTTGGCCTGCTCGTTGGGAAACGGGGAGTTTTTAACCCGGTCCAGAAACTGGGTGGTGGAGTCTAGCGCGTAGGTCCACGCGTCGGTCTCTACGTCGAGGGCCTCCTGGAAGACGCCGAGGGTGTACTGGCGCCGCTGGCGACGAAAGTTGACCGTGCCGTGGAGGCGAGGGGCAAACTTGAAGTCTACGCTCGTGAGGTGTTCAAGCAACTCTTTCTCAGGATTGGGGCCTTCCTCCAACCGTCGGTAGATTTTGGCGAAGTAATCGCCGTTAATGAGCGCCGAGGTGTTGCTCTGCTCGCCAGTAAGCAGCTCGATCTCCTCCGGCTCGTCGTGCTTCGCGGCCTCAGACGACTCGGCGGAGTACACGCCCTTGAGGGAGCGGCCCCGACTGCCTTGCTGCCACCACCGAAAGAGCGTGGCCCAAAACTGGGGATCGACGGTGGCGTCGTGAACGAGGCGTCGTTCGCCGGTGTCGTTCACCTCCAGCCAGGCGAGCGCCGCGTGGGGGTACTCCTCAAGTAGATCCGCCGCCTTTTTCTCCGGGGCGGCCATGAGGGGGAGCGTGTATAGCGACGTGTCGTCTTCGAGGTGCACCTCCAGCACGGACATGTACACAGCGGGATTACTCTCCAGTCGCACCGCATCCTCTACATCAACCCCCTCGAGAACCTGTCCCTTCGCCCCGAACCAGCGCTGCTTCTGGATGAAGTCAGGGAGGAGCGATTCGAGTTGCTCGGGGCCGCGGCGCTGCGCCATGGTGGGTACCAGGAGGTTCTGCAGCCCCTCAGCCACCGGCAGGACGGGATGGGTGCGGCCATTCTTTTCTAAGTCGGCGGGCTGCAGGCCGCTGCGGCGGGTCGGTTCGCGTTGGATATCGTCTTCGGGCACGAGCTTGAACCAGTAAAAGTGATGGGGACCGACGGTGAGGTGATAGTCGTCGTCGCCGATGGTTGGGAACGGGGACTGACTGAATAGCTCGACAGGCGCCAGGCCTTCCAGCTCTGCCTCCGTTGGCACGTAGACCGACTGGGAGAACCGAGACAGATTGGCGATCACGAGAACCTGTTCCCCCTCGTACTCGCGGATGAAGGCGAGGATGGCGGAATTCTCGACGGGCAGCAGCTCGAAGGAGCCCCGGCCAAAGATCTTCTTGTGTTGCTGGCGGAGGCTGATGAGGCGGCGCATGAAATGGAGGAGGGAGTGCGGGTCCTGTTCCGCGTCCTCCACATTCACGAACTCATAGCTGTACTTGCCGCGGTTGATGGGGGGCATGAATAGCTTGTGGTGGGGGGCCCGCGAGAAGCCGCCATTCTTGTCGGGGCTCCACTGCATAGGCGTGCGCACCCCGTTGCGGTCGCCGAGGAAGGGATCGTCCCCCATCCCAATCTCGTCGCCGTAATAGATAATAGGGCTTCCCTTCAGGCTGAACAGCAGCGCGTTCATGAGTTCGACGCGGCGGCGCTCGCCCCCTAGCAGCGGGGTGAGGCGGCGCCGGATGCCCACGTTGATGCGGAACCGGTCGTCGGCCCCGTACTCGTGGTACATGTAGTCCCGCTCCTCATCGGTCACCATTTCGAGGGTGAGCTCGTCGTGGTTGCGGAGGAAGAGGGCCCATTGCGCGTCGTCGGGAATACCGCCAGTCAGGTCGAGCATCTCCACGACGGGCCGGCGGTTTTCGCGCCGGAGGGCCATGTAGAGGCGGGGCATGATGGGGAAGTTGAACGCCATCTGTACGCCAGTGCTGTTGCCCTCCGCGTCTTCTCCAAAGTACGGAAGCGTATCCTCGGGCCACTGGTTGGCCTCGCCCAGAAGCACCTTCCCAGGACCGTACCGCTCCTCCACGGCGGCGCGTAGTTCCTTCACGTAAGCGATCGTTTCGGGCAGATTCTCGCTGTTGGTGCCCTCACGTTCGAAGAGGTACGGCACCGCGTCGAGCCGGAGGCCGTCCACGCCCATGTCGAGCCAGAAGAACATCACCTCCTTCATCTTCTCCCGCACCTCGGGGTTGTCGAAGTTGAGATCGGGCTGGTGGCTAAAGAAGCGGTGCCAGTAGTACTTCTGCGCCTTCCGGTCCCAGGTCCAGTTCGAGTCCTCCGTGTCGGTGAAGATCACACGGACGTCCTCGTACTTCTCGTCCGTCTCGCTCCACACGTACCAGTCGTGCTTGTCGGACTCGGGGTCGCGCGCCTCCTGAAACCAGGGGTGCTGGTCGGAGGTGTGGTTCAGGACGAGCTCGGTGATTACCCGCATGCCGCGGGCGTGGGCATCGTCGAGGAACGCCTGGAAGTCGTCGAGATCGCCGTGAATGGGCAGGACCTTGAAGTAGTCGGCCGTGTCGTAGCCATCGTCCTTCAGCGGGCTCTCCAGGAAGGGGAGGAGCCACAGCGTATTCACGCCCAACGAGTCCAAATACGGAAGCTTCTCGCGGAGCCCCTGGAAGTCCCCGTAGCCGTCGTTGTTCGAGTCGTAAAAGCTGCGCACGTGCAGCTCGTAGATGACGGCGTCTTTGTACCAGCGGGGATCGTTCAGGAAGTCGTCGGGCATACGGCAGTGCGTTAGAACGTTGGTGCGTTGAACGTTGGCACGTTGGGAGATACAGACACGCCGAACGTTCTAACGTTCAACGTACCAACGCGCCAACGCAGTCATGCGTGGACGAGCTGGTCGTAGGTAGGGTGGGATTGCTCCTTGCCCTCGGCCCGCTCGATCCGAAAGATATGGGCGGGAGTGTCGGGGGTAAGCTTCAGGTAGTGGTGGTCGCCGCGCCAGGTGTAGCGGGCGTCGTTAAGGAGATCGTGGACCCCGAAGCCGTCGTGCAGGGGCAGGCCGAGGTCGTCGTTTGGGAGGACGAGCTGGCCCTCACAGGCGTTATGGGGATCGAGGCTCACTACCACGACGATCAGGTTGTTCGCGATTTCCTTGCTGTAGGCGATCAAGTCCGGGTGTTTCGTCTCCAGAAATCGGATCGACCGCATTTGCTGGAGGGCGGGGTTCTCCTTGCGGATTCGATTGACGCGGGCCATGAACGGCTGGAGGGAAGTGGGGTCGTTCCAGTCCCAGGTGCGGATCTCGTACTTTTCGTTGTGGGCGTACTCCTCCTTCGTCTCCCGCTGCCGGTTGTCGACGTGCTCAAACGGCGGGCCGTAGACGCCGTAGGCGCTCGATAGGGTGGCCGCGAGCACGAACCGGCTTTTGTGGGCGGGACGGCCGCCGTGGACGAGTTCATCGTGCAGGATGTCCGGCGTATTGGGCCAGAAGTTCGGCCGGAAGTACTCGACGGCGTCGGTGTGGAAGAGCTGTTCCCCGTACTCCTGGAGCTCCTCGGGCGTGTTGCGCCACGTGAAGTAGGTGTACGAGTTGTTGAAGCCGAGCTTGGCAAGGTGGTGCATCGTTTTCGGCTTGGTGAACGCCTCCGAGAGGACGATGAGCTCGGGGGTGTCTTTGCGCAGCTCGCGCAGGCACCACTGCCAGAACGCGAACGGCTTGGTGTGGGGATTGTCGACGCGGAAGGTGGTGACGCCGTGGTCGATCCAGTGCTCGAACACGCTCTTGAGTTCCTCCCAGAGGGCGGGCCACTCCTCCGTCTCGAAATTGATGGGATGAACGTCCTGGTACTTCTTCGGCGGGTTCTCTGCGTAGCGGATGGAGCCATCGGGACGGTGGTAGAACCACTCGGGGTGGTCCTCAATGTAGGGGTGGTCGGGGGAGCACTGGAACGCGATGTCGATGGCTACATCCAATCCGATTTCGTCCGCCCGCTCCACGAAGCGGTCGAACGCCTCGATGCCGCCGAGGTCCGGGTGCACGCTCTTGTGCCCACCCTTCGACCCGTCCTCCAGGAACCCACCGATGGCCCACGGGCTGCCGGGGTCGTCGGGGCCGGCCTCGGGCGCGTCGTCCGGACCCTTCCGATTGGTTTCACCGATGGGGTGAACCGGTGGGAGGTACACGATGTCGAAGCCCATTTCCTTGATGCGCGGCAGCCGCTCGGCGGCGTCATCGAGCGTGGCGTGCTCGCCGTCGTCGCGGGTGGAGCGAGGAAAAAACTCGTACCACGCGCCACTGCGGGCCCGCTTGGGGTCCACCAGAACCTCGTATGTAGCACTTGTCGACTGTTGCTCGTGGGGGGCGTGCCGGCGTACCAGCTCCGCGATCTCATCCCCGAGCGCTGCCTGCGCGTTTTTGTTTTTGAAGGCCTCGATGTGAGCCTCCAACAACTCCCGGTCGTCCTCGGGCGCGCCCTCGGCGGCGTCTTCGAGTAGCGAGACGCCTACCTTGAGCTCGCTGTCGATCTCAGCCTGTGACTCGCCGCCCTCGAGCCGGCGCTGAAATTGATCCTGCCACGTCGCAAAGCGGTTAATCCAGGCCCGGACCCGATACAGATAATTGCCCACTTCCGACACCTCAAAGCCGCCCCGGTACTCGTCGTTCTCGGTTGGGGACATGCGGGTGACGTGCTCCGTATCATCATCTTCGTGGCGGTAGACGAGTTCTACGGAGAGGGCCTCGTGACTGTCTACGATGACGCCCGCGGTGACGTCCACGCGCTCCCCCACCGCGCGCTTGATGGGCCACTCGCCGCCGTCGACGGTGGGGGAAACGGATGTAATGACGACGCGGGACCACGATTTTGGCATCGTGGACGGGCGACTGGAGATGGACGCGGTGTCCTGCGGGGTAGACATGCGGCGGGGCAACGAAACGGGCAAAAACGAAGTGTCGGGGGCTACACGCTATGCATTGTGACGCGAAAATCCCAATGCAACTGTGCGGCGGTGGGTTCATAGGATGGCCCGGTTTGCGGTCTGATTCTTGTACCCAAGTACAATCCGGGACTGACCGTGCCCTCGTGTTCTACTGCGCTGATCGCATGATCTATGGACGTTTCTGAACGAACTTCGTCCGGCACCACCTCGCCAGTCCAAAGCGGCCTTCACATTCAACCGGGCAAGCCCTACCCTCGGGGGGCCACCTGGGACGGCATCGGGGTGAACTTTGCGCTCCACAGTGCCCACGCCGACCGGGTGGAGCTGGTGCTGTTTGACGACGCCGAAGATCACGAGCCCGCTGCCACCTTCGAACTGCCCGAGCAGACAGGACCCATCTGGCACGGCTACGTCGTAAATCTGCGACCAGGACAGCTCTACGGCTACCGCGTCTACGGGCCCTACGACCCGGAAACTGGCCATCGATTCAACCCGAACAAGGTCCTGCTCGATCCTTACGCGAAGGCCATCGGTCGTCCCCTGCGCTGGGACGACAGTCTCTTCGGGTACGACGTGGACGACGACGAGAGGGACCTCTCGTTCGACACGCGCGACAGCGCGCCCTACGCCCCGCTTGGGGCGGTGGTGGAGGAAACGTTCGCTTGGGGCAACGATCAGTCGCCCGAGATTCCGTGGGAGGACACCCTCATCTATGAGACGCACGTGAAGGGGATGACGAAGAAGCATCCGGAGGTCCCCGAGTCGCAGCGGGGCACGTACCTCGGTCTGGCCTGTGAGCCCGTCATCGATCACCTGAAGAACCTGGGCGTCACCACGGTGCAGCTCCTCCCGGTGCACGCCAAACTGCACCGTCGGGAGCTCCTCGAAAAAGGCCTCCGCGAATACTGGGGATACAACACGCTGTCCTACTTTGCTCCGGAGCCCGAGTACGCCGCGAATGGGTCGGAGAGCGCCGTGCGCGAGTTCAAAATGATGGTGCGTGCGCTCCACGACGCCGGGCTCGAAGTGATCATCGACGTGGTCTACAACCACACCTGCGAGGGAAACCACCTTGGGCCGACCCTCTCGTGGCGCGGTGTTGACAACCGCACCTACTACAAGCTCAACCCCGACGACGAGCGCTACTACATGGACTACACGGGGACCGGCAATACGCTCGATCCCGGCGACTCGTACGTCCTGCAGATGATCATGGACAGCCTGCGCTACTGGGTCACGGAGATGCACGTCGACGGCTTCCGGTTCGACCTCGCGTCGGCCCTTGCGCGTGAACTGTACGACGTGGACATGCTCGGCTCCTTCTTCAAGGTGGTGCAACAGGACCCGGTGCTGAGTCAGGTGAAGCTCATCGCCGAGCCCTGGGACGTGGGGCCGGGAGGGTATCAGGTGGGCTCCTTTCCGTGGCAGTGGGCCGAGTGGAACGGGCGCTATCGAGACACCATCCGCCAGTTTTGGCGGGGCGACCGCGGCCTCAACGGCGAGGTGGCCACCCGCATCACCGGTTCCAGCGATCTCTATGAACGGTCCGGCCGTCGTCCGTTCGCATCCATCAACTTTGTGACTGCGCACGATGGGTTTACCCTTCAGGACCTCGTCAGTTACAAGAGGAAGCACAACCAGGAGAACAAAGAGGGCAACGAGGACGGCCACGACGAAAACCACTCCATGAACTGTGGCGTGGAGGGGCCGACCGAGGACGCTGACGTAATCGAGTGCCGGGAACGACGCAAGCGGAGCATCATGGCCACCCTTCTACTGTCGCAGGGCGTGCCCATGATTCTGGGCGGCGACGAGCTGTCCCACTCGCGCCGCGGCAACAACAATCCCTACTGCCAGGACAACGAGATTACCTGGTACGACTGGGACCTCGATGATCGAGAGGAGAAATTCCTCGAGTTCGTCCAACGGCTCACCCAGTTCCGTGAGGAACATCCGAGCTTCCGACGACGGCACTTCCTTGATCCTGCCGACGAGAACGGCAACGGCACGGGCGACGTGCTGTGGTGGCACCCCGACGGACGCGAGATGGAAGACGATGACTGGCATGACGATAACCTCCGGGCCTTCGGCTATCTGCTCCGCGGCCTGAATCTGGCCCCCGATTCGAAAGGGCGTCCCCGGCACGACGACCCGTTTCTGGTGCTTATGAATCAGGGCAGCGGGCCCGTCGAGTTTGAACTGCCCGAAGAGACTAACGAGCTGGAGGACGTTAGCTGTGCGGCCTGGCACGTGGTACCCGAGCTGGCCGGGTTCCTCGAAGGATCGGGCCCACTCGATCCGGGGGGGATGCTGACCCTTCGGCCCCATCGATTACTCGCGCTACGGGCCGAGCGGTAAGAGACCAGCGAAGGCTCTGAAGAGCAGAATCCGATTGGCCCCACGGCCGATTCTCATCTATGGACCTCGGCGGGTCAGCTCCGACAAATAAAAACCCTGCTCAGCGTGAGCCAAGCAGGGTTCAAGGGTAGCGTGGGAGGGATTTGAACCCTCGACCTCCGGGTTATGAATCCGACGCTCTAACCAGCTGAGCTACCACGCCAGGATAAATGCAGGCGTTTATATGCCGCAGCGCGCGCCCGGTGTTTCCGGGCAGCGGTGAAGAAGCAGTGGACGCCCCACGGGCTGTCAATTAAGGTGGTCGACGTGGCGGAGCGTCGCCGGGTCCATGAGACGGTTGATCTCGTAGCACAGAACGTCGCGAAGGTGCCACCCACTCGGCAGTTCTCCCTCCGACACCTCCACAAAGAGGGTGATGCGCCCCCGGGTCGCTCGCAGAGCGCGCTTATTTGCGCGAGCGCTGTTGGGGGAGTAGGGCTGGAAGGTGAATCCGCGGTGCGACGAATCGGTCATTGTTGTCGAACCAAATCCTGGAGGGCAACTGCATGGGGAGTCAAATCCGGTCCTTTTCACGTAGTCCCCGGTCCCATGTTCGGCCGTGTGATCCGCTCTTGAACAATTGCCCTCGCCGGTCGCGGGCTATATATTAGGGTCCCTGTCCTCGTCGCAAGTTCCTTACCTGAATTGTCGCATGGCCTGGAGTTCGATTCTTGATCAGGAGCGCGTCGTCGGCACGCTGCGCCGAGCCCTGGCGCAGGAGCGGGTGGCCCACGCCTACCTTCTCCACGGCCCCGACGGGGTGGGAAAGCGGGCCGTGGCCCACGAGATGGCCCGTGCCCTGCAGTGTCCCGAGCAGACCGACGAGGCGTGCGACGCGTGCGAGGTCTGTCGCAAGACGCGCCGCATGGTGCATCCCGACGTGCACGTGCACCTGCCCCATCCCTGGAGTCAGGAGAGTGATCGCGACGAGGAGGACATGGGGAAGCGGATTCGGCGGCTCGGGGAGAATCCGTACGCTGCCGTCGACTACGTGCGACGGCCGTCCCTGTCCGATCCCTCGGAGACCTCAAATCAGCAGGTCTACTACCGCATCGATCAGGTGCGGCAGGACCTGATTCAGCCCATGAGTCTGGCGCGAGGGGAGGGGCAGTACAAGGTGAACATTCTCATCGACGCAGAGAAGATGCGGGAGGAGGCGGCCAATGCTTTCCTCAAGCTGCTAGAGGAGCCGCCGCCGCAGACGGTGTTTTTCCTGACCACGAACCGACCCGAGCAACTCCTGCCCACCATTTTGTCTCGGTGCCAGCGCCTCCGCTTCGATCCCCTTCTGCCCGAGACCATTGAGCAGGCCCTCTTGGACCGGGAGGACATAGATCCGGACGCGGCGTCGATGCTCGCCCGCATGGCGGATGGCTCCTACAGCGAGGCCCTCGAACTGGCCGAAAATGAGAACTTGATGACCAGCCGTGAACTGGTGCTCGAGTATTTCCGGGCCGCCTACACACAGAAGGTGGAGGCGCTCGACCGCTGCATTCAGGAACTCCAGAAGCAGGGGCGTGAGCGCGTGAAGACCGTTTTGCGTCTGATGCTGCGTTGGATCCGGGATCTTCTGCTCTACCGCACGATGGAAGATGAGGCCCCTTTGGTCAACGTAGACCAGCAGCAGCAGGTGGCGCGGTTCTGCGAAAACCTGCCCGATGCCGACCTAGAGGGAATGGTAGGGCTGGTGGAGGAGGCGATGGAACTTACAGAGCGAAATGTGCGTGTTCCTCTGCTCCTTACGGCTCTCGCTCACGGGTTGGCTCGGGCCATGCGGGGGCATGAGGTGGAGGCACTCTACGTACCGCTCTCGGAGGCTGAGCTTCAAGCTGCAGCGTAGGGAGTGCGATAGGGAACCCGGCACATTGCTTGCGCGGGTGGAGAGGGAAGGGGCGTTCCGGTGCCGTTTCTGCCGGAGAACCGCCCAGTGATTTCATTCTGTTGGACAATGCTTTCTCTCTTCCTTGGCTACCCCTGAACCTCTCTATTCTCACCGGTGCACACTTCCCGATCGCTCACTCTGGTTCGGACGAGCGTCTCTCTATGAAGACCGCATTACCATACAGGGGTGGACCTGGCAGGGCCGGTATCGGCGCAGCATTATTGTTGATCGGATCGACGAAGTCGACTGGCGGCCGAAGCCGGAGGGCCCGAATCTGAGGCTCCGTCTTGAGGATGAGAGCGTCGTGCGGTTGCGTCTGCTAAAAGGGGGAGGGTTGTGGAACGCAAAACTGCACGACCTAATCGGCGAGTCCGTGCTCGATCAGTACAGCGTCTCCCGGAATGGACACGCGGACGAGGAGGAATCGGAGGACGAGGAGAGTGAGGAAACAAGGTAACCGTCCGTTTCCATCATCCGGAAGGGCCGGAACCGTTCTCTTGTCTCCGGTCAGACCGCTCGCTCATGGCGTTAGGGTGCAACGACTCTGCGACATTCTGCACCTGGACGGAGCCGTGGCTGGTGCACGCGATATGATTGACGGTTTCCAATTTCGTCTAGAAACCGGACGGCATCACCTCTGAACTGGACGCACCGGTACGGGTTTACCAATTCTCTCGGCGAACGACTCCACTCCCATGAGCGATTCACCTCCCACTGCTCCGGCTGACGCCACGGACTCGACGGAGCCCCGGGATCGGAAGGCAGAGCACCTGCAGCTTGCCGAACGCCGAGAGATGCAGGCGCGCGAAAACTACTTCCACAACTACGCCTTCGAGCACCGCGCCCTGCCCGAGATTGACCTTGCAGAAGTCGACCCGAGTGTCTCATTTCTCGGAACCCGATTGGAAGCACCACTCCTGATCTCGTGCATGACGGGAGGCACTGGAAAGGCCGAGTCGGTCAACCGCAACCTGGCCCGGGCGGCGGAGCGCGCCGGCATTGCGGTGGGCGTAGGGTCCCAGCGGAAGGCGCTCGAACAGCCGGAACAGGTACACACCTTTCAGATTCGCGAGCATGCACCCTCTGTGCCGCTCCTCGGGAACCTGGGGGCCGTCCAGTTCAACTACGGCTACGGGCATGCCGAGTGCGAGGCCGCCGTCGAAATGATCGACGCGGACGCGCTGGCGCTTCATCTGAATCCGCTCCAGGAGGCCATCCAGCCGGAGGGCGACCGCGATTTCTCCACCCTGCTCCCGAAGATGGGCGAGGTGGCCGAGAAGCTCAGCGTGCCTGTCATCGCCAAAGAGATTGGCTGTGGCATCTCGGGCGCCATGGCCCGCAAACTCATGGATCACGGAATCGACATGATCGATACTGCTGGGCAGGGAGGCACGAGCTGGGCCCGCATCGAGGCTGAGCGGGCCGACGACGTGGAGCTGGGGGATCTGTTCGCAAACTGGGGAATCCCAACGCCTCTCGCCATCCAGGAAGTCAGTGAGGTGCCCGGCACCACAGTGATTGGCAGTGGGGGCGTTCGGAGCGGGGTTGACGTGGCGAAGGCCCTCGCTCTGGGGGCCGACCTCGTGGGAATGGCCTCGCCCTTCCTGAAGGCGGCCATGGAGTCGGAGGAGGCCGTAGTAAATAAGATTGAGCGGACCGTCCGTGAGCTCCGGATCGCCATGTTTTGCGTCGGGGCCCGCTCGATTTCCGAAATTCAGAACGCACGTATTTTTGAACGAACCTGACGAGAGTGCCCATGGGAACCAATGGACGGAGTCCAATCAAGCGCGCCCCCTCGGACGAAACCCCCGAGGAGCGGCGTGAGCGGCTCGTGGAGGCGGTGGCGGAGGGCGAGCTTTCGCTCCACAAGCTGCCCGGAAACCTGTCGGCCGAAGACGCGGCGTCGATTCGGCGGGAGGCGTTGGAAAAAGCCGCGGAGGCTGAGACAGAGGGCCTCGGGACCTACTCGTTCGATCCCGAGACGGTCTCAGACAACAACTGCGAGAACTTGATCGGCACGGCTCAGGTCCCGATGGGTGCGGTGGGGCCGCTTCCGATCGATGGGGACCACGTGAACGAGGAGGTGTATGTCCCGCTCGCCACGACCGAGGGGGCCCTCATCGCAAGCGTCAACCGGGGCTGCGCGGCCCTGCGCGAGGCCGGCGGCGCCATTGTCCACGCCGAGGACGTAGGCATGACTCGGGCGCCCGTCTTCCGCACCTCGGGCATCCAGGAAACCCGAAAGTTTCTCGACTGGATCGAGGAGCATGAGGAAGAGATCCGCAAGCGGGTCGAGCAGACCAGTCAGTATCTTGAGCTGCTCGACCTTCGCACCCATTCCGTGGGCACTACCGTGTTCGTACGATTCCGCTTCTCGACGGGTGACGCCATGGGGATGAACATGGCGACGCTGGCGTGCGATCAGGTGATTCAGGAGCTGATCACGCCGGCGACGGGCATCGATTGCGTCTCGCTCTCCGGCAACTACTGCGTCGACAAGAAGCCGGCCGCCGTGAACGTCCAGGAGGGCCGTGGCAAGCGCATTTTCGCTGAGGTGGAGCTGAGCGCATCTGTGCTGAAAGAGGCCCTGAAGACGACTGCCGCTGACCTGAGTGAGGTGCAGTACCGCAAGAATCTATTGGGCTCCGTCTCCGCGGGGTCCATGGGCATGAACGCCCACTATGCCAACATGGTGGCGGCCTTCTTTGTGGCCACCGGGCAGGACATTGCGCAGGTGGCAGAAGGGGCGCTGGGCGTCACCTGCATCGAGCCGCGCCCTAACGACAGTGTGTACGTCTCCATTTTCATGCCGGATGTGCCGCTCGGCGCCATCGGGGGGGGGACCGGGCTCCAGACGCAGAAGGACGCGCTGTCGCTCATGAACGTGTCGCCGGACTCCGACGACCCGGGCACGGCGGTCATGCGGCTCACGGAAATTCTCGGGGCCACCGTTCTGGCGGGCGAGCTGTCCCTGATGAGCGCGCTCAGCTCGCACCACCTGGCGCAGGCGCACCGCGAGATGGGCCGGGCCA
>Ga0207797_1001280_pt1 | contig 18312 bp, 20 predicted proteins | sample PRCRCaboRojoPR_6_FD_187275 | JGI IMG/M metagenome (GOLD analysis project Ga0207797, IMG submission 187275) | Marine sediment microbial community from Cabo Rojo, Puerto Rico - PR CR 10% Liquid 1 (SPAdes) | ecosystem: Environmental > Aquatic > Marine > Coastal > Sediment | place: Cabo Rojo, Puerto...
TTCCTAGCAGGTCGTGGATGGCTATATCAATTCCTGCCTTCGAGGCGCTGTTACCTTTAAGGGCCTCCTTCATCCTGGAATGAATTTTCTCCCTGTCTCGCGGGTCCAGACCGAGGAGGTTTGGTGTTAACTGTCCTAAGACCGCGAGAGAACTATCCGGGGTCTCACCGGTAACCTGGGGGCTAACGGGTGCTTCACCCCATCCAGTTTTGCCGTCATCGGTTTCGGCCTTAATCAGTACCGGGGTGAGCTCCTCCACCCTTCGCAGTGAAGTTACGAAGGCCGATTCCATCGAAAGAGATGGCTTGTATAGTTCGAACTTAGATAATTTCAACTTTTTGGCCCCCGCTCTGATTCAGATCAAGCTTACCGGCCGCTTTTCTGTCCAGTGTGAAAGTGACGTCAGGATGCAATTGCAGCACGGAAGCTGGATAATCGTCCCTTACTTCACCGCGGATTGAATGCTTGACCGCCTCCGCCTTTTCTTCTCCGGAGGCAATCAATAGAATCCTGCTGGAGTTCATAATCGTTTTGATTCCCATGGTAAGTGCGGTATCCGGAGCTTTGGCTGGCTCGTCGAAGTTACGGTTCCGAGTGCTTTCCTTGAGCTGGACCAGCCTGGAAGTCGACCCAAATCCGACCCCCGGCTCGTTGAATCCGATATGACCGTTTTTCCCGATACCGAGTACCATCAGGTCTATCCCTCCGGCATCCCGTATCAGTTCTTCGTAGTTATTGCAGTGCTCATCGAGTTCGTCACGAGGAGCTTCTCCATCGAAGATATGGACGTTTTGCTCCTGGATATTAACCCGGTCGAGCAATCGCTTATCCATGTAATGGCGGAAACTTCTCGGATCGTCTCCTGATATCGGATAGTACTCGTCCAGGTTGAACGTCTCGACTTCCGAAAAGCTTATTAGACCTTCATCGTGGTACTTTACGAGAAGTTCGTACAAAAGTTTTGGAGTGTTTCCGGTCGGTAACCCCAGAACCGGGTGGGGGTTTGAAACGATCTCACTGGCAACAAACCTGCTTGCCCTACGCGAAACCTCTTCGTAGCTGGAACGAACTTCGATTTTCAACTTAATATAAAACCTCCCCTTCGACGAGAGTATATTTTACTTCGTAGTTTTCATCGAAAACCACCAAATCTGCCCTGCTACCTTCTTTCATGGACCCAATTTGATCCGCCCTATTCAACAACCGGGCTGGGTTGAGAGTTACTGCCCGTACTGCGTCTAGAAGCGTGGCTCCGGAAAAGTTAACGTAATTCTCCACTGCCCGATCAAGTGTAAGTGTGCTGCCGGCAATCGTACCATCGTCCAATTTTGCCAGGCCGTCTTCGACGGTTATTTCCTGGTCCCCCAGAACGTACTGGCCGTCCTCCATCCCGGCAGCGGCAATTGCATCGGAGACGAGATAGATCCGTTTTTCGCTCTTTATCTTCTCTATGAGTTTTATAGCACCCGGGTGGAGGTGTAACCCGTCTGCTATGACCCCAGTGAAGGCGCTGGAGTTAAGTGCTGCACCGGCGGTTCCCGGTTGACGATGGTGTATTCCTTTCATGCCGTTAAACAGGTGAGTGAAGGAGCTTACCCCCTGTCCGACGAAATCGAGTGCGGTCTCGTAGCTTGCAGTCGAATGACCGATCGAAGGGACAAAACCTTCCGCTTTAATCCAGTTCAAAAGTTGCTCTCCCCCGTCAACCTCCGGTGCAAAAGTAAACAGTTCGATTTCTTCCTCGCAGTTCTTGATGATTCTATCAAAGCTGGACCTATCCGGTTCTCTGACGTGCGTCGGATTATGAGTGCCGCGCTTCTCTTTCGATAAGAAGGGGCCTTCTACATGTATCCCGAGCAGGTTTGGCGTTCCGGAACGCGATAACCTTTTTATTCCCGCGTGCATCTCGTCCAGCCCCTGGGTAATTATCGTTCCAAGAAAAGAGGTAACACCATGTTCGAGCCATGTCTTACCGGCCCTCTTCACTCCCTCGAGCTGGCATGTCAAAAAATCAACCCCGGCCGCTCCGTTTACCTGAAGGTCGATGAAACCAGGAGATAGGTAATTACCTTCCAGGTCGATTATGTCAGAGTTTTCCGGAACGTTGAGGTCTTTCCCCACTTCCCGGATTTTCCCTCCCTCAAGGGTTACGTCAGCCCTCATAATTTTATCTTTATCCGGTAAAACAACTCTGGCGTTTTTCAGTAACCTGTGATTCACGTCAATTCACCCAGGATCGTGTTATTTACCCTGGCTCTAAAATCATTGATTCTTTCCTGCCCTCGACTTCTCTCGGGGTGTACTCGGTTTGTCAGAAGAATTATTCCCAGATTTTCCTGCGGATCCACCCAGATCGACCCGCCGGTGAACCCGGTGTGGCCAAAAGATTTTTTGGAAAGTAAAACCCCGGCCGATTCTGTTTCTTCTCCTTGAAGCTTCCAGCCCAGCCCCCTGTTCTCGTTCAGTTTGGAGGTAAAGTTCCGGTTGAATAACCTAACTGACCCGGCACTTATAAACCTTTTCCCGTTAAATTCGCCACCGTTGAGAAGTACCGATAAGAAGTTAGCCAGATCGCCGGCAGTTGAAAAGAGGCCGGCGTGACCGCTGACCCCGCCGAGCGCATAACAGTTTTCGTCGTGGACTTCGCCCCGGAGGATGGTGTCACGGCGAGAAGATTTTTCCGTGGGTGCTATCCGTTCTCGTAAACGGTCTGGTGGATTGAAAAAGGAATTATCCATGTTAAGTGGTTCGAATATTTCTTTTCGAGCTAGATCGTCCAGGCTGGTGCCGGTAACTCTTTTGAGTGCAATTCCCAGGAGTATGAAGTTAATGTCGCTGTATATCACCCGCTCACCTGGAGTAATAACCGAATTTAATATCGGCCACTTATCCGTAAATAACTTATTCAGGGAGTCCTCTCTATCCGTTTTTCCGCTGAATAGGTCAACCCAGGGTACGAGTCCTGAAGTGTGGGTCAGCAGGTTGAGCAGAGTTATTTCGGAACGATCGAATTCAGCGACGTACTTGCTCAAGGGGTCACGTAACGCCCAGACACCATCTTCAACCAATCTGACCGCAAGCGACGTAGTTACAACTACTTTGGTTAGTGAAGCCAGGTCGAATATGGTATCCGTTTCCATGGTTTCCTCTTCTGGAACTTCCGATTTAAAACCGTAGGAGCGCTGAAAAAGTACTTCATTCTCGTTCCGAACGAGAACGACTGCACCGGGAAAAGTTCCTTGATCTAGTTCTTCTTTGATTATCTCGTCGACATTTTCTTCTCTTATCTTACCCATATCAATCTCCGGCTTCCGCGACCTGCGAAATCTTTCCGAGTATTACTGACCTCCCGGCTCCGGTTGCTCCGGGTACGTTTGACGGCTTCCCCAGACTCGTTTCGTACGCCAGAATCGCAAATCCTGCAGCCTCCTTTGCTTCCGGCGGGAGACCAAATTCTTCCGTAGTTGTAATGGGAGCTTCCATTCTGCTGGAGAGCTCATCCATAAGTGTTTCGTTTCTGGTCCCGCCACCGGAAGCGATAACTGTATCGATTCCCTCAAGATAGGTTTTGCAGTTATAACTAACGGATTCGGCCGTAAATGAGGTAACCGTTGCCAGTAAATCCGATTTGCTTAAATTCAGGCTTCTCCCTTTCTGCTCCACACGCTCGGCAAAATCTTTCCCAAAATCCTTCCTGCCGGTACTTTTCGGCGGCTCCTTTTTGATGAACTCTCGGTCCATCAACCAGCTAAGAAGTTTTTCGTCGGTGGAACCTTGAGCTGCCCATTGCCCGTCACGATCGAATTCCTCCTCGCCGTTCGAAAAACTTCTTACCAGGTTGTCGAGAACCATGTTTGCGGGTCCTGTATCAAAAGCGGTGATTGCTTCCAGCGTGGCGTTTGCAGGAAGGTAAGTTACGTTTGCTATCCCACCCAGGTTCAGGGCAATCCGGTCCTCTGTCTCGGACCGTAAGAGCTTGTAGTCCACATAAGGTATCAGAGGTGCCCCTTCCCCACCCGCTGCTACGTCTCTGGAACGGAAGTCGGATACCGTAGTAACTCCGGTTTCTTCTGCTATAACAGCGGCCTCGCCGATCTGAAGCGTATAAGTGTTTTCGAGATCGTTTTTTCGTGGGAGATGGCAGACTGTTTGGCCGTGTGTTCCAATCAGATCGACCGAAGCTTTCGATCTCCGCCTCAGTTCATTAGCCGCGCTTGCAAATTCTTGACCGACTTCGTAGTTCAACCGCGTCAGTTCTTCGACACTTCCCCCGTCAACCAGGTCAAGCAGTCTCCGTTTGAGTTTATTCGGATAACTAAAAGTTTCGTAATCCAGCATCTCGAAACCAAAGGACTCATTCTCTCCGACTAGTTTGACGAGAGCTGCCGTGATTCCGTCCATTGACGTTCCGGACATCAAACCGATTACATTCACTGTCTATCACCTGGTTCTTCGCCAAGAGCCCGGCCGAGATAACCATCGCAGGCAGTCAGCTTCTCTCTCGCTTCGGCCACTGTTAGTTCTTTTTTTATCGCCAGAACCGCGGGCTTGACTGCGTAATCGCTCTCTTTGAGAACGGCTTTGATCCTCTCCTCGTCCGCACCGGTAAGTGACTTTAATATTCTTTTTGCTCTATCCTTTAGCTTTTCGTTTGAGGCAACGAGGTCAACCATAAAGTTATCGTAAACCTTGCCGAGCTTAACCATGGCTGCGGTTGAGATCATGTTTAGTATCATCTTCTGGGCGGTGCCGGCTTTCATTCTGGTCGAACCAGCAATTATCTCCGGACCCGTCTCTGCCGTAATGGTAATATCCGAATACTTGCTTATCGGAGCTTCGCCGTTATTCGAGATACCTGCGGTAGCCGAACCGTTCGAATTTGCTTCTTCGAGACATCCAAGGACGAAAGGGGTGCTGCCGCTGGCGGAAATTCCTATTACCAGGTCAGCTTCACCTATATTTCGCTCTCTTATCAGTTGCTTGCCGGCCTCTCTATCGTCTTCTCGTCCTTCTTTAGCTGAAATTACTGCGTCCTTACCTCCGGCAATTAGCCCCATGACTCTGTCCTCTTTCAGCCCAAAAGTCGGAGGTATCTCGGAGGCATCGAGAACACCCAGCCTCCCGCTAGTACCGGCCCCAACGTAGTAAACCGAACCACCATCCTTTATCGTGCGGGCAAAAACTTCCACAGTTTCTTCTATCTCCGGGATCTCCTCTCCCACTGTGGCAGCAACTTTTTTGTCTTCTGAGTTTATTATTTCCAGAACCTCTTCCGTACTTTTTTCGTGCAGCCCTTCAGCGTCTTCGTTTGGTTCTTCAGTTTTCATTCGCTATCGTATTCAGAGCTCCCTGAAAAATTTAACCCGGTTTTACCCTATGAAAAAGAATCAGGAAATATCTCCTTTGTATTTTCCGAAATTCGGAATATTTTGGTCCAACTTATATAGTGGTACAAACCAGTAACGGAAAAATATTAACTTATCCCTCTCTTAAGATCAAATTTGACCCCATGGCTAAAATAAACCGCAAAACTGTCCAGAGAAATCAGATTCCATCGTTTTATCACTGGGGAAAAGGAGAGAACCTTACCTATGGGGTAAGTGGTAGCCTGGGGAAAGAAGGTGTAGTAGCTTGAGTTGATGAGCGGCCTCGATCATCCCTCCATTTCTACGAATAGCTTATAACGGTCCCCTCGATAGGTTGAACGTGCGTACTCTATCGGGGTGTCTCCGTCGCCCGTAAATGAAGTCCTTTCCGTGGTTAGCATCGGAGCTCCTTCTTCGATACCAAGGTGGTTAGATTCGAATTCGGTTGCCAGAGTTGCCTCAACTGACTGTTCCGCCCTTGTAAGAGAAACGTTGAACTCTTGCCTTAGCGTGCTATACAGTGAACGGTCGGAGAAGTCCATTTCCTCTATACCTTTGCAGAAATCGTACCGGAGGTGTGTGGTCTCAATTGCGAGAGGCTCCGACTCGGCGAGTCTGACTCGCTGAAGAAGAAATATCTGGTCTTCCCCCGAAATTTTTAGCTTTCTGGCAGTTTCTTCCTCGGGTGCAACGAGTTTCTTTTCCAGAACTTTTGCACCGGGGTTAAGCCGCCTGCTCCGCATGTCCTCCGAAAACCCGGTCAATTCAAGCAGGGCCTGTCGTAGCTTAGGTTCGGCAACGTAAGAACCCTTACCTTGTTCCCGGTAAACGTACCCTTCCGACTCCAGCTCGGTTAGAGCCCTTCTCGCAGTCATCCGGGAGATTCCGTACCTGTTTTCCAGGTCCCTTTCAGAAGGTAGCTTTTCGTGAGGTTCAAGGGTGCCGCTCTCGATCTTTTCCTTTAAACTCTCTTTAATCTGGTAGTAAAGTGGTACCGGACTATCCTTATCAACTTCCGAATCGCTCATTTAGAAAACTCCTTTAACTGTTTTTACGTGGTATGTGTTCAGCTGGTAAGGTTTACCCACCACGTTTAAGATCGTTTTTATGTTAACCGAAATTTGCCAAATGTAAAATAAGTTAACTTAGTTCAACTGGATAATTGGTGGTCTGGACCTATTTAAAAAACTAAAACCGTGATGCAAGTTCTCAAACGTTTCGGAACTTGCCCGTAATTATGTGGCTGCCAGGCCACCGGCCAGGTCTTGTGAAGCTAGACCCGCAAGTTATAACCGACTTTAAACAGTCTTACGTTTAGCAAAAATAAAACAAAGGCAAGGGCTATAAGTCCGGACGCACCAAGGGATAGCGGTAACTCCGATACACCAATCATCCCGTAGCGCAGTCCGTTTATCATGTGGGTTACCGGGTTTATCCTGACCAGGACTTCCAGGATGGTCAACCCTTGGACCATTTCAATGGAGTAAAAAACGCCGCCGAGGAATACAAGCGGGAATAGCCCAAAGGATTGGGCTAAAGCCATGTGGTCGAATTTGTCGGCCCAGAGGCCCACCAGGGTGCCGAGGCTAGATCCGAGAAATGAAACGATCACCAGATAGAGGATCACGAACCCGGGGTGGCTGATTACGACTACGCTGGGAATGAGAAGCGCCAGGACGATCAGAATCGCCGAAACAAGCAAACCCCTGATCACTCCGGCAAGAATGTAAGCTGAGACTATTTGTGTTGAGCTCATCGGGCTAGAAAGGATTGGCTCAATCCAGTCGAAATGCCTCGCCTGGTAAAGACTCCAGCCGGGGTTCATGAAGGAATTAGTTACCAGTGCCATCATCACGAGACCGGGGAACATAAACGAAATGTAGGAATAGCCGGAGACGCTACCGATTCGCGTCCCCAGAACGAGACCGAAAACGAGTACGTAGAGTATCTGACTTACTATGGGCGGACCAATAGTGACGAGCGGGTTTTTTATATAACGAAATACTTCCCGTTTTAATAGACTAAAAAACAATTTTAATACAAGCCTCCTTCGGACGCGGTCAATTCTCGGAAGAGGTCCTCCAGAGTTGACTTCTCCACCTGGACTGATTGAGTTTCGATTCCTGCGTCGTGCAGAACCTCCATCATCCTGGCGGCCGACTTTGGACCATCGGCTACCACCGCCCTGACCTCTTCCCCTTCGCCGGAAAGTTCGGCTCTATAGCCGTTGTTCGAAAGTTTATCGGGCAGAGCTGCTATTTTTTCTTCCAGGCGAATTCGAACCAGGTCCCCCTGTCCTTTTTCAAGCAGTTTTTCCGGTTTTCCGATTTCAACTATCCGTCCCTGTTTCATAATGGCAACCCGGTCGCAGAGTCTCTCCGCTTCGTCAATCTGGTGGGTGGTAAATAAAATGGTAACTCCCTGCTCGGTGATTTTGCTTATGTATTTCTGGATATTTTCCTTTGTTTCTAAGTCCAGGCCAGCAGTTGGTTCGTCGAGAATCACTAGCCGTGGCTCGGAAATCATAGCTCGGGCAAAAAGTAACTTCTTCCGCATACCGGTTGATAGTTCGTATGGTTTGTCGTCCCGTTTATCCCAGAGATCGAAAGTTTTGAGCTGCTTCTCAGCTCGTTCTCCCCTTTCCCGCGAGGGAACGCCATTATAGCCGGCATGAAAGATCAGGTTATCGTAGATGTTGAACTCCCTGTCCAGGTTAGCCTCCGCGGGGGCAAAGCCGACGGAACGGTGCGCTTCCCTGTAGTGTTTTGTAATGTCGTGACCAAAGACTTCGGCAGTCCCTTTGGTCGGATTAGCCAGACCAATTAGCATCTTTATCAAGGTAGTCTTGCCCGCACCGTTAGGACCGAGCAATCCGAAAAACTCGCCACCAAAAATGGAAAAATCGGCTCCATCAACCGCCAGGGTGTCTCCGAAATGTTTGCTGATCTCGTAAAACTTTACCGCTATATCTCGACTCATCTTATGAACACCTGTTATTCTGGACCGTTAATTCTGCTAACGTCGAGGGGATTTTTCAAGACGTCCAGGCAAAACTACCCGAAAAATACGTAAATTCCCGGTTTATGCAGGTGTTTGTGCAATAAGGAGGTTCTTTTTATAATTTCTCACTATGCTCTGTATGAAAGACTTACCGCTTTTCGACGGGTTAAAACCGGAAGAGCGAATGCAAATCCTGGACCTCGCCGTTAAACGCGAGTTCGAACCGGGTCACCTCTTGTTCGAGGAAGGGAGGGAAAAGGAAGCCCTTTACCTAATTACCCGGGGACAGGTGAAGTTATGGAAGTCGCTACCTGGTGGTAAGAGAGTAACAATTTGGATGGCTGGTCCGGGGGACGTGCTCGGCGAGGATTCGTTATTCAAGGACGCTACTCACCAAAAATCAGCCACGGTGAATGAAGAGGCTTTTATTTGTACCTGCTTCAAATCGGAATTCGAGCGCTTCGTGAAAGGGAACCCCGGTCTTGCCGTCAGAATTATCAAGAGTCTCGGGGAAAAGTTATCCCAGTCGGAAAGCTGGCGGGGGCTCCTTGCCGGTCACGATAAAAAGACCCAGCTTGGCCAGCTACTGCTCCGACTCTCTGGTAAGTTCGGCAGCAGTGCTGATGAGGGTGGCGGAATCGAGCTTGAGATAACTCACCAGGAGCTTGCTCAGTTTCTCGGGGCTTCCCGGGTTACCGTGACCAACTCGCTTTCCGAGTTGCCCGGAGTCAAGACGGAAAACAGCCACCTTCACCTGGAAAAGGAAAGGCTTGAGGGTTTTATTGAGGATTAACCTCATTGTTCCAAAGAGTGCTTGTCTCACGTTTTCAGTCGAGCAAGGAAACAGCCGGTTCGTATTGCATTCCAAAAATTCTCCGTTTTTAATCCCGTTTTTGTAAAAAATTTTACTGAACCCCTCAAATAGCTAAGATAGGATTTAACTGACAACCAAAACAAACGAGGTGATTTTTGATGAGCGTTAGAGAAGATATTAAAGGTCAACTGGTTGGAGGTCTTGAAGGTGCCGACTTCCCGATCGACAGCCCGGAAGATCTACTGAATGCTTTTCCGGAGGGTCCCGAGACCACGTGCAAGTCGGGCGACGTAGAAATTCAAGCTGCCGATGCCGGAGATCTTCTAACCGAAGATGACTTCCCTTTTGAGTCCGGTGAGGAAGTAGCTAAAACCATTCTCGATAAAGCGGGGCTCTAGTTTTTGAAGAACTCCAGCCCGGGGATCGTGATCGGGCTGGAGTTATAATTTTTCCCTTTAAAACCCCAGCCTTTTAACCCATAAGGGCTATTACTTCTGTTAATTTGTGTCGGTACCGATTGATCTCGACGCTTACCTCTTCCATAATTAATCCATATCAAAAATCTTCAATGAATGAGTGAGAAGCCGAATGAAATTGGATAACGTATTCAAAAGCAAGGAAGAGATAAACTTAACTTCTGGTAGTCTGGTCAAACCGCTATTCTATCTTGCGTTACCGGTAATAATTACTAACTTGCTCAGAACCGCTTATAACCTGGCGGATATGTTCTGGGTCGGTCGGCTGAGCAAGGAAGCCCTGGCGGCTATTACTTTTTCTTACCCAATAGTATTTCTTTTTATTTCTCTTGGTATGGGCGTGGCCGTAGCGGGAAGCGTTCTGGTCGCTCAGTACGAAGGAGCAAACGAAAGAGAGAGGGCAGAATACGCTGCATCCCAGACCCTTGTATTTAGTTTGCTGGTAGCTGTCATTCTGGGAGTGGGCGGTTTTTTCCTCGTTCAACCGGTACTTCGACTTCTGGGTGCTGCTCCCGACGTAATTCCCTTGGCAACTAGCTACCTGGAAATCGTCACCCTCGGTCTTTTTTCCCTGTTTGGGTTTTCCGTTTTTATAGCCTTAATGCGAGGTTACGGAGAAACGGTTACTCCGATGCTTATCATGCTTCTGTCCGTCACCCTCAATATCATAATTGATCCGTTTTTAATTTTTGGCTGGCTCTGGTTTCCGGCCCTCGGCATTCAGGGAGCAGCAATTGCTACCGTTTTCTGTCGGGGCCTCGGTTTGGTCGTCGGACTATGGATCCTCTTCACCGGGAGAAAAGGTTTGAAGGTTCATTTAAAGGACATGACTCCGAACTACGATTTCTTTAAGAGAATTGTAAACATAGGAATCCCGGCGTCCATCGAGGGTACCGGCAGGGCAGTCTCGGTGAATGCTTTGCTTTCCGTCGTTGGTGGTTTTGCCACAAGCGTCGTAGCCGGTTATGGAATAGGCATTCGGGTTTTTTCCACGGTTTTTCTGCCAGCCCTGGCAGTATCCCGGAGCGTGGAGACGATGACTGGCCAGAACATTGGCGCAAGGCGGTTTGACCGGGCCGAGCGAGCGAATTATCTTGCGTCAAAAGTGATGTTTGTGGCGATGACGCTACTCGGAGTCGTAGTCTTCTTTACGGCTCCATTCATTGTATCCTTCTTTACACCGGATCAGGAAGTCATTCAGGTCGGGGCGGAGTTCCTGCGTTACATTTCGCTCACGTTTGGGTTCGTCGGCGGGGCAAGAGTCTTCTCCGGCGGATTTCGTGGTGCAGGTCAGACAATGGTGGCAGCAGCCATAGTTATAATCATGCTTGGTCTCATCCGTTATCCGCTGGCCATTTACTTCTCGGGTCTGTTCGACAGGGTGGGCATATGGTGGGCATTCGTCGTCTCTAACGTTTCAGGATTGTTTATCGCTTACTTCTGGTTCCGCAGGGGAGCCTGGAAGGAACAAATTATCGATGAGGAAGGAATAGAGAAAGGCGAGGCGGCGGAAGATATTGCAGAATTTGAAGAGACTTTGTCCGAATAAACTACCAAACCAGCCAGCTTCGACGCCGGGAGGAGTAGCACTCAAAAAGACCAACAAATAAAACTCTGAAAAGCTACTTTTCGAAAATTTCCGTCATACAGCCCGCAGTCAGTCCGCCAACCACGTCATCAAGGAAAGGTGGTAAATTGCCCAGTATTCCGGGCTTTTTTCTATCGTAACGGACAAAATTAAACATTGCGTTCTTTCCCCCTATGTATTCGGCTATATTCATCCCGAGAAGTTCGTCCGAAACAAGCTGGCCCGGATCACCATCCAGATCGAACCGTTCTTTTTCCTCCTCCAGGTAAAAGCCAGCTGCGATGAGGAAATGAATGTTGGGATCAGTGGAGTATTTCTCAAGAGTGTTTATGAACTTACCCCTTAAACTTTCCTTTTTTTCTTCCTCTTCGCCCACAAGTAGCTCGAAACCGGCCGATACGATTTCCTCCCTGGTAATTCCACGCTCGGAGAGCCGCGTCAGTATATTTCTGTCCGGCTTATAACCGTTATTGTCCTTAATTGCTTTGCTAATTCCGGTCTCCACCAGCTCGTAAACTGCCTTTCCGATACCCGTTCCGGTTCCGGTGAAGTCAATTTCCCCTGACGCCCCGGTATCGGGTTTGGCCACAGCTATTGCATCGGTTGCTGTCCCCGTAATCTGGCCGTTTTCTCCGAGCACTTCCAGCCTCCTTAATGCAGACGTTTTTGCTTCGGTAATCACGATAAACAGGTTCGCCATTCCCGTAAGGCTCAGATCCAGGTCAGTATACAGCAAGACGTTAATGGTGTGAGGGCCGGACTCTTCGGGGGAATCGTTTACTCCGGCCGTTAGAGCAACTACGATTTTACCTCCATTAACTGATCTTTCCCCAGTGAACGCAGTTCGAACATCAACTGCCGTTAAGAATCCGACTACGTCTGCGAGCTCAGGCTCGGAAAGAGATAATTTGTTCCTAAAATAGCGCTCGATCGGCCCGTCTTCCTCGGGAGTTGTAGTGTGGTTTACGATCCTTTTTGCGTTTGTCACTCCTCCATTTAACGGAGCGGAACTTAACACCTCAAAATCCCCGGCCAACTCGACGTAACTATCGGTACGTTTTAATTCCAATCTTACCTCCAGTAATCATCCGGCACCGGTGCGGGCCTTGTAAAAAACCGTAGGCTCAGCAGGCTTTTCTTTAATTCAAGTGACTCTGGGTTCAAATTACTGGCTAATGTAATCTGCGTGCCGCAGTTTCCATTGAGCAAAACCACCGATCAGGCTCTTCAACTCGGGGTGCGAACTTTTTCCAACTTTCTCGACGAGCCGATCAGATTTTTCTCCGTGCTCAGAATAAAGGTATAGAGTTACTCCATCCGGTACGTTTTGTATCCAGTCCGAAAATTCGGGTGTCGGAACGTTTATTGCGCCAATTATGTGACCGGCTGCAAAGGCTTCCGAGGGTCTGATGTCGACGAAGATGTCGAATTCCTCGGTTATTTCACGGGAATCGACCTGGTATCCCTTTCTTCTTCTCACCTCGGTAGAAACGTATAACCTGGTCGGGGCATTTTTGGCGTTAGAAAAAACAATGATGCTCTTTTTTGCCCTTTCTCCTGCAAGATCAGTCGTGTCAAAAACAAATTCCAGGCTGAACGATTCTCCCGGAGGCAGCGTTGGTTTTTTACTTTCAATTAACTTCAGGCAACTGCAGGTGACGATGTAATTCTTTATTTTTAGCTCTTCGTCCCCGACGTTTTCCATCGTGAGACTCCTCCTCAGTAGCTGGCCTTCCGTGGTAGTCCCCAGGTCTACCTGTGGTCCTTCCGAAAAAGCCAGTTCAGGGGCTGCGCTTAAAGGGGCGTTTGCGACAAATAACCCCAGAACCGACACCAGAAATACTAAAATATACCTGCACTTGATCACTTGCTTACCCCCTAATTCCCCTTTAAAACCAATTGAACCACTACTGGCCTTTTAACTTTCATATTTGTAGGCTCTTCTGACCCTGTTTAAACCAGAAGGGTGGTCGCGAAAAATCAACTCCACCCAGCGTGGTGGGGCAGGATTACCCAGGTTTTGCTGGGACAGCTTTACCAGTGCCTTGCCGAGAGCCTCGGGCTCGCTGGAGATTTCCAGGCTGAAACCATCCGCCACTCTTTCCCTCACGCGAGAAAGCCAGTTCTGCAGTGGAGAAAGTAAAAACAGCAGTAGTTCCATTGCACCGAGAATTACGGGCAAACCGGAGACATTGCTTCCAAGCCCGAAAAACCCCAGCATCGGCTCCAAAAACGTCCCGATGAGGTAAAAACCCAGCAAAGCGAAAAGTGACTGCGCCAGTAGAAGTATCCAGATATCGTTGTACTTGTGGTGGCCCATTTCGTGCGCCATCACCGATTCTATCTCTTCCTGGCTGAAGTTATCGAGCATCGTATCCGAAAGAATTATCCGTCTGCTCGAACCGATACCGGTGAGGGCTCCTATTCCCTTGCTGGTCTTTTCACTGGCCTTCATGTTGAAAACTCCCACGAGGTCCAGTCCGGCTCTATCAGCCAAATTTTCCAGCTTTTCCTTTAAATCTACGTCCTCGACTGGTTCAAAATCGTAGAAAAGCGGCATAATGACTGTCGGAGCTATGAATTGTATAAAAACGGTTATCGCAGTGGTAATTGCCCAGATAAAAATCCACCAGTTTGCCGTAGCGTTGAGCAACCAGAAGAGCAACAGGAACCCAACCAGGGAGAGGGTCAGGCTGATGCCTAGACTTTTAAACTGGTCCTCCAACCAGCCGGACGGACTCTGATTCGAAAGATCGTAACGCTTTTCGACTCTGTAGCCGAGCCAACCGGTCGGGAGATCGAGCAGGAAGAAACCTACGGAAAATATAAGAATGTATACTACTCTTATTGCCCAGATGTTACCGGGCCATTCCTGTAAGAGGTTGAACAGGGGTTTCGTACCCAAAAAAGCAAAACCAGCTAAAGCACCAAGAGAAACAATCGAACCGGCAATATTCAAAACCAGGTTCTCTTTTTCGTATTCCTTTGCCTTTTCGTAAGCTTCCAGATCAAAACCGTACTCGCTTAACTTTTCTTCTTTGTTGTTGTTCATGGCACCACCAAACTTTGTTAGGTTAAATAAAGCCAGGCAGAGGGACGAACTTTCCGAGAAAAGAGGTTTTGGTTTCGGTTAATCGGGACCTCATGCATACATGAGGATTTTCATAAAGGAAAACGAGTCATTTCTTGCTAATATCTACGTAATTTTCCTTCCTATTTATTCGAAAAAGAAAGAAAAGAAAAACCAACAGGGCAAGCCACACTAATGGCTGCCAGAATATTAAACCCAGGACCACCAGCAATATTAGGAAGGGTCCCCCGAGCAGCAATTCAACCAGGCTCAACAGGGCACCAAATATCAACCCGATTACTCCAAAAATTATGACAAAAACGGCCAGGAAAAGCTGAAAAATCGAACCAAATAAAAAACCCATTTTTTTATCCCTTTTATTAAATTAACCGGGATCCACACACTTCCAATTATTCTGATCTAATACGTGCTAGATTTCTACCCTTTCCCCGATTTCTGCCGACTCGCTGACTTCAAGTTTATCGGAAAACTCTACCTTATCAATCAAACAACCCTCGCCGATCGAGACGTCGTTTCCCCTTACGGTTCCGGCTTCAACTCCTTCCAGCTTAAGTATATCTCCTTCTATCAAAGTGGACTTTAGAGAACCTTTGCTAAATTCTGATATGTAATTATCCACTTTTTCCGTAAACTTTGTTACCCCGCTGCTGATTTTATCTTCATCGAAGGTGACTTCAAAGCCAAGCCTTTCCCCCAGCTTGTCCATCCCTCGTTCGACACTTTTTAAGCCACTTCTGACTTTTTCCTCATCAATTGCTTTTGAGACTCCCTTCTTTCTAATTTTGATCTTCTCTCCCCCGATTTCTCGTGCATCGTTTTCGCTTCCAAGCCAGATATCTACGCTATCGGCGGAAAGGAGTCCCTCAATCGAAAAACTACCCCGAGACTGAAAGCTTTCACATTCTACGTCCCCATTCACCTCGGAAGAACCGGCGAAGTAAACTTCGTCGGATCTTATTCCGTGAGTAACATCCAGTGCACCATATGAACGTAAAACACCAGAATTTAAGTTCCCTTTTACTTTCAGACTTCCCCGGATGATGAGTTCTTCTGCTTTTAGGTTCTCCCCAACTTCGCATTTACCGGTCACTTCTACTTTTTCGGCTTCCAGTGAACCGTCAAACGTACCAGAACCGGCTACGGAAACTTTGTTTGCGACCACGTCTCCGGTTACTCTTCCCGCGCCAGATATTGTTAAAACTCCGTACTCACCTCCCCCTAACTTACCGGAACCAGCTATTCCTGCATCCTCTCGGTGCTCACTTCCACTCATGAGTATCCTCCCGTCGTTCGAAATCTTCATCGGAATAATCTACTCGATCCGAATTAGGGGTATTCGGCTTCCTTTCTTTCAGGTATACGTATCCTCTGTACAACAGGTAGATAATCCCTCCAGCTATAATCAAGTTAAATATCGAACTGAAGGCAAAACCAACGAGCGATCCCAGAAGGACACCAATACCCCTAAATAACCAGACGAAGAGGCTCAAAACTGAACTAAGCAGTGCCCCGGCCAGCAAAAAGACAGTTAACAGCACGCCCCCTGCTATCAACAAAAACTTCCAATCTCCGTTAAAATTAAACCTCATTGACATCCCTCTTAAGTTGACCTGGATCTCTCAATTTGAGCTTGACGTTCTCCACGATCCTGGAGAGATCAATCCTTTCAAGAATCTCGACCGTTTTGCCAAATTTTACCTCACCGCTGGCAAGCAAACAAAATTTTGAAAGATTTTTCGGGGAGTTTCCGTGTTCTAGCTTTTGTTCTGCCAGTATTAATTCTTCATCAAAGTACCTTTCTTCCTGCTGAGAACTGACGGTTTGTATGGCAAGATATACTGCATCACTTCCAAACCCGGCCCCCTTTAACCTGGAAATCAACTCCATGCTTAAAATATCGACGAACCGAAAGTGCTTCCGCGAACCGACTATATCCTCGTAAAGAGAAAGCAATTCCGAACTGAGCCAATCCAGTTCCAGCAGTGAAGACCTTTCGTACTTTTTTTCAACGATCTCCGGCGATAGGAGGTCCGCTATTTCACTGAGAGTGTTATCATCTTTTAAGACCTGTATTCTTTCTATACGCTGCAAAACCTTTGCTTTTGGCAGGTAACTCTCCTGCCCCGTTTTTGTCGACCTGTGTACTATCCACCCATCAGGTATTAGGCCTTTTCGCTTCCAGCGATAGAACTGACCGTAAGAAATTCCGGTCCGTTCAAGAATTTTCTTCTTGGAAATCATATCTTCAGTCATCATTAAACTCAGTATAACATAACAGTGTTACGTTATCAAACTGATTAAAACGTATTCCAGAAGAAATAAATTTTTCCGGACCGGATTCCAAACTTTTTGCCATTTAGGTTTGATTTGGCGGCTAATTGGATTAATATTTCAGGGCATATAATCCTTTACCAAAAGGTGATCGTAAGAAATGGCTAAAATAAGGAGAATGGTGCTGGATATAATGAAGCCTCACGAACCTTCTGTTATTAGTTACTCTTCCGAACTGGCAGACCTGGAATGTGTAGACGGTGTAAACTCTTCCATGGTAGAAATTGATCACGAAGTAGAAAATATCAAAGTAACTCTGGAAGGGGACAACATTGACTACGATAAGGTCGAGGATATAATTGATCGACTTGGAGGAAGCGTGCATTCAGTCGACAAAGTTCTATGTGGAAAAGCAATCGTGAAAGAACTCACCACACCCCAGGATTGATATAAAAATCGACCCTTCTTTGCGATCACTACCTGGAAGTTCTTTTTCACTTATCCAACTGGTATTTACTCGTTCTAGTGATGACAAGGTTACCGGAAAACTTGCACAAAATGGGACTACTAGTATTTAACTTCATATATTTTTGAGGACCGAGATTCCATAGGGGTGTGAAAAATTAAATGGAATTAGAAGACCTAGAACTCGAAGCAGCAACTAGAGGAATGATGGACGGAACGCTCTCCACTCTTGGGGTCGTTATTGGTGCTCAAGGGGCAACTCCGGAAGTAATAATAGCGGCAGGAATTTCCGGCGGAATTGCAAACAGTTTTTCCAACATATTTGCCGCTTTTACGGCTTACGAAACCGAGCTAATGGTCGAACTCAACGATATCAAGGACGCAATGCTGCGCGGCAGTATCGAGGATACCGAACTATACGACAACGGAAAACACGAAGTTCACAAACAGAGCATCGCCGATGGGCTCGCCACCGTATTCGGCGCGCTCGTTCCCGTAGTTCCATATTTCTTTTTTCCGCCTAGCCTCTCAATTTATATCGCCGTTTCGTTGACCGCGATGCTCGGACTCTTAGTCGGTGTAGTAATGGGGAAACTGTCGCGGCGGAGCATGATAAGATCAGGAGTCAAGATGGCAGTTATGGCGATAGTCGTCGGCGTGATTTCGGCATTTGTCCAGTCCGGCTTGAGTTCAGCACTGCCCAGCTCCTGACGCTTAAATTGAATTACTCCGGCCGGGTACGAGCTCAGTCTCAATTAATTGTCTGTGCACCGTTATGACTATCTGGGTCGAACTACCCCCGATAATAACTTAATAAGGTCTAAGGGCAATCTACCCGCTGTAGCAACTCTGAGTTTTAATCAAAGATTTGATTTGAAAAAATCAACAACTTTTTGCGCGTATTCCTCCGGGCGGTTTTTATACGCCTGCACGTGACCGGTGTCCGGAACCAACCAGAGTTGTTTATTAGAAGGTTTGTTCTCGTATAGCTTAACGGAGTTCTGGTATCCGACAGCTTCGTCAGCTTTGCCGTGGATAAAATACGAGGGCGTCTCCATTACTTCTATTCGGTCTAGCGCGTTGGTTTTCCCGTAAATATCTACTCCGAGAGCTAACCTTGCTGAAAACATGTAAACAGGAAAGAACGTTTGCAAGAAGAAATTCCGTGAATAGTCCCCAAAATCTTTTGAGGCCAGGCGAAGGTTTGCATAAGGGCTATCCGCAACTACGGCATCTATTCT
>Ga0207797_1001281_pt1 | contig 18308 bp, 15 predicted proteins | sample PRCRCaboRojoPR_6_FD_187275 | JGI IMG/M metagenome (GOLD analysis project Ga0207797, IMG submission 187275) | Marine sediment microbial community from Cabo Rojo, Puerto Rico - PR CR 10% Liquid 1 (SPAdes) | ecosystem: Environmental > Aquatic > Marine > Coastal > Sediment | place: Cabo Rojo, Puerto...
GCAGCAACCTGGCAGGTTCTCCAGGTGCCAGGGACACGACGAACCGATCCAGACCTAGCGAGAGTCCTTGCCCCTTGGCCTTGACGTAGGCCTCCTTTCGGGTCCAACAGCGAAAGAACGCCAGTGGCTGCTGTTCACTCGGAAGAGCACGGAAGGCAGCTTGTTCGGCCGAAGAGAAGTATCGTTCGACAAGTGCCTGCACTTCGGGAAGCGATCGGATGCGCTCGATGTCGATGCCGACCTGCCGTCCGCGCGTCACGGCGAAGAGCACCCAGCTCGATGAATGGCTCACGCTGAACTCCAGGCTGGTTCCTCCCAGTTCGATGTCCAGAGACGGCTTCCCGTACGCGCTGTAGCAGAATTCCAACTGCTCTGGCGGCGTGCCCAGGTAGCGTCCGAGAATCATCCTCAGCAAGCCGCGAGCAGCGATGAACTGGTCGCGATCTACTGCAAATCGATACTTCTCAGCCCTGTCCATCTCATCTCCCGATAGGGTGCGCTGAAGAGTTGAGAGTGAATACCTTTCTGGCTCAAGACAGGCGCTCCAGACATGCAACTCATTGGCTGATAGGTCGAGATGCTCTGGGGGCGCTGACCACCTCTCAATTGGGCCAATCTGCATTGTTCTCGTCTCTCCTCGACAGTCCAGCCGACTCCGGTTTCCCCTTGTTCGGCATCATCTTGGCTAAGCTGACTGGGCTCCTCTCGAAGGCGCTCACGCTGCATCTAGACAGCTCTATTCCAGGGCAAGGGCGTAGGCTTGGAATAGATTCTGTCTCTGTCGTTCCCAACTTAGGTGCTCCAACATCCTCCGACGTCCGAATCTCCCCAGACGCCGTCGTCGCTCTGCGTCATCCAGTAAGGCCACGATCGCGCGACCAAATGCCTGAGTGTTGCCAGTAGGAACATAGATCGCGGCTTCTTGAGCCGTATATCGCGTTTCCGGGAGATCGTAAGCCACGATTGGTTTACCCATGGCCATGTACTCCCCAATCTTGATGAAAGTGGAATGTGCATTGAAGGGGGTCAGTGGTTCAGGTGATAGACACACGTCCGCTGTTGAAAGATACTGGCGTAGAAGTAGCCGGTCACGGATCATACCCGGCATGTCAACAACAGACTCTAGTTCCCAGGCCTCGACTCTGGCTAGTGCCTGGGGCCGAACAGCTCCATCGCCAAGCAATCCGAAGAGGATATCGCGCCGGCCCATATCGTGGACGATATACCGGATCGAGGCGAGCAACTCCAACACGCCATCCCCGTGACCCATCACGCCGACGTAGCAAGCCAAATATGTCAAACCTTGCTTCAACGCAGGGACAGGTTCGACAGGCACAAACTCGCTATTTCTAGGACCATTCCGGAGTACGACGATACGGTCCTCTGAGACTCCTCCCCGCTCTCTCGCTATCTGGCTATAAGACTGGTTTGTGGAGATAACTACATTTGCACTCCGGAAGGTCAAGTACTCCATCGCCCTGGCAATAGCATACAACAGCCTGCCAACCAAGCCCGGATAGCGCTCCCCTATCACCTCAGGCGACAGGTCGTGATGGTCAAACACTACACCGGCACCGAATAACCGGAAGAAGAAGGCGATTGGGAAGAAGACGTCCGGAGGATTGCAGAAGTGGATCACGTCAAAGCCTATTTCGCGCCAGACACGCCACGAAAGCCGCGCTATGGATGAGAACGCCACTGTGTATTCCTTGAGGTAGCTCAGCACCCCGTGATGTGCAACGGTTAGCGGAAAGCGATAGACTGTCACGCCCTCAAGATCCTCTGGTGTGTCGGCGGACTCCCGAGACGCCTTGCCCAGGCGGGGATCCTGGCGAAGGGGGCAGATGACTGTCACCTGCCAGCCGGCGTCGCGCAGGCTTGTCGCCTCGGGCCAGACCCGCGCGTCATACGGCACCTCGCCGTTCTCCACAATGATCAAGGCTTTTCTCCCTTTCGACATACGATTCAGTCTCCTTCTGTCCTGGACCCAGCTGCCCACTAAACGAAATCGTCGATCCTGTCCATCGTCATCGGCGACGCGACTTCGAGGCGCGACTTCTCGGTAGCTGACGAAGCCGGAAGTTGAGCAACCGAGGTGACGCTTGATCCTTTGCCCAAGCAGGGTGACTCAGGGGCAAGGGCATAGTCATCCAGAGCAAGTGGATTCCTTTCGTTGAAGTCAACGAACGCTGGATCTTCGGCCTGACCCAATTTGAGCTCGGAGGTGTTCCACTGGCAGTTTCCGCTCGAAGTCTCAAGCCCATTCGGTCGCCACTCGCTCCCTCGAAGCTGAGCGTATCTGTCATCATAGATCTCGATCCTACGAAGCGTGATGGTCTCAGACAGCGGGTACAACTCATGCCCGTCATACCTGTCCCACGGCTCGTGGAGTCCGATCAGTACAATCGGTACGCTCAGGATCGGCCCGCCCAATATGCGCGCCGACGTGGTTTCTACCGTCACGATTCTCTTTCCCTGCTTCGCGGTCATTCCGCTATGACCTCTATGGTACCCTCGTTCCCGCCCGGCAGGGAGAGAGAACACCTGCGCAAACCTGACAACTCTGGGCGGTCGCTCTGGAGCACGAGAGAATTGTGCAGTCAGTGGGCATCTGCAACCTCTTCGTAGACACCCATCGTCTGGCGCGCTGCATCACGCCAGGAATACTTGGTCTCACTTAAATGGCGCGCATAGGCACCCATCTTCTCTAGCTTGTCACGATCCGAGAATGCTCTGAGCATCGTTTCGGCCAAACACTCCGCAGTGTTCTCCCTGAGAAGATAGCCGCTCCAGCCATCTTCGATCACCTCGGGAAAATCTCCCACACTAGTCGCAATCAGTGGCCTCCCAAAGGAGTAGGCTAGGTGAAAGATGGCACTATGGTCGATTTCCTTGTAAGGCAGGATTACAACATCAGACGCAAGGAAGTAGGTAGCAACCTCTTCAGAGGGAATGAACTCCGGGTGGAAGACGATGGTCCCGTCTGTTGAAATCTCCGCAATCCTCGATTTATACCGCCTCTCCAGTTCCGGGGTGCGAGGGGCGCCCGCAATGACAAGTCCCAGCTGATCCCCTTTTCTCTGGCAGAGCTCATAGGCATCAAGGAGCAGGCCTAGACCCTTGTACTCTCTGATGAAGCCAAAGAAGAGTGCGATGTCCTTCTCGACAGGCAAACCCAATCTGGCCCTGGCATCAGCCTTAGAAAAAGGCTCGGCCGGGACATAATCATCGCAGTCGCCATGAGGAATGACTCTGATCTTCTCCTCTGCGACCTTGAAGGCGCGGGCTAGCTTCCTTTTGATATACTCTGAGTGGACAATGATCACGTCTGCAAACCGGTACACGAGTAACCTCAGCCAGCGGTCCCATTTCAAGTGCTCGTGAGGCATCACGTTGTGGGCGGTGAACACCAAGTTGGCCCCCAGTACTCTGAGGACCGGGAAGAGAGCGCTCTCGATTCTCTCCCTTCGAAAAAACTGGAAGTGAAATAGGCGGTTTTCTGGGATGCCCTTGAACACGCAGAGAAATACAGTCACAAGATACTGGACATACTGGAGCAGCTTGGCGGCTTTGCCCACCTCAGCGGCCTTAGACGGCATCCAGCGTAGAACTTCAAAATCCATCGACCCGTCTAGAACCCGGTTTACCGGTGTTATCAGACGGACCCCCACCCCAACGTCACTCAGTGCCGCACAGAGGTCTATCGAGTAGCGATTGCCTACCGAGCTATCCACTATGGTCACGTTCAACTTGCTCATTTCATCCAAACCCCTATGCACTCGCGGGTAGGTCTAGGCCGACTCGCCGTGCATCCTAAGCCTATTCACGTATCCACGGGCTGAACTGAAGAGTTCGCGGATCTCTCCAATGACAAGAACGGACGATGCAACGTAGAACACTATCAGGAGCGCTTTCACTATGAAACTGCGTCCCCCCAATAGCCAATCAATCCCAATGGCCGGCGCCAGAAGGAGAAAGGGTCGAAGATAGTGGAAAGCACGGGGGGCAATGCCCATTCTTCGGAGTTGTAGGTAGTAGAGAATCTGAGACGTGATGTTCATCAGCAGCAGCGCATAGACCGCGCCCATATACCCGAATCTTTGAATTAGCACGATACCGCTCCCAATATTCACAGCACTCGCAACTACGTTGGTTCTAACCGGCGCCATTGCGTTGCCGGCAGACACGAGCGAGTATCCCATCACATTAGAAATCGCGTGCAGAGAGAAGTTCAGCATCAGAAACGCAAGAGCCAACGAAATCTCGGCATACTCTTCCGAGAACATAAGCACCGCGATCTCCTCTCGGAGCAAGAATGTGATGAGTACCACAAATACGATCAAGGTTGAGGTCAGAATCAGGGAATGGTTCATTACCTTTCGCGCAGCAGGCCTCTTGTCCTGGGCAAACAGCTCGGACACATTGGGAAAATAGACAACGATGAAAGAACGGAATAGCCTCATGCACGCATCTGGGATCTTCTGGGCGATGCCATAAGCTGCTACGCTGATGGGCGTCAAGAAAGTCCCGATCAGGAACACGCTGCTCCTGTTGTAGGCGAAGGTAAGCAGGTTGTTGAAGTAAAGGGGAGCACTGAATCTCGAGACAGTCCCCAGAGCCTCGCGGCTCAGACTTCGAACGGACAGCCCCTTCAAGAAGTCACGTGCTACAAACAACTCGAACAAAAGAGATAGGCAAAGAGCTACAATATCGATGTGGAGTAACGTGGCTAGATCTAGCGAGCCTGCCAGCACGATCAACAAAATGACCCTACTCGAGGCAGAGAGAATCTGCACCACTGCATACTGCTTGAACCGTTGAATACCTTGTATGAGGTGTAGAAAGAGTTCTCTGAGACTGTTCACGAAGAAAAGCACTATGATTAGGAAAACGTATGGGTCTAGCCTTTGGTCAAAAAAGGACAATACTAGCTCGCCCGCCAGATAGAAGACGACGCCCACGGTCATCAACCCCAGAGCGCGCACTGCGATGACGGATGCGAAAGTCTGCCGCCGTACCTGAGCATCGACTCCAGACACGAACCTGACCAACGCCAGATCGAGCCCAAGTCCACCTAGGTTCACGAGCAAGTTTATGGAAGCAGAGGCCAGGAAATACAGGCCCAGATCTTCTTTGGACACCAGGCGTGTCATAAGCACCACACTCAGGAAGTGGAAGAAGATGACGATGCCGGTGCCGAAAGAAGTCGACAGCATACCCTTCAACAGGTTCGAGAGAAATCCTTTATCCATCGCTGGCGCCTTATCTTGGAATATCGGAAGCGGAGCCTCTGGAAGCAATCGACCTCAACCTGGTCAGTTGCTCCTCTCTGAGGTACTGGACGAAGTCGTCGCTCACTACCCTTTCATACCTCGCCAGGGATGCCCAAAAATACCCTGCCAACCTGAGTACGCTGCCTATCACTGGTGGATGGTCGCGCATCCTGAGGGCGCACCTCGCCGCTAGGAAGAGCGGATGATAGCCTATCACATAGGCCTTGATCCCGGACCGAAACCGCGCTATGAAGACGCCTTGGCCCTCGCTGCCAGTGTACCGATGGTGGTGAACCTGCAATTTAGGAAAGTGTCTCACCTCCCACCCGTGCATACGCGCCATTGTCTCGGCCACTCCATCAATGCCACCGAATGGAAGTGGTCGATACCCCCCAATCTCCTCGTAACACTCCCTGCGAAACAATTGAAACGGCCCGCCGACGCTGTTTGGGGCACATCTCACCTTCCGGAATCGGCCGTTCCGGAGGTCATACCGGATCCCGCCAGCTATCCCCAGCCGCTCATCGGCCTCGAACTTGGATAGGATGCCTTCGTAGTACGTTGGATCAAACGAGACATCGGCGTCCAAGTTCCCGACGAAGTCAAAGTCAAGCTGTTTCATATGATCATACCCTAGGGCAAATGCCCTTGCCTTGGAGCCGAAACTCCGCTCCTGATCGCCGGAGCGTCGTAGAAGTAGAATGAACTCATGTTTGTCTGCGTAGCTGGCCACAATTGCGTCGGTGCGGTCTACTGAACCGTCGCTGACAATGGTCCACCGCTTGGGCAGGATGGTCTGCGAGATGACGGACCGTATCGTCTTCTCGATGTGGGTTTCTTCGTTTCGAGCAGGTGTGATGAGCACGTACGGTTTCATATTGACAGGTTCTCCGTTCTTGTCGGTCCGTCGGATCCAGTACGCATGCCCTGCCTCTGCAGGTGGGCTATGCTCCCGATCAGGCCCAGTGTCAGCCCGATGGTCGGCGTGCTTTCGACTTTGATGAAATAAGCGTGGAAGACACACCACGCGAGCAATCCGACAAAGCCAGCCAGCGTGCCCAGCACAATCCCTCTCAGCTCGGAATCTGGCATAATCTGATACAACTGCCAGCTTTCGCGCAGGAAAGCCGCACAGAACCAGAGGAAGACGATCAAGGCCGGCAGTCCCATCTTGACTGCTATCGATAGATAACTGTTGTGGACATATCGGGTGAAACGAGAAACCTCTCCGGCAGCGATGCTGCCTCGTGTGTATCGACCCGTTGCCTCGCCCTGGAGAGTTGTGAGGTTCCGATACGAATTGCCTAGGCCTACGCCCGTTAGCGGTTGTTCCCCGATGGCCCGTAAGGCCTCCTCGGTTTCAAAGCGCCGCCATTCCAGCGACCCGGTCTCCATCGTCTTATCAGGCGTGAGAACTGAGACAGCCCGTTCAATGACTCCAGCTACTAGCGGCGTCTCGCCAATTCCCGAAAGTAGTCGGGTTCCAAAGAGATTGGTTAGGCTGACGACGAGGGCCAAAATGGAGACACCAACGAAAAGGAATTGGACGAACCTGTGTTTGTACCTTGGCCACAAAACAACGAAAATCAATCCTAGAGCGAGAGCTGAAGCCGCCCATTGAGATCGAGTATAGGTGAGCAGAAGACCGATACTGATGTATGCAAACTGTACTGCAGAAAGAAGTCGTAGACGTGTGTTGTTTCTGCCGAACACCGTGAGACACAGGGCAACGATTCCCAGGAAGTGCACAAGCACGATGCCCGCCGGTATGACCCGAACTGCGCCGCTCTGCTCATAGACTTTCCAAGTAGCACCGCGTGCCATTGGCTCCAGCAAAGGATTGTCCGCACCCAGGAATTGTTGGACCAAGATGACACCAACGGTGAGATCAGCAATGATGAAAAGACCGATCAGAAGTGCTTTTAGCTGCCTTGGCTGCTCAAGGCTCCATATGGTTAAGAAGAAGGTGCCATAGTAGCTTAGTATGCGTAAGTCGTTCAGCGCCCAATTCGTTTCTACGCCCTCGTGGAAAAGCGCGTTGTAGGTTGAGAACGTCGCTATTGCCAGGAATAGCAGGAGCGGCCCGCCGACGGGCCACCATGGTACGGACAATTCCTTGCGGACCAATCTGCGGAATACGAGGAGCCCGATCATTACCAGGAACGTTATGTCTCGTAGGTCCAAACCGCCGCCGATCTCTAAGCGGAGGTCAGCCACATCTGCTGGCACGAAGCTCGAGCTCAGAAGGATGATTGTCAATAGGCCAAACTCCGGTCGGCGCCAGAGGAGCAAGACAAGTGGCGTGCCCAAACCGAGGAAGACTAGGCCGTACGTTGCATATTCTGGAACAAGATACAGGCCAGCAGCCACCAACCCCAGAGCAAGCAGGCCCGCAAAGAGCCGCGCCGTAGCAGACAGCCCTCGAAAGCCCGCTTGGGCGTGGGAGATACTTGGAGTCTGCGAGTCGGTGATTACTCTTTGTCCTGCCATAAGTACCTTATGTTTCATCGTTTCCCGCAGGTGCGGCTGCACCCGCCGCCTTTGCTGGCTCGGCGGAAGTGTCACGCGGAGCCGTTTTGGCTACACTGTCTTCCGCCATCTTGCGGTCTGCAATAGGGACAGGGGAGTGTGAATCAGACGTTTCTTGCTCCGACTCGCCGTCGCACGCTGGAGACTCCTGTGTCTCGACTTCCTCGTGAAAGCGTCCGTCACCAATGGTTCTAATCGCACTGTATGCTTGCTCGCCCCAGCGCTGAAATGCAGCCTTCGATACTTCCCAAGTCGAAGCCACCTTTGAGGTGAGGATCGGTGCGGAATCCTTCAATCGCCGTAGGAAAGTCGAGGCCGCACTCTTCTGAGCTCCTTCCTGCCACAGATCCTTCCGATGTCCGTAGTAGGGATAGCTGTAGAAGCCCAGAGAGGTCCTGTTGAGAGCAGTGCCGATGATGCGGAGATCGTCGCTCGAGGTTAGGGAGGTTATAGCCTGTTCAGCAATCCGGCGGCTAGTGTGGTCCGGGCTCAGTACGAGAAGAGTCGATTGGACCGCCTTGGCCAGCAGCACCGCATCTGGCGCCATGGTGACCGGCGGGCTGTCCAATACCACTCTGTCAAAACGCTCGGACAAAATCCCCACGATGGCATCTAACTTGTGGGAATTGAGCAGCAGTGAAGGGTCGTCTGGCAAAGGACCGGCCGTCACCAACGACAGGCCTGGAATGTGCGTGTCACGCACCAACTTCGGGAGCAACTCCTCCAATGAGGCTTCTCCTGTCTTCAACCAGTCCGATAGTCCGTCGAGGTTGGGTTGATCGAAGCGTTGATGCAGACCTGGGGCCCGCAGATCCGCATCCACCAGCACAACCTGGGCACCACTGACGGCCATCGCGACACCCAAGTTAGCAGCCAAGATAGTCTTTCCGTCCTCCGGCTGGGGGCTGGTAATGAGCAGGGTCTTCAACTCACCATCCGGAGACGACATGAGTAGACGTGTTCTAAGCTGGCGTAAGGCCTCGGCCTCCACCGAGCCAGGCTCGCAGTGACCGTCGGCCATTCGCGGTACCATGCCCAGGATGGGCAACCCCAGTATCGAGTGCCCGTCGCTTTCGTCGAGGGATATGGTATCGTCGACGGCCGCGGACGCGTAGTCGAGGAATAATGCCAGCAGAACACCGACGCCCGCGCTGCCGACGGTGGCCAGGGCCAAAAGCACGGCCGCATTGGACGCCGGCTCTGTGGGCGGCTGAGCTGGGTCGACGATCTGAATGAAGTTGGCAGCTTTGACAGCGGCGGCCGTTAGTTCTGCTTCGGTATACTTGTTCAGTACGTATGAATACTGCTCACGTGCCTGCACGAGATCTTCCGACAGCAGATCATACGTGGGAACGAGCGCCGCCATCCGATCCATTTCCTCTTGCCGCTGAACAATCAGGTCATTGACCTGGCTCACCGCGTCGACGTCGCGCGTAGCCTCTTCCAGCACCATTCCATCACGCTCCAACTGGAGCTGCTCCAGCAGCGTCTGATAGGTCTCCAGTTCGCTCTCCAGCGAAACGACGCCGTGCTCAGTCCTGAAGTCGGCAAGGGCATCTTCGGCAGCGCGGAGGTCCTCCAAAGTGGTGACGGTCGTTTCTCCTGAGGACAGAGCACGCTGGTAGTTTTCCCGGGCCAGCTGCACATCCTCCTGTAGTACGGTGTGAGCAGGTGCGAGTGCTACCAGTCGGTCGATCTCCCGTTGATGCTGGGCAATCAGTCGATCTACCTCAGAGACCGGGTCAGATACCCGAGTGCTCTGTTCGAGCAACAGGCGATCTCGTTCCAATTGAAGCTGCTCGATCAGCCTTTGGTACGTGTTCAGTTGCTCCTCCAGCGAGACGATGCCGTTCTCAGCCTGGAACTGCGCCAAACGGTCCTGCGCAGTGCGGAAGTCCTCCTCGGCGACGCGCACTTTTTCGGCAAAGAGGTCCCTCTCTGCGTAGGTTGGCCTAGCCCGGAGGTCGCCGTAGACGTCGATCGCCTCGTCTGCAAAGGTGTTAGCGATCAGTGCTGCTAGGTCAGGGCTTCCAGCCTCAACGGTGACGTAAATGAAGTCGGCATCTCTCGCTGTATTCACCTCCACGGGAAACCCTCTTTGCTGATCGTTCAGACCAAGCCGACCTGCCGTCTCCTTACGTACCTCGTCTCCCTCCAATACCTCAGCAAAGTTGTTCCGAGCTACGGTGATCTCATCCCGCAGGCTGCCATAGCGGTATTCTTCGTACACCGCCACATCCTCTCGTTGCGGCGCCGTGATCTGCAGTTTGACGGTGGCTTCATACGTTGGCGGCTTGGAGCGTAGGCCTAACCAGAGGGCCACGACGCTCACCAGAGGCAACAACACAATCATTCGCCACCATCGGCGTAAAAACTGCAGTATGGTAAGCAGTTCCATTATTCCTCCATCACTGAACTCGACGGCCTCGCCTGCGGCGATCTACGAGAGCTACCGCGAGCCCGGGAAACGCATCCAGCATTAGGACCCCGTCGCATGGCTGTAGGGAGTAGGATCCGAATAACCGTCGCCGTTAGTATCAGTGACGGCCCAATTGCGCACGCGGTCTTGTTCCACCCACTCGTCCAGATCAACGTTCTGTTCTCGCAGCCACGCTATGTACTTATCGAGACCGGTGTCGACGTGCACGCGCGGCGAGAATCCCAACACATGGCGAGCCTTGTCGATGTTCGCCTGGGAGCGGCCGACATCACCGGGTCGGTCCTCGCCAAGGTGGATGGGCTGGAGATCCGTCCGCTCCAGCTTCTCTAGGATCATCTGGCATAAATCGGTGATGCTCACCTCCTCAGGCCCTCCGAGTTGGACGCAGTCCCCTACCAGATTGTCGGACTCAGCAGCCATCAGGATGCCTCGAATTAGGTCTTCGATCCAGATGAAGGAACGGGATTGTTCGCCGGTGCCAAAGATCACGGGCGGCAAGCCGGCCATAGTGCGCAGGATGAACTTGGGGATGACCTCGGCACGTGCGCCCTCGCAGCAGGCCCGTGGCCCATATACGTTGAAGAAGCGGAGGGTGACGGTGGGAAGGCCGTAGCAGTGCCAGTAGGCCAGACAGTAGAGCTCCCCGGCGGCCTTGCTCGCCCCGTACACCTGGGTCGGGCGGAAAGGGTGGTCTTCGTCCAAGGGCAGGTAGACGGCGTTCCCATACACCTCGCCGGTGGAGGTGTAGATGAAGCGTTGCACGCCATTCTCCAGGCTTGCCTGGCACATGTTCAGGGATCCGGTGGCGTTCACCTCGTGTGAGGTCACCGGGTCATTGATCGAAGTCCGCAGACATGAACAGGCTAAATGGAATACGACTTCAGCGCCCTTCGTCAGACGGATCATCGCCTCGAGGTCGCGGGTGTCTGCTCGCTCCACTGAGAGCCGATCGTTCGTTCTGTGGTGGGCTAGGTTCGCTTGCTTTCCGACTGAGAAGTCATCTATGACGACAACCTCGTTGTCCGCAGCCAGAAGCCTGTCGACCAGGTGACTACCGATAAATCCTGCTCCTCCGGTCACTACGACTCGCTTGTCTCTGAGTTCCACGTTTTTCTTCTCCTCGAACTGCACGCGTATGGGCTCCTTCTACTCACACCTCGAGCGACACGGTGACGCCGTGCGCTCATCCCGCTCTCTCTCCAAAAGCCTCCGGATATCAACCAAGGTAGTCGCGGATCCGATCGGCCACGTACGCGATCTGTTCCTCGGTCATTTCGGGATACATGGGGAGCGAGAGGATCTCCTCACACAGTTGCTCCGTCACTGGGAATTGCCCGCGTTGATACCCATCATCGGCGTAGAAGGGCTGGAGATGGAGCGGCACCGGGTAATGAATCCCGGTACCGATCCCTGCCTCTTCCCAGAGCCACGCCCGCAGCTCATCTCGCTGTGGCACCCGCACGACGTAGACGTAGTAGACGTACGTGGAATCCGGTGTCTCGGTCGGCGTGATAACGCCGCCATCAGCGAGTAGCTCCGCGTAAAGAGCCGCATGTTGGCGTCGCGCGTCGATCCAGTCCTCGATGTGTCGCAGCTTGACCCGCAGGACTGCCGCCTGGAGCGTATCCAGCCTATGGTTGAAGGGCGCCAATTCATGGTAGTATTTCTCCCACTGACCACAGTTGCGCATGGCGCGGATCCGCTCGGCGACTTCCTCGTCGTCAGTCACCACGATGCCGCCGTCGCCGCAGCCACCCAGGTTCTTCGTGGGGTAGAAACTGAACGCGCCCGTATGGCCGAGCGAGCCGACCCGCTGCCCTTTGTAGCTGGCGCCGTGGGCCTGACACGCGTCCTCGACTACGTGCAGGTCATACTCCTCTGCCAGGTCCATGATCGCATCCATCTCCGCTGGGAGACCGTAGAGATGGACGGGGATGATGGCCCGCGTCTGAGGCGTGATTGCGGCTTCGATCGCCTTCGGATCGATGTTGCAGGTCGTGGGATCCACGTCGACCAGGACCGGTCGCGCGCCAGCGAAGCTCGCGGCTGCTGCCGTGGCGATGAACGTATTTGCCGGGACGATGACCTCGTCTCCCGGCCCAACGCCGAGGGCGCGCAGGCTGAGCTCCAGGGCCGAGAGACCGTTGTCGACGCCCACCGCATAGCGTGTGCCACAGAAGTCGGCGAACTCCTCCTCGAAGCATGCCACGTCCTGTCCCAAAGCGAAATCGGCGCGCTCCATCACGCCCTGGATGGCTTGCTCGATCTCGTCTTTGAGGGCTTGGTGCTGTATCTTCAAGTCAATCATCGGTACGTTCATCATTTATCTCTCCTCTCAATTGGCCTGGCTGGAACACCGGCCACGACGGCGTGGTCCGGCACATCGCGAGTTACAACACTGCCGGCTCCCACCATCGCGCGTTCGCCTATCGTCACGCCGCAGAGGATGGTGGCGTTGCTGCCGATGGAAGCCCCCCGTTTTACCAGGGTGGGGATGCAGGCCCAATCTGTCCCGGTCTGCAACTCCCCATCGTCCGTTGTTGATCGGGGATACTTATCATTGATGAAGGTCACCCCGTGACCGATAAAAGCTTCGTCCTCGATCGTCACACCTTCACATATAAATGAGTGGCTCGAGATCTTGACCCGACGTCCTACCTTTGCGCCCTTCTGGATCTCTACGAAGGCTCCGATCTTGGTCTCGTCGCCGATTTCACAGCCGTACAGGTTCACAAAGCCATAGACCTTCACGTCTTGTCCCAGTCTCACGTCCTGCGCGATGCGTACGAATTCCTCACTTCCCATAGACTGCTTCTCCTAACCGAGATACATCATCTCTTGCATGCCACCGTTTTCGAGTGACTTGCTGGCTACCTCCAACGTCTTGACCACGCTCAAACCAACTCGACCACAGCTCTGGGGTTCCTTGTGTTCCGCTATACACTCCAGAAAGTGCTGACATTCGACGCGCAGCGGTTCGGTGAACGGGATGTTGGGGATCACCACGTCCCCATAGCGATAGCTGCATTGGAAGTCCCCGTATGTGTCCGTGTATGGTAGCCTCTCTACTCCTTTGTCGTAGATCTTGATCTTCTCCAAGGTCGCCACGTCGTCGTAGACCACCATCTTCTTGCTGCCCACGACGGTGATTCGGCGCACTTTGCACGGGTCCAGCCAGCTGACGTGCACGTGCGCGAGTACGTTGTCCGGATAGAGCAGGTTCAGGTATGCGATGTCGTGTTTGCCCTGGAAGACGCTTGCGGCCCCTTGTGCACGGACGCTGACAGGGTCGGATCCGAGGATGTAGCGGAGGATGGAGAGATCGTGTGGTGCGAGATCCCAGACGACGTTGAGGTCAGCCTGGAAGAGTCCCAGGCTCGCTCGTACCGAGTCCACGTAGTAGATCTGTCCCAAATCGCCACTTTCGATGATCCTCTTTAGTGCACGGACGGCCGGATTGTACTCGAATGTGTGGCCTACCATGAGCCTAAGATCCTGAGCCTGTGCCAGGTCGACCAGGTCCTGGGCGTCGTCGGACGAGAGTGTGAGGGGTTTTTCGACCAGCGTGTGCAATCCATGCTCCAGACAATCCCGCGCGATTTGAAAGTGGGTGGCTGGTGGGGTGGCGACGACCACGGCTTCGAGTCCCATGGTGAAGAAGTCCTGGTAGTCTTGAGTGGTCTGGATGGCCGGATACCGCGAGCGAACGTGGGCCAGTCTGTCCTCGCAGAGGTCCGCCACCGCCACCAGTTGAGATTGTGGCACCTCCGCAAAGTTGCGCACCAAGTTCGGTCCCCAGTAACCGTAGCCAATGACACCGACTTTCATGCTTTCCATAGATTCCTCCTGATGTCTACTACGCTGCTCCCTTGCCATTCAGCATCGCTAGAGGGGTTTTCACCATGATCTTCAGATCCAGCCATAGCGATTGATTCTGAATGTATTCGATGTCCATTCGTACGAAATCGTCCCAAGAGACCTGGGAGCGTCCATCGACTTGCCACAGTCCGGTGATCCCTGGTTGGGCGTTGAGACGCTTGAAATGCCACGGCTTGTAGTCGGCCACCGAGTAGGGCAGATCGGGGCGCGGTCCCACCAAGCTCATCTCCCCCTTCAACACATTCCACAACTGCGGCACCTCGTCCAGGCTGGTCTTGCGCAGAACCCTTCCCACGGGAGTGACCCGAGGGTCGTGCGTTAGCTTCCGGGCTTGCTCCTGTTCAGGCAAGAAGGCGGCCGTGAAGGCATCGCGCGTCTCAGGTATCTCATCTTTGCAGGCTCTTTGGATGTCAGCCATGCGTTTGTCATCATCTTCCATGAATGCCTTGATGAACGCGCGGTGCAGCTCCTGGTCGGCATCCTCGTGCATCGACCTGAACTTGTAGAAGGTGAAGGTGCCTGTCTCCCAGGCGTCTCGCCCGTTGTTCCTTTTTCTTCTTGCTCCCACCCGCTCTTGTTTGAATATGATAGGCCCGGGTGAATCGAGTCTGATCATGATGGCGATGACCAGCATGATGGGGGCGAAGGCGATCAGTAAGATGGTTGCCATCACCACGTCGAGTATGCGCTTGATAGCGAAGTAAGCGCGCCTCTGACGACGGGTGCTCGACAGCTCAGTCGCGAGGCCCAGCTCCAAAGGCTGCTGCGTACGTGGTGGAGCGCCCTGTTGTCTAGCCTCTCTTGATTTTACGAGCTCGATCTGCATGCTGGGATACCCACCTTGCGGCCCAAATACGCCGCCATACCGTTGCCCAATTGCCCGATCAGGCCGATATTCAATAGCTCGGCCTGGTGAAGCTAACCATCTCTTTGGCCGTGATCATGCCTCTTGGCTGTCCTGTTCGTGACCGTCGCGGGCGAGTCTCGCCTTGATCATAAGCGGCAATTCAGCACGACTCTCCCATATCAGCACGGATTCATCAGCACCGGCTGATAGCAACTGGTCACAGTACCCCCTATCATCACACATCGTCAGGGCGACGACGGTTGCCCAGGGAGCTGCGCGCTTGATCTCCCGGACCGTCTCCTCGCCGTCCGTACAGGGGCAGGCGATGTCCACCACGATCATCGAGGGCGACTCAGATTGTGCCACAATGGCGGCTTGCTCCTTCGTGGCTGCCTCCAGGATGGTGTACTCCGCCACGGCGCTTCGGAGCCACTCGACCAGCGACCTGCGGAGTGTGCTATCCGCTTCGACCACTAGGATCGACCCAGGCCTGCAGTTGAGCGATGCGTTCAACACGGAACAATTCCCGGCTGGATCCCTGCCTCGTGGCACCCTCGATCTCCCGTCGGTCCCATATCTGCGCTCACCTTTCCACCAACTGGGGCTGACAAAAACAAAAGGCTCACGGATGGGGTCCGTGAGCCTTTTCGCTGGTGTGCACGGATATGAATCAGTCTCGCCGTCCAGCGCCAGCGAGACTGGTACACTCAGCTATCCGTGCTATAATCAGGCCGCACGGGGTGTCCGCCACCCGGTGCCTCCAGCCCCGGTGGGTAACAGCCGCCCGGGGCTGGGCTTTTTTTGTCCTCTTAATCCATGATGTATGAAGTCGGTCCTCAGCGCAGCTTCATAGTGAGACTTCTGCCATTCATTCACAGCGTATCACACGCTTGTTAACGTCACGTGACAGAATTGTTAGAGCTTTCTTATAGACCGCTTCGGGCTGCTTGTCTCGCTTCTGGTTCCGGAACATCATTCTTGGCCGAGCGGGGCAGGGCTTCAGCGACCTCGCGCACCGGCAGACGGGATTGGCAGCGGATCGACGAGGGGCTGACGAGCAGATGAACCTTCGGGCACAGCGACCTGGGTCGGCGCTCAGCGTGTGGACCTATGTCGGCGACGCGCCTTGTGATTTGTCCGCGGGACGCTTGCCTCTATCTCAGATTGTTCATTGGTTGGGCACGAAGCGATAGCCCAGGCCGTGGACCGTCAGGATGTAGCTCGGATTATCGGGGTCCGGCTCAATTTTCTGCCGCAGGCGCCAGATGTAGAGCCGGACGTAGTTCTTGTTGTCGGCGTGCTCGTAGCCCCAGACGTTCGTCAGGATTTGGTCAGGGGTGAGCAGTCGCCCTCGATTCCGCACCAGAAAGAGGAGCAGCTGGAACTCGATCGCGGTGAGGCGAACCCGTTCGTCGCCACAGGTTATCTCGACCTGGTCTGCGTCGATGACCAGGTAGTCGTCGGCATACACTATCTCCGCGCCATCTTGCCTCTTGCCCGACGCCGTGCGTCGCAGCGCTGCTTCGACCCGCGCGGCCAGCTCTCGTAGACGGAACGGCTTGACCATGTAGTCGTCCGCCCCCAGGCTCAGCCCCCTCACGCAGTCGTCCTCCTGGTTAAGCGCCGTGAGCACGATCACCGGGATGTCGCACATCTCCCGAATGCGCTCGCAGGCGCGCCACCCATCCATTCCCGGCATCATGATATCGAGGATCACCAGGTTTGGTCGATCTTCGTAGAGCCGACGCAGGCCCTCAACACCGTCGGCGGCCGTGGTGGCGGCATAACCGCGGTTCTCCAGATAGATCTTCAAGAGATCCAGCAGGTGCTCATCGTCATCGATGATGAGCAGCTTCGTCTTGTCGGGCATCCCGGGCCCATGCTCCTTGTTATGGACTGACTGCGAGATTCGTCTCTGGCTGCTGGTTTCTGCAGTTCGCCTGACCTACGGGGACAGGCGCGGACTTAGTATTTATAACGCGATTCCTAGTATATCGTTCTGGGTGTCCACGCCAACTCGCCCAGTTACTTGCTGCAAAGGGCCCGGCGGGTCTGTCACGTACGTCAGGGAAGGATTCAGCATGGCGGGGCGTCGGAAGACGGACAGGCGTGCTAGCTGTCTCCGACGTCCGTGGTTCGCGGCCTCCACAGTGACGGCGTGAGGAGCAACTTGAACAGGAGAATCATCCCCGCTGTATCTGGGCGCAGGTCGTGCGAGTGGCGTCAGGGCCACAGGCAGCACTCCTTTCCAAGGTGCTCCGTCCTGACCACATTCTAGTGGCGTAGCGTGTCTCGCCGGTGATAGAAAAGCTAGAAAAGGCTTATAGAGACGGATCTCGGTTCGATCGGCCTCTGTCCAGACAAAGCCCCCGTCGGCCACTCGCTCTGAGACTCGGAGCACCTGCCCCTGTTCCGTCCCGGCTTCCAACGCCGCCGCTTTTGCGCAGGAGCCCCCCAGTGTATAATGAACGCCCGAACACAGCGACTTGCTTTCTGATTACTGGTTTCCTAGAGTGAGAGGTGACATGTGGAAGCACTGAATTATGCCCGGTCGCACCGCGACGATTTCCTCGCCGAGCTCGAAACGTTCCTGAGAATCCCGAGCGTCAGCACTCAGCCCGAGCATAAGCCGGACGTCGAACGGGCGGCGGCGTGGCTGCGGGACAAGCTGCTCGACGCCGGCTTTCCGAGGGCCGAGGTGATGCCCACCGCCGGCCATCCCGTCGTCTACGCCGAGTGGATGGCGGCCGGCGCCGACGCGCCCACCATCCTCGTCTACGGCCACTACGACGTGCAGCCGCCCGATCCGCTGGACCTCTGGGAGACGCCGCCCTTCGAGCCCACGGTGATCGGCGACGACCTCTTCGCCCGCGGCGCCTCCGACGACAAGGGGCAGCTCTACGTCCACGTCAAGGCTGCCGAGGCCTTCAGAGAGACGGAGGGGGCGCCCCCGGTCAACGTCAAGTGCATCTTCGAGGGCGAGGAGGAGACTGGCAGCCCCAGCCTCGGCCCCTTCATCCGCGAGCACCAGGACCTGCTGGCGGCCGACGTGGCCGTCATCTCCGACACCGGCATGCTCGGCAAGGAGACGCCCTCCATCGTGTACGGGCTGCGGGGCCTCGCCTACGTCGAGGTCGCGGTGACGGGGCCCGACCACGACCTCCATTCCGGCATCTACGGCGGGGCGGTGCTCAACCCGGTCAACGCCCTCTGCGCCATGATCGCCCAACTCCACGACGAGAATGGGCGCATCACCATCCCCGGATTCTACGACCGGGTGCGCGACGTCTCTGACGAGGAGCGGGCCGAGCTGGCCGAGGCGCCCTTCGACCGCCAGGCG
>Ga0207797_1001282_pt1 | contig 18305 bp, 15 predicted proteins | sample PRCRCaboRojoPR_6_FD_187275 | JGI IMG/M metagenome (GOLD analysis project Ga0207797, IMG submission 187275) | Marine sediment microbial community from Cabo Rojo, Puerto Rico - PR CR 10% Liquid 1 (SPAdes) | ecosystem: Environmental > Aquatic > Marine > Coastal > Sediment | place: Cabo Rojo, Puerto...
GTCTTTTCTCTACGCTGCCGGGTGTGTCGAGAATGAAAAAGTTCTTTTCCTGGACTGGTCGGGAATATCACCCGGGGCTCAGGGGAGCTGACTTGCTAGCGAAACCGCAGCAGGGCGCCGACTCCGGCCTCGTCGAACCTCTCGTCGCCGTTTTTGATAAAACGTATTTCCGACCTCTGATCGATTGCTTCCCAGACCATGTGGCCGAACAGGTCCTCCGTTAACTTGAGAGCCGTCCCACAGTAAGGACACTGACCTTTGCTCGACAATAGGTAGTAGTCTTTTGGACATATCCAGCCCGGGCTTTCCGCGCTATCCCTGATGGCCAGTATCCTGACCTGTCCCCTGCGCAGGGCTTCAAGCGTCTTTTCCGGGCCCAGTACACCCAGACCGGAAGATTTTTCAGTCTCGGATAAAAGTTGATCCAGGAATTTTCTTTCCCGGTGCTTTTTGAAATCGGACACCACTTCGTAAAATCTTTTTCTCAGCTCGTTTTCCTCCACCCTGGAATCCCCCGAAAACGAACCGATCAGTTTCTTTCTCAGGTCGCTGTGCAGGTGAGGTTTGAGGGCGTTGACTATTTCGCCTCTATCACCCTTGGGACCGGCTAGAACAAGATAATCTATCTTATTTTTTCTAACCAGCCGATGCAGCCTGACGGAAAGCTCCTTCAAATAGCGCTGAAGGTGGTCCTCTATATGGTGCTGGATTTTGCTTTCACGCCAGCCGCCCCAGGCCTCGCGGCCCGTACCTGACTTTATTTTGAACGATCCCCTGGCCCCTTTGCCCGTATCGTCCTCGCTCACCTGACCGGGTACGCCGCTGTCGACTGTGACATGTTTCCTGAATTTCCCGAGATAAGAAGTGTAAAAGCTTGCCTTTTTTCGATCTACCACGGCAAGGTAGTATCGATTGAACTGCTCCAGGAGGGTGGTGAAAGGTCTTATGTAGGGTTCCGGTTCGACCACCAACTTGCTCGGCAGAGAAACGGGCAACTGGTATTCCTTCCAGACATCCTCCCCGCAGAAGCAGACAAATAGTCCCCTCTCCTCGGACCGGCCGAGCTGTTCTACCCGCTCTTTCAGTTCGGCAAAGAGCTTATTTGTTAACTTCCTTCTCCGGGATGGTAGGTCGAACTTTTTCAGTTGCTTGTTTTTCTCCCGGATGAGGGAGTTCAATTTGGTTTCGTAATCGCCGGGAAAACTTTGATCGAGGTACAGGCTAACCAGGAGCCCGTCCTCGCTCCTGGCTCCACTACGTAACTTTTTAACTTCTTCCAGAATATCCAGCTCGTTTGCTCCCATATTGCCCCCTGAAAAAGTGAATTTTCCCGTCCATTTTACTCAAAAAAGTTAGTCCGGATTTCCGGGCAGCCGGATTCTTATACTCCCCTCAGATAGCCCCAGGTGTGAAGTCGGTCTCCATCCTCGAACCACCTGTCACCGATGTCTTTTCGGTAATACATGTTTGGTATCAAAATATTGCTAATCCGGCGATAAGCCTGTTTTTGCGCTCGTTTCATTGTCGGTCCGGTACCGCATACTATCAGGGCCACGCCGGAAGTCCCCGTAATAACCCACTCTCCATCGACCCGCTTCACGTCTTCCAGGTGGACACCCTGAGGCTCGTCCGTAAAGTAAATTATTGAATCCCTGGATTTTACCCTGAAGGTTTCCCTGTCCTCAAAAGGGAAAGGCGGTAGGACTATCCGGACTCCAACCTGAAAACCCTTTCTGGCTTTGAACCGAAACGTCTTCCCGCAGGCGAGGTCGAACAGCAGTTGCCCGATAGGCGTGATTAACCCCTCCTGCTGGATGCTTATCGCAGGATAACCAAACCGGGCGGTCCACTCCAGGGGATAGACGCCGCGAGAGTTCACGATACAGTTTAGATCTACGTAACCGACGTAACCTTCATCGGCTAAAGTACCCCGGAACTTTTTTAGCGTGGCGTTGAATATCTTGTTCGGCGAACTCCAGTACATGGTAGTTCCCATCTCGCCGGTCGCCGGACCAAGATCGCCCGGAAATAGCTTTTTGTGTTCGAAGTTAATGTTGATCGGCTCGAGGAACTCCTCGCCGTTGAAAAAAGCCCCCACGGCCACCTCGACCCCGACAACCCGCTTCTGTAACTGAAAAGCAGGCAACCTCTTCTCCCAGGCCTGCCGATAGGCCTCCAGAACCTGAACCAGGTCCTTCCCGTCCCTTTCCTCGCCGACAAATAATAGCCCTTTTACGCTCTGGGCCTGGCCGCTGGGTTTCAGTACGTACCGGTCCGGATTACGCCTGACGAATTCGATCGCCTTCAGCAAGGAATCGAACTCACGATAGGGTGCAATCGAAATTCCGTGTTTCCTCAGCTCTTCCTGGCCGAAACCCCGCTCGTCTTCCAGTCGATCGGTGTACTCCGTCCCCCCGATTACTTTCCTTCCTTCTTTCCGCAGCTGCTCCGCCATTTTCCCCTGGCCCAGGACGTCGTCGAAGACTACAACGTCGGCCCAATCCAGCTCCGCCTCCCAATCGTCGGTTTTCTCCAGGAACCCATCACCCAGTTCCCGTTCTTCCGGATTCTGAATAAAGTACTTAACTGCGTGACCTTCTTTCGCTACCTGCCACGCTATGTCCGTAATAAGACCCTCGAGCGATACGAAGAGGAAATTTTTTGCCATTATAACTCCAGGGCGCCACCGGACCTCGGGCCGCGTCGAATAAGACTTTTTACGGCAAATTTACCCTGCAGGCATTGTTTCCGAGACCGGCTTGCCAGTTCTCGTCCCTGAAATTATACTCTCGCTGTCGAATTCTGGCAATTTTGGCCGATTTTGTCGCCCGGAAAGAACTGTCGTTGGCTTATATGTAAAGTCATTGAAATTGACCAGGGATTATCGATTATTCTGTTTCGGACAGGGACAAATTTGTAGGCCCAGTTGTCGGGTTCTGGCTGAAAGGAGCCCTGCCCGTGAAAAAGGCCCATCGAAGTTATTAAATTGATTGTAGTGACGGGGGTTACAACGGGATTTGTCCGGGCGAGCAGGCCGAAAGAGCGGAACAGCAGCTGAAGAAATTCGATCTCTGGAAGAAACGAGATAACGAGCCTGCGCGCTATCGACCGGCATGCGGAAAAAGTTACTTTTTGCCCGGGCCATGATTATCGAACCCGGGATAGTAAGTCTGAACGAGCCAACTGCTGGACTGGACCTGGAGACCAAAGATGCAGTACGGACGAACATAAAGAAAATCACCGAAGAAGGCGTGACAATACTATTTCTCTTCAGCGTCTGGTTGTTCCGCCGCGGTTACAATCTCAGAGTTTAAAGGTAAGGCGCCCTATTGGGATCAGTCGAAAAGATGACAGGCAACTTTCGTCCCGCCGCCGATGCCACTGATTTCGGGAACTCTTTCCTCGCAGACCTCGCCGATCTTCTTCGGACAGCGCGGGTGGAATACACAGCCGGAAGGGGGGTCTATCGGGCTGGGAATTTCGCCGTGCAGGACCTCCCGCGGTTCCGACCGGGGATCGGGCTTCGGAATTGCCGCCAGCAGCGACTGGCTGTAGGGGTGTTTTGGCTCGTCGAATAGCTTGAAGCTGTCGGTTACTTCCATGATTTTGCCGAGGTACATGACTGCAATCCTGTCGCTGACGTGCTTTACGACGCTCAGGTCGTGAGCAATAAAGAGGTAGGTTAGGTCGAAATCCTTCTGCAGCCTCATTAGCAGGTTAAGGATCTGCGCCTGGATGCTGACGTCGAGTGCCGTTACCGGTTCGTCGCAGATTATGAATTCCGGGTTTACCGCCAGGGCCCGCGCGACCCCGACCCTCTGTCTCTGGCCACCGGACATCTCGTGCGGGTAACGGTTGAGGAATCTCTGAGACAGGCCCGCGGCCTCCATGACTTCGACGAGCTGGTCTTCCAGCTCGCTATTCGGGACGATATTGTGAATTTTTAGCGGTTCGGCCACTATCTGCCCGGCCGTCTTTCTTCTATTCAAGGAGGAACTGGGGTCCTGAAAGATCATCTGGATATCCTTTCTCAGCTCCTTTAATTCCTTCCCCTTTTTTTCTGTAATATCCTCGCCCCGGTAAAGAATCTCTCCTTCAGTCGGCTCGGTAAGTCTGGCTATTACCCGACCTATGGTCGTCTTGCCCGAACCTGATTCGCCGACCAGCCCGAGGGTTTTTCCTTCTGGAATGTTTAGTTGCACTCCATCCACGGCTTTGACCTGGCGCCTGTCGAACATCTGGGTGAACCAGTCGCCGGAGGCCGGGAAATATTTTTTCAGGTCAGTAATCTGTAATAGCTTTCCGTTCGAATTTTTTCCTGTGGTTTTTTCTTCAGTCAATTTCGCTCACCCTTATGCAGGCTGCATACCTGTCCGGTTTTTTCTCTTCCAGGGGCGGGTTCGCGGCGGTGCAGGCGTCCCTGGCGTACTCACAGCGGGGACTAAAATTGCAGCCTTCCGGCAGACTGATTAGATCGGGCACTTCTCCCGGTATTGAGGGGAGCTCCGCCTTGCTCCTGCTGTCCAGATCCGGGATTGAGTTGAGTAAACCAATGGTATAGGGGTGCAGGGGTTCGTCGTATAGAGCCATTATCTCCGCCTTTTCGACTATGTTGCCGGCATACATGATCGCGACCCGGTCACAGGAATTCGCCACGACGGCCAGGTCGTGCGTGATCAATATCGTCCCCATGCCGACGTCTGCTTTTAAGTCCTCAACCAGCTCAAAAATCTGGGCCTCAATAGTTACGTCCAGGGCCGTGGTCGGTTCATCCAGAATCAATATCGACGGGTTACAGGAGATGGCCATGGCGATAAGGGCCCTCTGCCTCATTCCGCCACTGAACTCGTGCGGGTAGTTCGTTGCTCTCTTTTCCGGCTCGGGTATGCCGACCTTGTCGAGAATTTCGACCGCCCGCTCTTTTCTTTTCCTTCCGGGCAGGTTCGTATGGTATTTCATTACGCGCGATATCTGCCCGCCTATTGTATAAGTCGGGTTGAGCGAGCTGAGTGAATCCTGAAATACCATGCCGATTTCGTTCCCCCTCAGGTCCCGCATTTCCCGGTTAGATTTTTCCAGCAGGTCCTCTCCCCGGTAAAGGATGCTGCCCTGCTCGATCCTTCCCGGGTTCTCGATCAACCTCATTATGGAGAGGACGGTTACAGTTTTGCCGGAACCGGATTCTCCCACAATGCCCATGGTTTCTGCTTCCTGAAGTTTGAACGAGTTACCGTCCACTGCGTTGACCACGCCGTCTTCGGTGTAAAACCGCGTTGTCAGATTTTCTACCTGGAGTAATTCAGAGTTCATATTTAGCGCCTTGTCTGTCTCGCCTGTCTTGGATCGAGCGAATCACGAAGACCGTCTCCCAGAAGATTGAAGCCAAGGATCGCGAAAGATATCAGCAACCCCGGAACGAGAGCGTACCACCAGGCCCCCAGGAACAGGTATCCTCTGGCCTCGTTCAGCATAATACCGAGGCTGGGTCGTGGTGGCTGGAGCCCGAGTCCGAGAAAACTAAGAGAAGCCGAGGTCAAAATCGTAGTAGCCATCATTAGCGAAGCCTGAACCATGATCGGCGGCAGGGTGTTGAGAAATATCTCTTTGACTATGATCCGGGAATTGGAGGCTCCGGATACCTTGGCCGCGCTCACGTAATCCTCCCCCATTTCCTGGAGAACGACTCCCCGCATGACTCGGGCAAAACGGGGAGAATAGGTAATTGCAATGACCAGCATTATTTTGAACAGGTTGCTTATCGTTATCGGCCCCAGCTGCATCTTTCCGATGCCAAAGGCACCTATCAGGGCTACTGCAAGGACGAGAGTCGGGAACGAGAGCATCACGTCGACGATCCGCATTATCAGCTCGTCGATCCAGGTCCCCTCGTTATATCCGGCCACAGCCCCCATAATCACCCCCAGAGTAAATGAAAAAGCTATAGCTCCTACGGCAAGCTGAAGCATAGTTCGGCAACCGAATATTGCCCGGGAGAGGATGTCGCGCCCGAACTTGTCCGTGCCAAGCAGGAACAATCGCCCTTCTTCCCCCTGGGATAACGGAGCCAGAGGGTGATGGGCTCCCGGCTTGGAATTGAACTGGTTCAGCGGGCTGTAAGGGGCCATCAACGGGGCAAATATTGCTACCAGTGAAAAAATAATTATGATGACTCCGCCGGCAAACGATAGCTTGTTGCTTTTGAAGTTCTTCCAGAACTCCTCTAAAAGTGTCCTGTGTTTGCCCAGGCCGAGTTCCGCCGCAGTTTTCTCGCTTTTTACTTCGGTCATATCTCTGGCTCCACCCTACCTTTCGGAACTTCCGTACCTGATTCTTGGATCGAGGAAAGCATAGGAAATATCTACTCCGAGGTTTATCAGGATTCTTATGATGACTATCGTCAAAACGACTCCCTGAATAACGGGGAAATCCCTGCGGAAGACCCCCGTGATCACCAGTCGACCGACGCCCGGCAGGCGAAAGATCGTCTCGGTAACTATTGATCCTCCGAGGAGGTAGCCGGCAGAATTGCCCACTACAGTGATTACGGGAATCAGAGCGTTTTTTATTACGTCCTTTCTCAAGATGCTACCGAACTTTACCCCCATGGCCTTGGCGGTTCTCACGTAGTCCTGGTTCATCACGTCCAGAGTTGCCGAACGCATCATCCGCATCACTATCGCCGAGAAAGCAGTTCCCAGGGCTATGGCAGGGAGTATCATTCTAAGCAAGTTCCCGGCCGGGCTGACAGTAAAGGGGACATAGCCCCCCGAGCCCCAGGGTCGGAGCCAGATAACGCCGAAAACGATGATTAAAAGCATGCCGAGAAAGAAATTTGGAATGGAGACGCCGATCAACGCTCCGATCCTCGCCAGGTGGTCCAGCGGTTTGTTCTGACGCAGGGCGGAGATAATACCTCCGGGAATGGCAATAATCAACGCCACGATTACCGACAGAATCGCCAGCTCAAGCGTTACCTTATACCGCTGCAGCAGCAGGCTTCCTACCCTGGCTCCCCGATGAACGGTCACGGAAATACCGAGGTCCCCCTTTAACACGTTTCCAATCCAGCTTAAATACTGCTGGTGAATTGGTTTATCGAGACCGAACTGCTCCCTGAGATTCTCCACCAGTGCCGGATCCTGCATCGGCCCGAGCAATACCCTGACGGGACCGCCCGGAGCTATGTGGACGAGGGAAAAAATCAATACGCTGGCCAGAAACAGAGTTGGAATGGCCAAAAGCAGCCTTTTTAAAATATATATGCCCATAGAATTTCCTTGAAGAAATAGAAGAGGCGGGACAGCTTTCCCCGCCCCGCCCCTGGATTATTTGGCTTCATTTTTAGTGGCCCGTAAACTCAGTCACGTAGGCCAGGTTTATGTTACCCATCGGCGTCAGGCCTTTTTCGTAGCCCTTAACCGTGCTCCTCCAGGCGTATATGTTGTGGAGGTACATCATGTCCAGCTGGATAACCTTGTCGGTTACCATTTCTTCCATTTCCCAGATCATTTCCTTCCGTTTTTCCGTGTCGGGCTCGACCACGGCTTTGTCGTAGAGCTCCTGGAATTCCTTGTGGCCGGGAACCGTGGGGTGATAGTGGTCCGGAAGGTCCGGCGCTTCGTGGTGCCAGTGGTTGTGGTTGTGTGCGTTTCTGTAATAACCCGACCAGAGCCAGGAAGAGGGGGTAAAGTCGTTCAGACCCCAATCTTCGACGGCCAGCTCCCAGTCGAAGGTTTCGTAGAGTTTGTCGAAGAGCGTCGCTTTGTCCACGGGGATGACTTCGGCCTTTACGCCGAACTGTCTCAGCTGCTCCTGGATTATCGTCGCGACGTCGACGAACCACTGCGCCTTTGTCGCCATAATTCTGAACGACTTGTCCTTGTCCCACCCGGCTTTTTCCAGGTACTCCCGGGCTAGCTCGGGATTATAAGGCCTGTCCGCGTTCCTGAGTTTGGGTGATGTCCATTCGCTATTTGGGTACCATGGCCCGAACTGAACTTCGGCCATACCGTAAAAGATTTCTTCTTTTAGTTCCTCTCTGTCTACAGCGTGGTAGAGGAACTTTCTCATGTTGAGAGCGCGCTCAACTGCCTCGTCGTCGCCAACCTGCTCCTTCGAAATACCAAATGGAGGTGCGCCAAGGTTTATGTAAACGACTTCCGTCAGCGTCCCCATCATTTTTTCCGTCTCTACGTTGGGCATCCGGCTAATGGTGGAGTAGTCCTTATGCGGCAGCCTGTCGATGATGTCAACGGAGCCGGATATCAGAGCAGCCTCTTTTGCTGATTGGTCCGGGATGATCTCGAATACTACTTCTTCGACGGCGGGGACACCTTCTACCCAGTAATCGTCAAACTTCTTTACCGTAATGTGAGAGCCACTCACCCAGTCGACGAATTCAAAAGGTCCGGTCCCGACAGGGTTCCGGCTCAACTGTGTTCCCGCGAATCCGGCCGCACCTTTCTCTTTCGATCGTTCGCCATGACTTCCTTCCGGCACTATACCGTCCAGCGCGCGCGACCAGCGCATGAGTGCCTGCGGGAAGGGCTTTTCGAAATCAACCTGAAGAGTATGCGGGTCGACGACCTTTACCCTCTCGATCGGTCCGAGCAAACCCTTGTTTGGAGCGCTGTTTTCCGGGTCCAGCTGCCATTCGATGTTGTATTTTACGTCTTCCGCGGTAAAGTCGGTACCGTCGTGGAACTTCACCCCTTCCCGAAGGTGAAGCACGATGGTTTTCTTCTCGTTTTTCCATTCGTAATCCTTGGTCAGGGAGAACTCAGTCGTAACCTGTCTATCTCTGTCCAGCTCGATAATGGGATCGTACACGTTTTCGATGATATAACCGGATGCCTGGTCAGTTCTTATGGCGGGGTCCAGATCCCAGGGCTCCGTGGATATTCCAACGTGAAGTTCTTTACCTATTGCCACGCCCCCGACCAGCAACAGACCGAGCACTGAGACTAAGAATAGTCTAGAAAACTTCATAAATACCTCCTTGGAGTATAGTCCGCAATAAATTTACTAGCTTGAAAATTAACACGTATTCAAATGTTGAAATAATTTTTAGGTGCCCGTTTCACCCCCAGTTTTATTAATTTAATCTTTCCCGGCTTTCCTTTTTAATTGAGCAGACCTGTAACATTCTGAATAAATTGTAAGGGAAGTTCGCTGACCCCTGGATGAAGAATTTTCCTCCACTTTTTCAACCATCCTTGCAGGAAATTTCGGCAGAAGCTCCACCAACTTGGACTACCTAATTTGGAATATAAACGAAAAATACCTTTTTTGCAAGCAAAAGGGAAATCCTGGATTCCCGAGTTTAACGGCTTCAGAGGGATTAAAACAATTGTGATCTAGGTTTAACCAGATGTCGTTTTGGTTTAAGAGTACGATTTCAGGAGGTAAGAGAATAATATATAAGGTAAAAACGGCCAGAATTATGACCGTTCCGCCGACTTTTCCCATGTATGAAAGCAAGGCGTTTAACCATCTACTCAAAGCCTCTCGAAAATACCTGGCTGCGATTGAAATCCCGGTGACTACGAGCCCCATACCTGCCACGTAGGGAGCCCCGGGGCACTCTCGGCTAATTTTGGTAAAACTAATCCCGTACCAACTGCGCGGGAGAGCCACGGCGAGACGAATGAAATTGCTGGCCTGCCGAAGAAAGAGAATGCTAAGCCGAAGATACCAAATACGGTAAAAAACCCGGCCGTCATTGCGAGCCCCGCGGCAGCTCCGCCCAGCGTTTTTCCGTTGACTACTATGCATTTGCTGTCGTTATCTTCTTTCTCGCGAGGAAATAAGAAAAATATGAAGGTAATATAGCCACTCCACAGGGATTCAAAGCAGCTGCAATTCCTGCCGAGAAGGCAAAGCTTAACTTTAACGTGTCCATGGTGCTTCAACAAAACTTGAAGAAAAAGGCCACCCGGTTCGGGGTTATTGACTCCAGAGAAATTCGATTTTCTCCAGAACAAAAAGTAAGTTGCCAAGAACCGGAAAATCCTTCAAATGCTTTCGTTCAAATGGCTTCTACAATAACAGGACTCTGTTGCATTTTCCAGAAGTAAGCAATATTATCGTTCCACGAAGACTTACCAGAAGGTGTTAATATATGCGAAAAAAACTTAAGGCTCAGGAGCTATTTAGTTTAACTCTGGTTTCCATCTTATTGGTGGTTTTTTTAACTCCGATGAGTTTCGGGAGTCAGAAAGATGGATCAGAAGTAATTCTGGTACCGATAAATTACACTACTTCCGACCAGGTGGTGACGGTACTAAATAAATCCGGGGAGAAGCTGGACTTGTCCGGGTTCAGGATAAAAGCCGGAGAGGGAAAAGTTTTCGAGTTTCCCTCGACCGAGCCGATCTGGATAGATCCCTTCGGCGTGTTGAAAGTCCATAGCGGTGAGGATGCATCGGAGGACTACTCGGCCGAAGAGGAGTTCTACTGGACGAACGAAGATATCTGGAGGGAAAATAGGACGGCACGGCTGATTAATCCCGAAGGAGAAGTCATTTTCACGATGGAACTTTCCCGGGTAGATGAAGTCGATCAGCTGGCAGGCTGTCTGACCAGAAACGAAGTGAGGCTGTACGGATTGAAAACCTGTCCTCACTGTATCTCCCAGAAGGAAGAATTCGGCTCCGCCGTTGAGTACCTGAGCTACTTAGAATGCACGAAGAATCGCAAAAGGTGTATTGAAGACGGAATCCGGAGCGTACCGGCGTGGGTAAAAGGGGATAAAGACAAGATTGCCGTGGGTAAAAAATCCTTGGACCGGATCTCCGAACTCGCCGGCTGTAATTATCACGATTAAAGCGAACTAACACTTGGAGCTCCAGGGAACTGCCGAAGTTGGGAGCCAGATACGCGGCGAAAGTTTCTGTGGTTCTTAACTTCGATGGCTGGTGTGAGCTAACCGGTTAGAACGGGTAATCCCCGAATTCCCTTACGGCGTCCACCATGGCGAGAACGTTTTCCGCGGGGACTTCTTCCATGATAGTGTGGACCGCGGAGACCATGTAGCCCCCTCCGGCTCCCATTATCTCCATTACCCGACGAACTTCTCTCCTGACGTCCTCCGGCGAGCCATTTGGTAAAACTTCCTGTGTGTCTATTCCGCCGCAGAGTACTATCTCTGTCCCGAACTGCCTCTTCAACTTTTCCAGGTCGGACATTTTACCGGCCGAGGTCTGGATTGGATTAAGAATATCGACCCCGATCTCGATGAAGTCCTCTATCAAAGGAAAGACGTCCCCGTCTGTATGGAAAAACACCCTGGCGTCGGTTCTTTCCTTGATGAAATCAATGTACCCTGCGTGAATCGGCTTGAGAATCTCCCTGTAAGTCCTTGGCGAGATGAGTAAACTCTCCTGAGTTCCGAGGTCATCGCCAATTCCGATTATATCGACGTTCTCACCAAGTTCACCGAGAAAAACGTCCATCAGAGCTTTGCATTTTTCCGTTATCTTCCCGAGCAATGCCGCCGCAAATTCCGGATTCTTTACCAGGTTCCCGAGAAAAACGTCCATACCCTGCATCGCAAAAGCACGTTCCAGCGGGAAGAGTAACCATGGAGTCGCCATTATGGCGTATTCCCCTTCGTCCGCCAGCGTTTCCGCTCGCTCCTTTACGTATTCGACCCGTGTCGGGTCTGTCATGTCGGGCCAGCCATCGTATTCTTCTATTTCCCCGACCGTTTCCGCGTCGGCAAGCGGATGGATACCGGGATACCAGTCCCCCGTGCCGGTCATCACCTGGCCGCTACCCCATGAATCGACATAATCGCTACCCGGCTCGCGGTTCCGGTTCAGCTCGAGAATTCTCTCCGGTTCCAGGTCCCGGACGCCCCGGACGTCGGACCCCAGCCGTTTCAAAGTTTCTTCGTCCAGTTTCGCCGTTCCCAGTTCCGGCCAGCTGTAAAGATATTCGTCCGGTGCCTCTATTCCCTCTAGTTGTTTCAACTCCCTGTAAGTTTCCATCTTGATCCCAGTAGTATTGTTTGGACCAATCACGATCGGTACCCTGTCCGGTTCTTCATGGTTTAGCGCCTTCAGCACCCTTTCTCTGGAATTCATGTTAAATAGTTAAATCCGCGCTTCAGCGGCGCAATTCCTCCTCGAGTTTTTCGATTTTCTCACAGTATTTCCCGGCGTCGAACTTTCGTTCCAGCCCGCTGGCATTCATGTAGCGGGTCTTACCAAAGACGGGTCGTTCCTTCCAGGCTCGGTCATGTTTTCCGTAACACCAGGCGACGCCGGTAAAACCGTTCGGGTCCCGACCGTCGAGTTCGTATTTATTGTTCAGGTAGAGGGTAATATCGTAACCGGTTTCCGGATCGGGCGTCCACTCGAGAATCTTCTTGCCCCAGTACATCCTCATGTAACCGTGAGTCTTGCCCCGGAGATTCATCTCCTTCTGGGCGGCGTTCCAGTAAGGATCGTGAGTCTCGGCGTTTTCGAATTCCTTCAGGCTGTAGAGATACTCCCTCTCGTCGTTTTCGTGTTCCGCCAGCGTTTCCCTGGCCCAGTCCGGAAGAATCGAATCGAATTCGTCGTAATTTTCGTTGTAGTGGACGAAATTCATGCTGAGTTCCCGGCGGACCACCAGCTGCTCCAGGTACTCTTCCACGCCCGGGCTATCACTCTCCTTGATCCGGTTCACGATGTATATCGGGGAAATCTGGCCGAAGTGGAGGTAGGGGCTCATGTGTGAGAGGTAGTCCTCGGTCGGGTCGTTGCCCCGCTCCTCGTAACGATCCAGCTTGGATTCGATGAACTCATTCAATAGTTCTTTTGCCTCCAACGTACCACCGGTAAAGCCGGGTACCGGTCCGACGGAACGGTCTATATCCAGTTTTTCCAGTATCTCATCCGGATTTATCGACCGAAAATCGGTCTCAAGCTCCTTCGAAGAGTGGTTCGGGTCTTCCTCTCTCACCCGATCAGTAAAATCCTCCAGGCGATCGTTTATCTTTGGCCGGATCGTCCTTGCAGCGTATTCTTCCTTGTCACTGGCTTCCTCGACGGGGACGACCACGTTGTCCTCGACCCGAATCAGCGGGACGTCTATCCCGGAAGCGACTTTCTTTCGCCACGCCTTCTGGATTCTCAGGTAACCTCGGTCGACCACGACCAGCGACGCCCGATCGGCCAGTTCGATTGCACCCTCCGGTGGGCTCTGGTGTCCGATCAATAGCTTAATTCCCCTGTCATTCAACTTTCTCCTGGTTTCCTTCAGCCCCTCAACCATGAAATCGTAGTGACGCATGTTTCCTTCCGGGAAGTCGTCGGTAACTCCGAAATAGGCAACTACGGGTAGGTTCAGCTCGTTGCCCCGGTTTATTGCCAGCTGGAGTGCCTGGTTCGATTCCGGGCGCTGGGAGGCCTGCATCCAGTAAAGGACGTAGTCCCCCCGTTTTTCTTCCCGGTTGTTGAGTTTTTGAATTCGTGATTGTTCCAGCATGCCGATTGTCAAACCCGACGGGAATTATCGTATTTCCCGACGAGCTCCCGTATTCCCTCGAATCCCAGTTCGGCCAGTTCCCGGGGTATTTCTTCGATGATCTCGGAATATGTCTCCTTGCCCTCCGATATCGCATGAGAAAGCATCTGGGTCGCCGAGGCCCCGGCGGCTATGAACTGCAGCAAATCCTTCGCGGAAGCTATTCCCCCCACTCCTATTACCGGCACGTCGACTGATTGATAAATTTCGTTAACCGCCTGCAGGGCGAGGGGTTTAATCGGCGGCCCGGAAAGCCAGCCGTAACCGTCCTCGCTGCCCAGCGGTGAGGATAGGCTCTCCAGATCGATTTCCAGTCCGGGTCCGACGGAGTTTATCGCGACGATCCCGGCCGCACCTCCTTCCACCGCGGCGTTTGCGAATTCTCCCAGGTCGGGCACGTGCGGCGAAAGCTTGACGAAGATCGGCTTATCCGTAATCTCCGACGCGGCCACGGCGATGTTTTTGATCGGCTCCGGATCGCGGCCGAGGTAATGCGAGGAAAGTTCGAAGGCATCGGCAAACGGTTCTATCTCGGGCAGGAGTTCTCTAATTTGTTCCGGATTATAACCGAGGCTAATGATCAGAGGAACGTCCACGGCTTTTTCGATCGCGGGATAATAATCCTCTATCCATTGTGATGGTGGCTCCTCGGCCCACTTCTCACAGTTGAGCACGCCTCCGTCGAGCCGGGCTATCGCCGGTTTCGGAACTTCGGCTGCCTCTGTCGAGATCGTTTTCGTAACTATTCCCCCTACTCCCTGCTCGGCGAGCCCCTTAACCAAACCGGGGTTACCGGTAAGGGGCCCGGCCGCAGGCATCAGCGGGTTGTCGAAAGCCAATCCGGCAATTTCGGTAGAAATATCCATTTTAACCTCCATTCAACTCGAGCAAAAGTAAGTCAAGAACCCCGACCACAGGGCGGGGCATATAAAAATAGGATCGTAAAGTTAACCCCGAATTTGAAAAACGAAAAATCGATCCAGCACTCAAATGAGACTGGAAACTCGGCTCAAGTACTTTAGCTTAGTCCCAAGATTGTCTAACGAATAGGTACAATTAACGATTTCCTAATCCAGCAGCTTTCCTCATTTGAGTGCTGGAGGTAAACCAGCCGATTCACCCCCAGAGGGTGCCCTGGGGCACTCTCGGCTAATTTTGGTAGAAAAAGAGTAGAGCCGGTCCAAGGCGACGCTGAGTTCCCCCTAAGCGTTCTGAAGCCTTTTCCACAGCCTGGTTGAGACTTCCCGGGCCCGGTCGTACTCCTCTTCCTCCGCTATCCCGACCGGAGAAGAATCGCGCAGGACGGGTTCACCGTCGATAAATACCGTCTCTACGTCGTAATTATCCCCACCGACTCCGAAGAACAGGTGGCCGAAGAAATTATTAGCTTCGATCGGAGTCGGGGTCGGATAGTCAACCACGACAAGATCCGCTTTATGGCCGGGAATTAACTTTCCCAGCCTCGTGCCGAAGGCGGCTTCCGCCAGAGCGTAATTGTATTCGAAGAGCGTTCTGCCAGTGTCTTCCAGCCCAAGAGTATTTGGCGAGCCGTGATAGATTTTTTGCAGCAGGAGGGCGTCGCGGAACTCGTCAATCATGTTAAAACCCAGTCCGTCGTTTCCCAGCCCCACTCGGACGCCCCGATCCAGCAGTCCGGATACGTCGGTAACTCCTGCGGCATTGTTCATATTTGACCTCGGATTGTATACCAGGAAAGAATCTTTTTCCGCGAGTATCTCCTTTTCCGGCTCGGATAAATGAATTCCGTGGGCGAGAATTGCTTTTTCGTCCAGCAATCCGTAATTATTCAACCTGTTAACCACCCGGGTCCCGTAATTGCCGAGGCAGTCCTCCTGGTCCTCCCGACCTTCGGCAAGGTGAATGTGGATTCCGGTGTCCAGGTCCTCCAGGTAACTTGAGACTTCTTCAAGGGTCTCCGAAGAGAGGGTAAAAGAAGCGTGCAGGCCAAATTGACCCGCCGTTAAATCGTCATTTCTATTTGAGACGATGCTCAGCCAGTTCAGGTTCTCCCTTATCCCCTGCTGCGTCTCTTCTTCACCGTTCCTGTCCGTAACTTCGTAGCAGAGCGAAGCCCTCATCCCCAGGTTATCTACGACCTCGTCTTTGATCAACTGCAGGCTATTTTCGGTGTGGTTTGGGCTCGAGTGGTGATCGAAGATAGTCGTAACTCCGTTCTTTATAAACTCCAATCCGCCGATCCGCGCGCTGGTTCTTATGGCTTCCTCGTTTAGCTTGCGGTCCAGCTTCCACCAGAGGCCGGTCAAGACCTCCGACAGGTTCTCCGGAGAGTACTCGGGCAGGACTAGCCCCCGGGATAGGGTGCTGTATAAATGCGAGTGGCTGTTTACCATGCCGGGCATAACTAACTTGTCGGAGCAGTCGATTACTTTGTCGCTTTCGTCCGGCTCCAGGTCGGACTCTTCCGGACCCACGGATGTTATTTTATCGTCTTCGATTACCAGTTCGCCGTCTTCGATTAGCTCGCCATCGTTGGTCCAGATCCGGCCACCGCTAAGGAAATATCTCATCTTACCTCCGGTTGAGTAATAGGCCTTGAAGCCAGTACAAGTGATAATAACTATTTGGTCGGGATGAAGTCAAGGACGGAAGCTCCGACCCGGCTGGCCCAGGACCAAACCCTCGTTCTGTCAGTTAATCGCCGGAAAAACACGGCTGGAGTCGGTCGGGATCGGGACGAAAAACCGCTGCGGGCAGCTTTCTTAAATTGCACGCAGGCTTTTTTGTTACTACACTCTTTGCTGAGGTGATTCTTCGTGGATGGTCTTTTCGAAAAACAGAAGAATTTAAAAAAATACTCTTTAAATACTCTATTGTTAGTTCTGTGGTTTGGTAGCCTCTGGGGGGCCGTTGAGGCCCTGATCGGGGGGGTCCTGCACTACGTGCTCCCGCCGACGGTCCCCGGTAAGTTCATGATATTGCTGGCGACGGGAATCATGGCCTGGGCCTACAAAAAGTCCGGAAAGCCCTGGATGCCGCTGGCCATAGCCTTTATTGCGGCCCCGCTGAAACTTTTCTCGGCGGTGGTATTTCAGCTTCCGGTAAATGCTCCGGTGATATTGAATCCCGTCTTCGGGATTTTATCTCAGGGAATTGGCTTTACGGTAGTTGCCCTTGCAGTACACAAATTAACCGCGCCGAAGCCGGCAAAATATCTCACCATAGGTGCGGGGGCCGGAGCAATGTATTCGTTCGTCTTTATCGGCCTTGTCGCCGGACCGGGGCTGGCGCTTTACCCGGCAATGGAAGTCATAAAAGAACTCGGTACGAAATTTCCCGGCTGGGCGAAATCCGCTTCGGGATTGATTGGCTTTGCCACGACTTCCATAACCTATTCCGCGATCGCGGCCGGTCTGGGTAGCCTCCTCGTTAGCTTTTTACCCTTTAAGGTCTATCCCGGGCTCAAACCGAAAAGATTACTATCCGGTTCAGTCCTGTGGCTGACGATCTTCTTCGTCTCGTCCTGGCTCATTTAAATCAGGGCGAGCTATGCCCGATCGTGGTCTCGGGTGACGTCGGCTCAGGAAAGACCAGGTCCTGCCGAGCAATAGTTCGGGAGATCGAAGAAAAACATCGCCCGGGTGGAGTACTGTCTCCGCGGGTAATTGATTCGGGAGTTACAACGGGTTACGACGTCCTGAACGTTGCCTCGGGTGAGATGAGGCCGTTCGTCCGTTCCGATCCCCCGGGAGAAAAAGTTGGGAGGTTCTTTCTTCGACCCGGCGGACTGGAGTTCGCCATTTGTGCTATCACCGATGCAATAGGGAAAAACGAGCCCGTCTTTGTCGATGAGGTTGGGCGGATGGAGCTGGACGGTCGGGGGCTGGCACAGGCGGTAAATCAGTTGCTCGAATCCGAGACTCAGGGAATCTACCTGGTTCGGAAACAATTCCTGTCCCGTTTCCGGGAGGTTTTTCTGGTTGATCATTACGACGAATTCTGCCTCAGCGAGGGGGAAAGGGCTGAAAAATAAAAGATTAATTAGGACCCCGCCTTCTTTACTTGTAACTGCCAGAGGTTGAATCTAATATTAATAAAATTTCTTTGTGAAGCGAATAATTAATGATAATAACAACAGTTTACAAATCTGAGGAGGAGTAATTGATGTCAAATTCCTTTAAGGAATCAATTGAAGCCGAAGACGATTTTACTATAACGTGGGAACTGGTGCCCGGTCGAGGGGCGAGGGAGAAGAACCAGGAAGAGATATTCGAGCATGCCGAAGAGGCTTCTGGAAGCGACCTGATCGACGGAATTTCTCTTACCGATAATCCAAGTGGTAACCCGGCAATATCCGCCGAATACCTGGGGATGAAGTTAAAGGAAATGGGCCTGGAACCGCTTGTCCACTTCACCGCAAAGGACAAAAGCCGGAACGAGATGGAAAGCTTTCTCTATTCTCTGGAAAGGGAGGGCGTGGAAAACGTCCTTCTGATGACCGGTGATTATCCAAATCAGGGTTACGAGGGCCAGTCCAAGCCGGTATTTGACCTGGATTCCACCCACATGCTGGAACTGGTGAATTCGCTCAACGACGGGCTGCAGTACACGGACGATTTCGGGCGCTCGCAGGAATTGAAGGAAACTCACTTCTTTCCCGGAGCCGTAGTTTCTCCTTTCAAGAGCGAGGAAGCCGAGATAATGACCCAGTATTACAAACTGGACAAGAAGGTTGAAGCCGGAGCCAATTTTATCATCACGCAACTCGGCTACGACGCCAGAAAATTTCACGAATTGAAGCAGTACGTCGATGA